>Ga0214163_1000804_pt1 | contig 14063 bp, 10 predicted proteins | sample LakMenepilimnion_2_FD_153001 | JGI IMG/M metagenome (GOLD analysis project Ga0214163, IMG submission 153001) | Freshwater microbial communities from Lake Mendota, WI - Practice 15JUN2010 epilimnion v4 | ecosystem: Environmental > Aquatic > Freshwater > Lake > Epilimnion/Euphotic zone | place... | reverse complement strand
GGCAGCAGCTAAGAAGGCAGCTCCAAAGCGTCGCAAGAAGGCAGCAGCTAAGAAGGCTGCAGCTCCAAAGAAGCGTCGCAAGAAGGCAGCAGCTCCAGCAGCAGCTCCAAAGAAGCGCCGCAAGAAGGCAGCAAAGAAGGCTAAGTAAAGCCCTCAAGCATATTAAGAAAACCCGCCACTCTATGTGGCGGGTTTTTTTATTGCATTTATTTGCTTAAAACTTTTTACTCTTCTTGAGCTTCTTTACGAAGTGACTCTTCTATTCGTTCAAATATTTCCGCCAAAGTTTGTTGATCACTTTTTGATAGGTGATCCATGAATCGGGTGCGCACACTTTCTACATGATCAGGGGCTGCAGCAACAATTGCTTTCCAACCCTTTGGCGTCATCACTGCAAAGTAGCCTCGTTTATCACCTGGACATGGCTCTCGGCGGACCCAGCCCTCTTTTTCCATGACCTTCATTCGGTGGGATAACCGCGATCTCGACAACAATGCATTAGCCGCTAAGTCGCTCATTCTCATACTGCGATCCGGGGCATCACTAAGCTGAACCAAGATTTCATAATCAGGCATGGATAAATCGTGGGCATCTAGATCTGAATCCAGCGCTTCCAGCAACCGGCGGCTAGCGATTATGTAGCGTCGCCAAGCCTTCATTTCAGTGGGGTTGAGCCACCTAGGTGCGGTAGCGTTTTCACGTGCCATGAGTGCAGTCTACGGCAAAGGTTGAAGCTTCAACTACTTTTATTTGAAGGAGAATTACGTGAGTTCAAGCAATAATGGTTTGTCGGCTGCAGGTTTAGATTTTTCTCATCAGGATCAATCAGTTCGGCCACAAGATGATCTGTATCGCCACTTTAATGGCGGCTGGCTCAAGACTGCTGTCATCCCGGCTGACCGTGCCACCGATGGCGCATTTATGGCGCTGCGCGTTCAGTCCGAAGCCCGAGTCCGCGAAATCATCGAAGGTGCCACTGGCTCTGATGAGGCGACCAAGATTTCTCAGATCTATAAATCATTCATGGATGACGCTGCGGTTAACGCTAAAGGCGCGTCACCAATTGCAGCAGAACTAGCCGAAGTTGATGCGATCTCATCGATCACCGATTTCATTTCGACCTTGTCAAAGTTAGAAGCTCGCGGCACCTCTGGAATTTTCGGGACATTTATCTATGCCGATATGAAGGATGCCTCAACAAATATTTTGTACTTGCAACAGGGCGGAATTTCTTTGCCAGATGAGGCGTACTACCGGGATGAAAAGTATGCAGAAATCAGGACCGCCTATCTTGCCCACATCACCGCTATGTTCACCTTGGCTAAGGTTTCAAACCCTGGCGAAAACGCAACCAAGGTTCTGGCCCTAGAAACCAGCATTGCCAGCCATCATTGGGATCAGGTCAAAGATCGCGATGCGACTTTGACATATAACAAGATGGACCGTGCACAGGTAAAGGCTTTGATGCCAGCATTTGATTGGGAACTGTATTTAACTGCTGGTGAAATTCCAGCAATTGTTTTGGACTCTGTCATTGTGCAACAGCCATCATTTTTCGAGGGTCTGGGAGCTATCTTGGCTGGCTTTGATGCTGATGCTTGGAAAGCTTGGCTTAAGTGGCACATCATCAGCGGAGCTGCGCCTTATTTGTCTGATGAATTCACCAATGAAAACTTTGCTTTCTTTGGCAAGACCCTTAGCGGAACACCTGAACTTCGCGAGCGCTGGAAGCGCGCTGTTTCGATGATTGAAGGATCATTAGGAGAAGCCGTTGGCAAGGTCTACGTCCAAAAGTACTTTCCGGCAGAGGCCAAGGCTCGCATGGAAAAACTGGTTGCAAACCTTATTGAGGCCTATCGCGTAAGCATCAACGAACTTGCTTGGATGAGCCCTGATACCAAGGCGAAGGCATTGGAAAAACTAGGCAAGTTCCGTCCCAAGATTGGTTACCCAGATAAGTGGCGTGATTACAGCGCATTGAAAACTACTCCCGATGACCTGTACGGAAATGTCGGACGGGTCGTTAAGTTCCAACGAGATCACGAGCTTTCAAAGATTGGAAAGCCGGTAGATCGCGATGAATGGCATATGGCACCGCAAACCGTAAATGCCTATTACAACCCAGTGATGAATGAGATCGTATTCCCGGCAGCAATCTTGCAACCACCGTTTTTTGGTCTAGATCACGATGACGCCGTCAACTATGGCGGAATCGGTGCGGTTATTGGCCATGAAATCGGCCACGGCTTTGATGACCAAGGTTCTAAATATGACGGCGATGGTGCACTAAACAACTGGTGGACTGATTCAGATCGTGCAGCTTTTGAAGAACGCACCAAAGCGCTGATTGCTCAATATGATGCTTTGATTCCAGAAGAAGCAACTGACGTCAACGTCAATGGTGCTTTAACAATTGGCGAAAACATCGGCGACCTTGGTGGGCTAACCATTGCCTATAAGGCGTATCAAATTTCCTTGGCCGGAAAGCCATCACCTGTCATAGAGGGCATGAGCGGTGAAAAGCGATTGATGCTTTCCTGGGCACAAATTTGGCGAGCCAAAGTTCGCCCCGAAGAAATGCGCCGTCGTATCGCAACCGATCCGCATTCACCGGCCGAATTTCGATGCAATCAAATCCTTAAAAACTTCACACCGTTCTACGAAGAATTTGGTGTCACCGAAAAAGATGCGCTGTGGCTAGAGGAACAGTCCCGAGTTCAGATTTGGTAATGCCTTGAGTTTTTCATTTGATATCAAGCATTCCGAAAGTGGTTCATTGGCACGTGTTGGAACTATCAATACTCCGCACGGACCAATTCAGACGCCAGCATTTATTCCGGTAGGTACCAAAGCCACCGTTAAATCTGTGCTACCAGAAGCCATGAAAGAACTGGGTTCACAAGCTTTACTTTCAAATGCTTATCACTTGTACTTACAACCAGGTTCAGATGTCTTAGATGAGGCTGGCGGGCTAGCCAAATTCATGAACTGGCAAGGTCCAACCTTTACTGATTCTGGCGGATTTCAAGTTTTGTCGCTTGGAGTTGGCTTCAAAAAAGTCTTAGCGATGGATGCCCAAACTTTTCGGCGAGATGATGTCATTGCTGGAAACAAGGATCGCTTAGCCCATGTCGATGATGAAGGCGTGACCTTTAAATCTCACCTTGACGGATCGATGCATCGATTTACTCCAGAAGTTTCGATGCAGGTTCAACATCAAATCGGTGCCGACATCATGTTCGCATTTGATGAGTGCACTACCCTGCATAACACCCGTCCCTATCAAGAGCTAGCCATGGATCGCACCTATGCCTGGGCTATCCGCTGTCTTGATGAGCACAAACGCCTTACCGAAGAACGAATCGGAAAGCCCTACCAAGCCTTGTTCGGCGTAATCCAAGGGGCCCAATACGAAGATCTGCGAAAGAAGGCGGCAACTGATCTGGGCACTTTGCAATCTAATGGGCAATCCTTTGATGGCTTTGGAATTGGCGGGGCGTTGGACAAGGGTCAGCTAGGAACAATCGTTTCTTGGGTCAATGAAATTTTGCCCGAAGATAAGCCCCGTCACTTACTGGGAATCGGCGCCCCGGAAGATCTATTTGTCGGTGTAGAAAACGGTTGTGACACCTTTGATTGCGTATTAGCGAGCAGAATTGCACGCACAAGTGCTGTGTACACGATGGAAGGGCGTTTTAACCTGTCTAACAGCCGTTTTAAGCGGGATTTCACGCCCATTGACAGCCAATGTGACTGTTACACCTGTACGCACTACACACGGGCTTATATGCACCATGTATTCCGCGGTAAAGAAATCATCAGCGCAACTTTGGCAACGATTCATAATGAAAGATTTATTGTTCGCTTGGTAGATCAGATGCGCCAGGCACTAACGGATGGAAACTTTGCCGACATGAAGGCCGATTTCTTGGGCCGATACACCCACCGCAGCGGACAGTCGCGGGATTAAGGGTTATTTACAACCTTAGGTAGATTCCAGTTGTACTTGATAGAAAGTTCGCGGACCAGCACCACAACAAGGCCGGCCACCGCCACAACTAAGGCCTCATTAAGGTCCATGGCATCAAGGGCTAAATAAGCAACCGCACCCGAAAGACAGGCGGTTCCAATAGTTTCCCGGTGTAGCAGGACGGGTTCGGTTTGGCACATGATGTCTCGGAACAAACCACCAGAGACTGCGCCAATTAATCCAAGAACTGCAGCCCCTACAAGTGGTGCATCGTTTATAAGTGCAAACTGAACACTTGAAACCGTTGCAACAGCAAGTCCCAAAGTATCAAGGGAAAGTGCGAAGCGGCCAACCTCTTGGGTCTTTCCCATAGCGATAGTGATCAAAAATGCTGCGATGATCGGTGCGAACAACCACGGGTACTGAATCCATGGCGGTTGCTGGCCCATGAACAAATTGCGCAGGGTGCCGCCAGAAATTGATGCAACTGCTGCGATGAAAAGAATGCCGCCGTAATCTAAACCTTTGCTGGCTGCAACTCTTGCCCCAACTAATGCAAAGGCAAAGGTTGAAACTAAGTCAAGACCAAAGACTAAATGGTCTAGATCCACGGTGGGTTACTTCTTAAGAGCTAAACGAGCCTCGCGACGAATCTTTTGTTCCTTTGGATCTGGCACTGGAACAGCTGAAATAAGGCGCTTGGTGTAATCATTTTTTGGATTCTTCAAAATCTGATCACGATCGCCAGCTTCGACAAGCAAACCATTTTGCATAACTGCAATTCGGTGCGACAAGATGTCAACAACAGCTAAGTCGTGCGAGATAAACAAACATGCAAAGTTCAACTTGCCCTGAAGTTCTTGCAACAGTTCAAGGAAGCGAGCCTGCACAGATACATCGAGTGCAGAAGTTGGTTCATCAGCAATCAATAGATCTGGCGTTAGCGCCAAAGCACGTGCGATACCTACGCGCTGGCGCTGTCCACCTGAAAGCTCATGTGGGTAACGGTTGCGATAGCTACGTGGAAGTTCAACTTGATCAAGCAAATCTTCAACCTTGTGAGCAAGATCAGGGCCCTTTGCCAAACCGGCCAAGAACAACGGCTCGCCAATTGATTCACCGATTGGAAGACGTGGGTTCAAAGATGAAGCAGGATCCTGGAAAACAATTCCGGTATGACGGCGAATTGCAAACAAATCCTTTTGAGTTGCATGGCTAATGTCCTTGCCAACAATTTCTAGTTTTCCTTCCTTAATTGGAAGCAAACCAATTGATGCGCGACCAACAGTGGTCTTTCCAGAACCGGATTCACCTACTAGGCCAACAATTTCACCAGGGTAGATCTCAAGGCTAAAGTTCTTCACCGCAACGAAAGCTGGAATTCGTCCACGCTTTGGATATTCGATTGTGACATTGTCCAACTTCAATACTGGTGCGGGCTTAGCACTTTCCTTGTATGGAAGTTCGCGCTTCTTACTAGATCCAAGCTTTGGCACAGATCCAAGAAGTTGTTGAGTGTAAGGATGTACTGGCTTGTTAAAGATCTGATCTGCTGTACCTGATTCAACGGTGATGCCATCTTTCATAACCAGGATTTCATCGGCCATATCTGCAACTACACCCATGTCATGTGTGATCAAAAGGATTGCAGAATTTAGCTTGTCCTTTAGCCCACGCATTAAGTCAAGGATTTCAGCTTGGACAGTTACATCCAGAGCTGTCGTTGGCTCATCAGCCACAAGCAAACCTGGATCACAAGCAAGGGCTTGCGCGATCATTGCGCGTTGGCGCTGACCACCTGAAAGTTGGTGTGGGTACTTTTCAATTGATTTTTCAGGATCTGGAATATCAACCATTGTGATGAGTTCAAGTGCACGTGCATGTGCCTCTTTTGGACCCATATCAAAGTGATTGCGAAGAGTTTCCATGATCTGGAAGCCGATTGTGTAAATTGGATTGAGCGCAGTCATTGGCTCTTGGAAAATATATGCAACCTCTTTGCCGCGGAACTTTCGCAAAGTAACTGACTTTGCGTTAAGCATCTCTTGATCCTTAACCTTTACCGATCCAGACATGCGCGCATTTGATGCCAACAAAGACATCAAACCAAGAGCTGTTGTTGACTTACCAGAACCTGATTCTCCAACGATCGCTGTAACTTTTCCTGGCTCAAGTGAAAGGTTCATACCAATAACTGCTGGGTACCAGACTCCGTCTACCCAGAAATCAACATTAAAATCCTTGATCTCTAAGACTGGCTTACTCATTTGGTTGACCCTATCTGTGAGAAACTTACGAGATGACGAATAGTGAAAAGTTCAGACCCGGAAGCGCGATTGCCAGTGGCTGGATTCTGATCGCCTTCTTTATCGGATTCATTGTGCAAAGCTTTTTCTACGGCGGTGACATTGTCATGAACATTGGCATCTGTGGAGCCGGCGCGGTTGGTAGCTACCTGCTCTTCTTGAAGCCCTATGTTCTTCTCTTTGATGAAGGAATCAAGATCATCAACCCAACCAAAGAGATCACCGCTACGTGGGACCTGGTTGAAGAGATTGAAACCAAGTACAGCATGTCCATCCAGATCAGAGGCGAGAGTTTTTACGCTTGGGCTGCTCCAGCTCCGAGTGGTCGTCACAGTCGAAGAATGCACAAGACCGATCTGCTTCCCGGTGCGGATGACCCGCGACGAGTGGGTGACTCGCTTAAGAGTGACTCTGGAATCTGTGCTTACATGGCCAAGATTCGAAAGAAAAACTTCGTTGCTGGTGCTGCCAGCGAGTTTGAGATCCTGCGAGACAACCGAGGATTGTTTGTCATTGCAGCATTGCTGTTGCTCGGGGCAGCAGCGGCTTTCATTTAGCGAATTAATCATTGGCCTGCGCTAACTTTCTAGCGGTAGCTGATTCTTGACGCTCTTTTTTGGAGATTCGACGGCGTTGACGTGGATCAAATGCATCACGCAGACCATCTCCAATAAAGTTAATGCTCAGAGCGATAGAGATAATAAATAGACCTGGGTACCAGAAAAGCCACGGACGAGTAGTAAATGAGTCCTGGTACTGGCTAATCAAAAGTCCCAATGAAACATCTGGTGGAACAACACCAAATCCAATGTAGCTAAGTGCTGTCTCTAACAAGATCGCGCCCGAAAGCAACAAAGTCACCGAAACGATGATGACACCAACTGCGTTAGGCAGGATGTGCTTGAAAATGATGCGCTTATTGGTTGCACCTGCAACGCGGGCAGCATCCACGAATTCACGTTCACGCAAGGTTAAAAATTCGCCGCGAACAAGACGTGAAAGTCCAGTCCAGGCAAACAAACCAAGTAGTACCGCAAGGAATACCGCACCTAGATTTCCATAACGGTAACCAACAACCGAACCAATGATGATTACTGGGATTGTGATCATGAAATCTACAAAGCGCATCAAGATTGCATCGATGCGACCGCGGTAGAAACCTGCGATTGAGCCAACAACTACTCCAAGAGTTGCTGCAATGCTTCCGATAACAACCATTACTGAAAGAGAACGTTGAGTTCCCTTCATAACTAGCGCAAAGTAATCACGGCCAATATCGTCCTGACCAAATGGGTGAGTTCCTAAACCAATTCCAGCACCACCTAAAAACTTAGGGCGCAAGGAAAGCGTTGGACAACCAATTGTGTCATTTGGACAATCTCCAAAACGTAGCTCTGGAAGCTCCTCTGGGGTCCACTTCCACCAACCAGGGACCTTGATTACGCCAAAGAGTTTCCAATCCAAGGCCGAAAAGGCTAGAACAACGATTGAACTGATCGTGATTAGTGAAACAACGGCTGCACGGTGGCGAAAGAATCGCTTACGAACAATCTGACCTTGGCTTAAGCCTTCGATCTCCTTGTTTTGAATCGCATTTTCACCACTCAAGACCTCGGTTGATTCCACGCTTGCTTTTGATTTGCGCGCCATTGTTATGCACCACTTCCTACTCGAATACGTGGGTCTAAGGCTGAGTACAACAAATCTGCTACAAAGTTAGCTAGGACCGCGATAGTTGCAGTCACAAAGAAAACACCCATCAGCAAATTCAGATCTTGAGTTCGGATCGCCGTAAGCGCCAAAGTTCCCATGCCGGACCAGGCAAATACGCTTTCTGTAATGAACGCCCCACCAATCACACCAGCAAAATCTGCTACCAAAATTGTTGCCATAGGGATCATGGTGTTTCGGAAAGCATGGCGCATGATTACGGTGCGCTCGGTCAAGCCCTTAGCCCGAGCGGTACGAATGTAATCTTGATTCAGAACTTCGAGCAGTGTTCCGCGAGCAAATCGAATGTAGCCAGCAAAACCAATCAAAGTTAGCGCAAGTGTTGGCAAGAATAAGTGCGTAACAATGTCCAAACTTGTGATCCAAAAATCGCTGTCATCCATAAGGTCGCTTCTTTCACCAACCGTTGGAACTGGGCGGTAATTAACCGCATCTGTTTCCATGTATGGCTTCCAGGTCTGCATCAACTTGTCTACAAAAACAAGTCCACCAGAAAGAACCGCCGTGATTACTGCAGTACGAACAATTGGGGCACGGTCGATTTTTGAAAAAGCTAAACCAACAAAAACTGCCGTGGTAATCAAAACGCAGATCATTAGGAAAATAGTGAAGTTTCCTGGGTAGTTATCAAAGACCCAGTTTGCTGGGTAATAAGCAACAATGGACAGACCACCCATTACTAGTGATGCCCGAAGCGCTGCCTTGTTTGTCACGCCAACTGATAGTTGTGTAACTCCATAAGCGATACCGATGGATAGCAGCAAAATCACAATCGGTCCCAGTGATGGATTGAGTAGCCAGCCGGTTGCGCCAATAATCGCTACAAGTGAACTGGAAATAGCAAAAGCAACACCATAAGTGATCCAATATGTTTTTCTAGATCCACCTATGACCGCTGCCCAGAACAAGCCGCTCACTAGGCCAATTCCGATTATCCAATTAATTGGTATCTGCGGATTAGTTAAGAAGTTGTTAAATGAGATCGCAAGATATTCCTTGAGAAGAACTGCAACCCAAAAAATAGGAAGTGAGAACAAAAGGAAAGCAACAAATGTCATCGAGTAGTCAAAACGGCTGTACTGACGAAGTGCTGTAACGATTCCGATCATGATGCCGAGCACGGCGGCCATTACTGTCGCAGCGGCTACTAGGCGAAGGGTTACCGGAATTGCCAGAGCTAGCGCGTCAATGACCGCTAAGCCATCGCGGCCAGTTCCAAAGTTTGGTTGACCAACAAAAATTCCAAAGACTCCGCGGAGCCATAAAAAGTAACGTAGTGGAACGGGTACATCTAATTGAAGTTCGCGCGTCAATGCTGCAATTTGTGCATCTCGCGAAGGATCTGTACTTAAACGAAGCTCTTCTAGTGGATCAGCTGAAAGCGCTGCCAAGTTGTACAAAAGGAAACTTGAACCGAAAAGGATGACACCTAAGACTCCAAGCCGTCTAAGAACAAACGCTGTCATGTTATGTGCATTCCCCTCGATTAAAAAACTTTAAATTACTGCCCGACTATACAGTCAAAGGACGCTCGGAGTTTAATCTCCGAGCGTCCCTTGGACTGAATGTATAGAACTAACTAAGGGGTTAAATCCTTAGTATGTCCACTCCCAGTAGTTCCATGTCAACTGTGGTGACAATGGAGCTGGCTTTAGACCCTTGAGGTTCTTGTTAATTGCAGTAACTCCAGGGTGAACGAATACAGGAATAGTTACAGCATCGGCAAATAGTGCACGGTCAGCTGTAATGTACTTCTGTACTAGTTGTTCAGGCTTCATTGCAACGTCTAGTTCTTCACAGACGCGGTCAATGATCTTGTTGGAGTAACCCATAACGTAGTTTGAACCACCAGTTGTCTCTAGAACAGAACATGACTGCTTCTGTAGCACTGAGCTTGAAACCCATGCGAAGAAGAACGCGTCATACTTGCCGTTACCTAGCAATCCACCCCAACCTGATTGGACATCGCCAACTAGGTTAAAGCCGACCTTTGCCAAGTTTGCCTTTGCAAGTGCGAACTGTGCTGCACGACGTGCGTTTCCACCTGGAACAAGAACGTTCACAGTTAGAGGCTTCTTTAGTACATCTGGGTAGTACTTCTGTACCAATGCAAGAGCTGACTTGTTACGTGACTCTTGTGTTCCACGTGTGTAGAACGCTGAACCGTTAACAGCACAGATCTTGTCGTATGCAGCTGAACCTGGAGCAACCCAAGCAGTACATAGTGGCTTTGATACTCCGTTAATTGGAGCAATGATCTTCTCCATGATTTCATCACGAGGTAGACCTAGTAGGAATGCCTGGCGAAGAGCCTTTGACTTTGCGCCATCCTTGATTGAGAACAGACCTGAGTATGGAGGCTCACCTTCGACGCTGTCGACGTGTAGATCCCAGTGCTCATAAACAGCCTGCTCGCCACCTGTGATGTTGATGTTTGTGATCTTCTTTAGGTTAGCTACTGCATCTGCAGTTGCCTGTCCTGAGTAAACATCAAGTTCGCCGTTTGCAAGTGCCTGTACTGCAGCAGTTCCATCAGTGATGACCTTGAACACGATTGTGTCAATTGAACCAGTCATCTTTGGACCTGAGTTGTACTTAGGGTTCAACTTCAATGTAAGTGATGTCTTTGGAACAGCGTTGTCAACAATGAATCCACCGTTGCTGATTAGAAGCAATGGGTTGGTGTCCTTGTTGATTGTTGTGATTGTGTAGTCCTTAGACCAAACATCACCCATCTTCTTAAGAAGAGCTGTGTCCTTTGACTTGAATGCTGCAAGGAAGCGCTCCTTCGCTGCAAGGTTTGCTGAAGCTGACTGCAATTCCTTCTTGCCTTCTGCCATCAATACCATTGCGTGTACTGGAGATGGTCCTGGACCATATAGATCCCAGTTAGCAATTGGGCTCTTGTAGCGCAATGTAACTGTCATTTCATCTGCAGAAAGAGTTGGCTCTCCCACAATGTTCTTGTGGTAGGTGCTTGAGTATCCAAGACCGTTGAATGCTGGAGGAGTCTTCTTATCTGCTGGATCACCAAGGCCTGCAGCCTTTGAGTAATCATCGCTACCAAGGATGTGCGATAGAAGAAGGTCTACACCAGTAATAGGTGTTCCATCTGACCATACGCGACCTGGGTTAACTGTGTACTGAACACGGAAATCTGTACGTGAGTTCTTAGTTACCTTGTAGTTACCAAAAACTGTGTTCTTGATTAGTTCTTTCTTTTCGTTGTAATAGTTAAAGCCCATTCCAGTCAATGCAGCTTGATCAGTACAAACAGTGCTGTTTGTAGTTGTTGTGCTGCAGTTAAGACCAGTCTGTACGTTCGTGTGGTGGATAACCACTGTCGAACGTGTATTCGCTTGAGCAGGTGATAGCAGTGAAACCGCCAACGCCGCTGAAGCTGCAGTTGCGAGCGCAAGCTTTGCGCTACGTGTGAACTTCATAGTTCCTCCTTGAGGGTTAAAGAAAAGCGTCTGCGGAGAGTCGACCAACCCCGAAGGCGCTTTTGGTGGGTGAAGTCTGCCCTAATGAACGGCAAATGAGCAAGAAGTAAACAATAGGTATGAGCCTGATTTGATAACAACTTTGTAACCCTTGGCTGAGTAATCCGCCGAATGTGGCTGCCCCAGGGGTGAGAAATGGGCTACTTAGCCGCCTCTACCCGACCGGCAATTCCCATAAAAAACTGGATCGAACTGATGGCAATGACGGAGGCGATAATCCCGCCGACATACATAGGTAATCGCAAACTAAAGTGCGCAAGTACGCCGCCCAGAATTGAACCGATTGGCATCATGCCCCACACCAATGTTCGGCGAGTGCCATGAATTCTTCCGTACAGCTCATTAGGAATGATGCCCTGATAGGTAGCCATCAACAAAATGTTCCATTGCGCAATTGCAAAGCCGCCTAAAGTCGCAAGTCCTACAAAAACATAGATGTTTGCGGAAAATCCTTGCGCCAAAAGAATTACAGAACTGCCCGTTATTCCTATAGTCATCATGATGCTTCGGCCAAATTTCTTGGAAGCCCTTGGAGCAACAATTGCGCCAACTAATGCGCCTATTCCTTGAATCGTAAGAATGACACCAAAGTATTTGGGTTCAAGTTCTAACTCTTTAATGATGAACAAAACCATGGTCGCGGTTCCCATCGAATAGCAAACACCAATGGTTGCGGTGGTTACTACTAAACGTCTTAAGACTTTGTGGTTGTACAAGTATTTGATTCCAAATTTAATGTCTTCAATAAAGTGTGGCTTATTCTCTTTAGCACTTTCAGTTCGGACATCTTGCAAATATTGGATCGGAATCGATAGAGCTAAAATTGTGGCAACTGCGTAGCCAATACTGTTGATGAAAAATGGGAGCCAAATAGCCAGGGCATAAAGAAAGCCGCTAAGAGGTGACCCGATGAAGCCTTGAATAACTGTCTCTGAAATCTGAAGTCTTGAATTGCCCTTTTCATAGTGCTCTTCATCCAGAATTTGTGGAATCAAAGATTGGGCAGTTGTATCGGTTGCAACTTCACATACTCCAATTACAAAGGCTGAAAAAATCAACCAATAAATAGTCACATGCCCGGTTGCGATACCAAGGGCCATCACTCCAATCACCGCGCTACGGATTGCGTTGGAACCCGCCAAAATGAATCTGCGATCCACCCGATCCACCATGGCACCGATAGGAATTGCAAAGAGCAACCAAGGCAACATCACCATCGCCCCAATAATCGAAATCAGCACCGTGCTATCGGTCAAAGTGATCGCCAATAACGGCGCTGCGGCAATCAAAACGCCGTCAGCTAAGTTAGAAACAATGCTTCCAGCCCATAAACGATTAAATGCTGGACCCATATCTAGAACCCTAGCCCATCGACTTAAAAAGCAGTTGCATCTATTTAAATGAGCAGTAGTTTCTTGGCCTTTTCTACCGCTGTATGGCGACCATCCACGCCTAGTTTTCTATAGACATTGCGCAAATGTGTCTTCATAGTGTTTTGTGAAATATGTAGCTGCTTTGCAATTGCACTTAATGGAACACCTGTCGTTAAGTGCTTCAAGATCTCTAGCTCTCTTGTGGTTAGCTTTTCTTCCAGTGCTCCAGTATCTGAATTCATTGCTTGAATTCTTTCTGTCATTTCATTAACCACGCTTTCTCTGAATACAGTTGGTTGGGCAGCAGCTGCCTTCACCATGATGGAGTACAGACGGTGTTGCCTTACAAAATATTCGTGATACCCAACTTCTGCCCCTACATCAAGTGCTTTATTCAGGTATCCCAAGGCGACATTTTCACTATCAATATTGATAGTTGCTTGATAGAGAAACTTATTGACCTTTTCGCGAGGGTTATTTTCAGGAAAAGCTTCAACCATGGCAGGAATTTTCTTTGGGTCAGCTTGAAACTTAACGTTTAAATCTATTTGTCGAACCATTTCAATTTTAGGCATTCGACGCAGCAGCTCTTCGGCTCTTTCCCAATCATCAAGCACAAAACGCAAGAAGAGTTCGGTGACGTCAATTAGCCAGCTAAGTTCATGTGGCGACTTTAATGTGGCCAATCTTTCTCGCTGTTGTTTGACTATCTCCATCATCTGAGGAACTTGACCCTTGGTGATGTTGATTCGCGCACGTGTACCTTCGGCCATCAGCGCCCAGGGCCAAATATTTGAATCAGTAGCTTTTTCAAAAAGCAGTGTGGATGTTTCGACCGCTTTATCTAGCTGTGAAAGTTCAAGCTGGCAACGGGTTAACACCATGTAGGCATCCAGAGGCGCGCTAATCGTTGCATAGCCGATCATGGATGCTTGATTGATCGCGATTGAAGCATGCTCTGCAGCTTCAAAAAAGCGACCTTCACACCACAATGAAAGTGAAGTGATGCAGGTTATGTAATACGGGGCGTTGACTACATTGCCAGAATTTAAAAGTGAACGGGCTTGCTTGAGGCATTCATAGATCTCCTCTGGTTGATCATAAAGAAAATGAATTCCAGCCTTTAGCCGCAGCAAAGCGATGCGATCAGTGTTTTCGATGGATTCAAATGGGGTGTCTG
>Ga0214163_1000803_pt1 | contig 14067 bp, 9 predicted proteins | sample LakMenepilimnion_2_FD_153001 | JGI IMG/M metagenome (GOLD analysis project Ga0214163, IMG submission 153001) | Freshwater microbial communities from Lake Mendota, WI - Practice 15JUN2010 epilimnion v4 | ecosystem: Environmental > Aquatic > Freshwater > Lake > Epilimnion/Euphotic zone | place... | reverse complement strand
CGACGGCGGCGAGGACCTGGAGATGAGCGTCGCCGGCGTGGAGCGGGAGACCGCGCTCTGGATCGCCCGTTTCCTGGCCGGACGAATCCAGCGCGGGCGATAATTCCCCGTTGCCCTAGGGCGGGGGATTTGGGCAAAGTCGGCCTATGCTGGATCCCAAGTTCCTTCGCGAAAACATCGACCTCGTCCGCAAGGGCGTCGCCCGGAAGAAGTTCCAGGTCGACCTCGACGCCGTGCTGGCCGCGGACGAAACCCGCCGCCATGCCGTGGCCGAGTTCGAGGTCGCCCGCTCCGCGCAGAACGCCGCGAACAAGGAGATGGCCGCGATGCCCAAGGGCTCCCCGGAATTCCAAGCCAAGGTCGCCGAGATGAAGGCCGCCTCCGCCAAGGTGAAGGAACTCGAGAAGAAGGTCACCGAGGCCGAGGAGCAGATGAAGGCCGTCGCGCTTTCCGTCCCGAACATCCCGCACGACTCCGTGCCCGAAGGCCGCACCGAGGCCGACAACAAGGTCATCCTCGAGTGGGGCGACCACGCGAAGCTCATCTCCCCGTCGGCCAAGCCGCACTGGGACATCTCCTGGTTCAACAAGGCGATCGACTTCGAGCGCGGCGTGAAGGTCACCGGCGCGGGCTTCCCGTTCTACGTGGGCGACATGGCCCGCCTCGTCCGCGCGCTGATCCAATACTTCCTCGAGGAGGCCGGCGCCAACGGCTACACCGAGGTCCACGCGCCGTTGCTCGTCAACGCCGCCTCGGCCACCGCGACCGGCCAGCTGCCCGACAAGGAAGGGCAGATGTACCACGCGCAGACCGACGACTTCTACCTGATCCCGACCGCCGAGGTGCCGGTCACGAACTTCTTCCGCGACGAGATCCTCGACGAGGCTTCGCTCCCCGTGAAGCGCGTCGGCTACACGCCGTGCTTCCGCCGTGAAGCCGGCAGCTGGGGCGCGCACGTCCGCGGCCTCAACCGCCTGCACCAGTTCGACAAGGTCGAGCTCGTGAAGTGGACCCATCCCGACAAGTCGTTCGAAGAGCTCGAGCTCCTACGCGGCGACGCCGAGCGTCTGCTCCAGAAGCTCGACCTGCCTTACCGCGTGCTGATGATCTGCGCCGGCGACATCGGTTTCTCGCATAGCAAACAGTATGACCTCGAAGTCTGGGCCGGCGGCCAGAAGCGCTGGCTCGAGGTCTCGAGCTGCTCCAGTTTCACGGACTTCCAGGCCCGTCGCGCGGGGATACGTTTCCGCCCGAAGGACGGAAAGCCGGAGTTTGTCCACACCCTCAACGGCTCCGGCCTCGGCCTGCCGCGCGTCCTCGCCGCCATCCTGGAGAACAACCTCCAGGCCGACGGCACCGTGCGCGTGCCCGAGGCGCTCCGTCGCTGGTACGGCAAGGACACGCTGTCCTTCTGAGGTCCGCTTTGGATTGGCAGGGGGCCGCCGCGTCCTAGTCTGAACGCGTGCCGATGAGCTTCCCCAGTCCCGACGCCTTGCGTGCGGCCGCTCAGCGGCTGCCGCGGCTGCCGTCGGCACCGACATCTTCCGGCCCGATCGCCGTCGCCGTCTCCGGCGGCGCGGATTCGGTGTATCTGCTCTGTGCCCTTTGGGCGGACGAAGCCCTGCGTCCCCGTCTGCGCGTCCTGCACTTCGATCACCGCGTGCGCGGCGAAGCATCGGCGGAGGACGCCCGTTTCGTCGCCGCGCTGTGCGCCGCGCTCGACGTGCCTTGCCTGCTCGGAAGCAGGGAAGGGCAGGGGTCCGCTTCGGAGGCCGACCTGCGCGCGGCGCGCGATGCTTTCTTCGCCCGGCAGCGCGCGACCCTCGGTTTCGAAATCCTCTGCACCGCGCATCATCTCGATGATGTCGTCGAGAACATGCTGCTCCGCCTCGCCCGCGGCGCAGGCCTCGCTGGTCTCGCCGCCCCTCGCGTGCTCCAGCCTTTCCGCGATGGCCGTCGTCGTTGGCGCCCGCTGATCCAGGCCGGCATCGATAAGCAGGCCCTGCTCGCCGACCTTCGCTCTGCCGGTATTCCCTGGTGCGAAGACGCCACCAATCTCCTGCCCATCGCGGCCCGCAACCGTATCCGTGCCTGGCTTGCCGCCGGCGGTGCCGAGGCGATGGGCGAAGGTTATGCCGAAGGCTTTGCTCGCTCCGCGCGTATCCTCGGCGAGGCGCAGGTCGCCTTGGCGCAGTGGGCCGGCGAACTCGGCTGCGTCGTCGGCGCGGACGGAGCCATGCCGGTGGCCGTGCTGGCCGGACGTCCCGCGGCTTTGATCCAAGAATGTCTCCGCGCGTTCCTGCATGCGCATGAAGTCACGGATCCGTCCGAATCTTCCTTGGCGCCCCTGGCCGCGGCGATCGCGGCGGGTCGCGATGCCCGTGCCGCCGTCCGTGGTCGCCTCGTGCGCGTCGCGGCCGGCGTGCTGAGCATCCCGGGCGAGCCGATGGCCTACGGCGTCGCCGAACGTCGGCTCACTTGCGGAGTGCCCGACGACGAGTGCGGCCTCCTTGCCGAGCTGGTCGACGTCGATGCGCTGTCGTGGGCCAGTCTGTCCAAGGGCGACATTTCGCCCAGCCGGGAAGCCTATGTCGTCGCACCGTCCGAGCCGCTCACCTGGCGCGGTCGCGTGGACGGCGATCGTTATCAGCCGCTGGGTGCGCCCGGCTCGGCCAAGCTTTCCGACCTGCTCATCAACCGTAAAATCCCTGCGGAATCGCGGGAGGCGCTGCCTGTCGTCCTGGCGGGCTCCGCGATCCTCTGGGTGCCGGGGCTGCCGCCGGCCGAATCCGCGAGGCTGAGCGGCCCGACCAAGGGGGCTCTCCGGTTGACTTGGCTTGGGCCCTGCTTAGGTTAAAACCTCTGCCCATGAGTCAAAACGACCAGCCGGATGATAATAAAAACGGCCCCCGCCTGAACACGAAACCGGTCTTCGTCTGGCTGCTCCTCATGGTGGCCATCATCGCCCTGTTCAATCTTCCGGGCGCTGCTTCCGGCAACACCGTCCAGGTCCTCAACGTCTCCCAGGTCCTCTCCTACGCACAGGAGAAGAAGATCAAGAACCTCACCCTCCAGCCCAACCCCACCTCAGGCTCCGAGAGCTGGGTCCGGATCTCCGGCGAGCTGGCCGTGGCCGGCGCCGATGCCGGCGACAAGTCCCGCTTCACCGCGGACGGTCGCCTCACCGAGAAGGAGTTCGAACTGCTCCGCGCTTCCGTCGCCCGCGACGCCTTCAAGGAAATCCCCGCCCAGACCGGCTGGACGATGTTCCTCTACAACGTGCTGCCCACGCTGCTGGTCTCCGGCGTGGTGCTGTTCATGATGTATCGCTTCCTCAAGAACGCCAACCGCGGCGCGATGCAGTTCGCCAAGTCCCGCGCCCGCCTCAACGCCAACGACAAGGAGACGACCACCTTCAAGGACGTCGCCGGCTGCGACGAGGCGAAGGAAGAGGTGAAGGAGATCGTCGACTTCCTCAAGGATCCCAAGCGCTTCACCAAGATCGGCGCCAGCATCCCGAAGGGCGTGCTCATGGTCGGTCCTCCCGGTACCGGCAAGACCCTGCTCGCGCGCGCCGTCGCCGGCGAAGCCGGCGTGCCTTTCCTCAGCATCAGCGGTTCCGACTTCGTCGAGATGTTCGTCGGCGTCGGCGCGGCCCGCGTCCGTGACACCTTCGAGCAGGCCCGCAAGCTCGCGCCCTGCATCATCTTCATCGACGAGATCGACGCGGTCGGCCGCCAGCGCGGCGCCGGCGTCGGCGGTGGCAACGACGAGCGTGAGCAGACCTTGAACTCCTTGCTCGTCGAGATGGACGGCTTCGACGGCCAGGCCGGCGTCATCGTCATCGGTGCTACCAACCGTTCGGACGTCCTCGACGCCGCGCTGCTGCGTCCGGGTCGTTTCGACCGTCAGGTGTTCGTCGACCTGCCCGACCTGCGCGGCCGCGAGGCCGTGCTCGCCGTGCACGCCAAGCGTTTCCAGCTCGCTCCGTCCGTCGACCTCCAGCGCGTCGCGCGGATCACCACCGGCATGTCCGGGGCGGACCTCGCGAACCTGCTCAACGAAGGCGCTTTGCACGCCGGCCGCCGCAATCGCGAGAAGGTCGAGATGGTCGACATCGAAGAAGCGCGCGACAAGATCTCCTACGGCCGCGAACGTCGCCGCGTCATGGACGCCGTCGACCTGCGCAACACCGCCTATCACGAGGCCGGCCACGCGGTCGTCCAAGCCCTCATCGACGACGGCGCCCTGCCGCTCCACAAGGTCACCATCCTGCCGCGCGGCCGCGCCCTCGGCATGGCGATGCTGATGCCGACCAAGGAGCTCCTCGGCTACACGCGTCAGCGTCTGCTCGACTACATCTGCATGGCCATGGCCGGCCGCGTCGGCGAGAAGGTCATCTCCGGAGAGATCTCCAACGGCGCCTCTAGCGACATCAAGCAGGCCACCCGTTTCGCTCGCCAGATGGTCTGCGACTGGGGCATGAGCGACCTCGGCCCGATCGCCTTCGGCGAGAATTCCGACACCGTCTTCCTTGGTCGCGAGATCTCGCGTACGCAGACCCACAGCGACGAGACCGCCCGCCGGATCGATGAGGCCATCTCGGCCATCGTCCGCGAGCAGTATGCCCGTGCCGAGAAGCTGATCGCCGATAACGCCGAGGCCCATCGGAAGATCGCCGAGGCCTTGCTGCTGCACGAGACCCTCGACGGCGTCCATGTGATGGAAATCCTCAAGACCGGCGCGATCCAGACTCCCGTGGCCGCTCCGGCGACGACCCCGGCTCAGCCGGAGGTCACTCCCGCGGTCCCGTCTCCGGCCGCGGACGCCGGCCCGGGCCTGCAATCCTCCCCGACCCCCGCTTGAGGTTTGCCCTCAGGGGGGCGGCTGGGTAGGGTAGGGCATGGTCATCGGACTCACCGGAGGCATCGGTTGCGGCAAGTCGACCGCCGCCGCCTGCTTTGCCGAACTGGGCTTCCGGGTCGTCGATGCGGACCGACTAGCCCGGCAGGTCTTGGAATCCCACGTCTGCGTCGGTCATCTCCGGGAGCGCTGGGGGGCCGCCTGTCTGGATTCGCAAGGGGTTCCGGACCGTAAGTGGATCGGTGCGAAGGTCTTTGCCGATCCTGCGGAACGGGCCTTCCTGGAGTCGGTGACCCATCCCGAGGTCGCCCGGCTAAGACAGGAGGCCACGGCCGATCCGCAACATGATTACGTCGTCGAAATCCCGCTGCTTTTTGAGAAGGACCTCACGGCGGGTTTCACCGCGGTCGTGGTGGTCGCCTGTTCGGATGACGTGCGCCGGGCTCGCTTGCGTGCCCGAGGGCTCTCCGATGACGAGATTTCCGCACGTATCGCGTCACAACTTTCTCTCGTGGAAAAGGTTAAGCGTGCCGATGTCGTGATTTGGAACGACGGGGAGCCCGACTTCCTGCGCGAGCAGGTGAGACGTTGGGTCGGGCAGCTGAGGGGCGCCTAAATCGGCCCATCTTTGGTTAATTTGCGGTTGCGGGAAAGTTCCCCCGATTTAGGGTCATTTTCCCCGTTGTTCTCCTCTCTGAGGAGCAATCCCCCTATCCCCATTCTTCCGCTCCGGATTTCCCCACTGTGACGACCGCCGACGACTACGTCATCCAATTCATTCAGGACAAGGGGCTGGTGTCTCCTGCCGACGTGACCGAGGCCCGCGCGGCGACCGCCCCGGTACCCGAAGGACAGAACCCGGATACCCTGGCCATCGCCAAGCTCGTCGAGACCGGCAAGGTCGCCTGGCCGCAGATCGCCGCGGAACTGAGCAAGGAGTTCGACATGGAAATCGTCGACGTCGCCCAGGTCTCCCCGTCCGACGACGTTCTCAAGCTCATCAGTCGCGAGCAAGCCGAGGCCCGTAACATCCTACCGTTGCAGATGGACGGCGCCGAACTCCTCGTCGCCATCTCCGACCCGCTCGACACCGAGACGCTCGACTCGATCTCCCGCATCCTCAAGCTCGCGCTCAATCCCCGCCTCGCCCCCCCGGACGCCCTCAAGGAGGCCATCTCGCGCTGTTACGGCGGCGGCCCTATCGGCGGCGGCGCCTCGTATAACGACATCCTCGGGAAGGGCGACGACGGCCTGGCCGTCGAGCTTCCGCAGGGCGGCGACGTCAAGGAAGACGACGCCCCCATCATCCGTTACGTCAACTCGCTCATCGTCGACGCGATCCGCCGCAAGGCTTCGGACATCCACCTCGAGCCGCTGGAAAAGCGTTTCCGCGTGCGCTTCCGCATCGACGGCGTGCTGCAGGAGATGAAGGGTCCGCCCAAGCGCCTGCAGCCTTCGATCATCTCCCGCCTCAAGCTGATGGCGGAAGTCTCCCTCGCCGAGAAGCGCATCCCGCAGGACGGACGCATCCAGGCCCGCACCGGCGGCCGCGACATCGACTTGCGCGTCTCGGTCCTGCCCACCGTCTATGGCGAATCGATCGTCATGCGAATCCTCGACAAGGAAGGCCTCAAGCTGGGCTTGCCCGAGCTGGGCTTCTTCGCCGACGACCAGGCTAAGTTCCAGGGCCTCATCTCCGGTTCCGACGGCGTCTTCCTCGTCACCGGCCCGACCGGTTCCGGTAAGTCGACCACGCTCTATTCGGCGTTGAACTACATCAACAAGCCGGACCGTAAGATCATCACCGTCGAAGACCCCGTCGAATACCAGATGGCCGGCATCAACCAGGTGCAGGTGAAGCGCGACGTCGGCATGACCTTCGCCGCCGCCCTCCGCGCCATGCTCCGTCAGGCGCCGAACATCGTGATGATCGGTGAAATCCGAGATCTGGAGACCGCCGAGATCGCGATCAACGCGGCCCTCACCGGTCACATGGTGTTCTCCACGCTCCACACCAACGACTCCGTCTCCGCCGTCACCCGTCTCGTCGACATCGGCGTCAAGCCGTTCCTCGTGTCGGCGGCCCTCCGCGGCGCCCTCGCCCAGCGCCTCGTGCGTCGCAACTGCCAGGCCTGCGCCGCGCCTTACAAGCCGACATCGAAGGAGCTCTACTCGATCGGCATGTCCGAGCAGGATCTCGCCAACGCCACGCCCATGAAGGGAGCCGGCTGTCCCAAGTGCGGCGAGCGCGGCTACAAGGGACGTCGCGGCGTCTTCGAGCTCTTCGTCATCACCGAGGAGATCCAGGAGATGATCTACGGCGGCTCCAACCTCGTCGAACTCCGCCGCAAGGCCCGCGAGGCCGGCATGCGCACCATGCGCGAGGACGGCCAGCGCAAGGTCGCCTCCGGCATGACCACCATCGAAGAAGTCCTCGGCGCCACCGTCGCCGACGACGTGATCTGATCCGATGGCTTACGCGATGAACCAGCTGTTGGAGGCCATGCTCGAGAACGGGGCCTCGGACCTGCACATCCGCGTCGGCCGTTCCCCCAGCCTGCGCGTCAACGGCGAGCTCGTCGCGGTCGAAGGACCCGCCCTCACCGCCGCCGAGACCGAAGCCCTCGTCCTCGCCGCCGTGCCGCCGGCCCGCCGTGCGGCGCTCGACGCCGACGGCGGCTGTGATTTCGCCTTCGCCTTCCGCGATCGCACGCGCCTCCGCGCCAACGCCTTCCGGGGCCAAGGCGGTTACGGCATGGTCCTACGCCTGCTGCCTTCGGCGATGTTCACGCTCGAGCAGCTACGCCTGCCGCTCGTCGTCAAGGACCTGCTCAAACGGGCCCGCGGCCTGATCCTCGTCACCGGACCGACCGGTTCGGGCAAGTCCACGACGCTCGCCTCCTTGATCAATTGGATCAACGAGAACCAGCAGGGACACATCATCACGATCGAGGATCCGATCGAATACACGCACGCCCACAAGCAGTGCCTCATCACCCAGCGCGAGGTCGGCGAGGATCTGCCTTCCTTCGCCGAAGGCGTCCGTTCCGCGCTGCGCCAGGATCCCGACGTCATCCTCATCGGGGAAATGCGCGACCTCGAGACCATCGAGGCCGCCGTCACCGCCGCCGAGACGGGCCACCTCGTGCTCGGCACCCTGCACACCTCCGGGGCCACGCGGACCATCGACCGCATCATCGACGCCTTCCCGGCTTCGGCGCGCGACCAGATCCGCGCGCAGCTCTCGACCTCCCTCACCGCGGTCATCTCCCAGTGCCTCCTGCATACCACCGACGACCGTCGCGTGGCGGCCTTCGAGATCATGCTCCGCACCGACGGCGTCGCCTCCAAGATCCGCGAGGGCAAGACCTACCAGCTGCTGACCGATATCGAGACCGGCGGCGCGCGCGGCATGCGCACCCTCGACAGCGACCTGCTTTCCCTCTTCTCCCAGGGTCTCGTGACCGAGGAAGAAGTCTTCAACTACTGCCTCAATCCCGAAGCCATGCGCGAGCGCATGCGCGGCGGTTCCTCCTCCCGCTAACCCCCTTTTTTCCATGTTCGACGACCATAGTGACGTGATCCGTGATATCGCCCTCGAGGCCCGCCTCGTGACGCCTGCCCAGGCCGAAGAGGTCTGGGAATCGACCGCCACCACCGGCAAGTCCTTCGTCGACAGCCTCGTCGACTCCGGGTTCGCCGAACGCGGCGCCATCCTGCAGGCCATCGCCGACCACCTCGGTTCCCCTTATTACTCCGCCGTCCCCGCCGACCCGGGCGAGGCGCTCATCAAGCTGCTCAAGCCTGCCCAGGCCCACAAGTATGTCGTGCTGCCTGTCGCCGACGAAGCCGGCAAGCTCACCTTGCTGGCCAAGGATCCGTTCAATTCCTCCGTCATCAACGAGCTGAGTTTCATCCTCCAGCGCGAGATCGAGCTCGGCGTCGCCGACCCGGCGCAGGTCGAGGCCGGCGTGGTGCGCGTCTACGGCGAAGCCACTTCCTCCTCGATGGAGGACCTCCTCGGCGAGTTCGGCGAAGTCGACGCCGCCGCCGTCACCGACGAGGACGTCACCAAGCAGGCCAGCCAGGCCCCGATCATCCGCTTCGTCGACCTCGTCCTGCAGGAAGGTGTCAAGGCCAAGGCTTCGGACATCCACTTCGAGCCCTTCGAGCACGAGTTCCGCATCCGCCTGCGCATCGACGGCTCGCTCTACGAGATGGCCCCGCCGCCGAAGAACCTCGCCTCGGCCGTCATCGCCCGCGTCAAGGTGCTTTCGTCCCTGAACATCGCCGAGCGCCGCGTGCCGCAGGACGGTCGCATCAAGACGACCATCAGCGGCCGCCAGATCGACCTCCGCGTATCCACGCTCCCGACGCAGTTCGGCGAATCCGTGGTGCTCCGAATCCTCGACAAGACGGTCGTCAACCTGAGCCTCGAGGCGCTCTCGATGCAGGATGACATCAAGGAAGGCATCCGCGGCATGGTCGGCCGCCCGAACGGCATCTTCATCGTCACCGGCCCGACCGGCTCCGGCAAGACGACCACGCTTTACTCGGCCCTGAAAGAAGTGAACACCGAGGACGTCAAGATCCTCACCGCCGAAGATCCCGTCGAATACGAGGTCGAAGGCATCATGCAGGTCCCGATCAACCACCAGGTCGGCCTGACGTTCGCCGCGGCGCTGCGTTCGTTCCTCCGACAGGATCCGGATACCATCATGGTCGGCGAAATCCGTGACATCGAGACCGCCCAGATCGCCGTGCAGGCTTCGTTGACCGGCCACGTCGTGCTTTCCACGCTCCACACCAATGACGCCCCGGGCGCCGTCACCCGACTCATCGACATGGGTCTGGAGCCGTTCCTCATCTCCGCCTCGCTCGAAGGCGTGCTCGCCCAGCGACTCCTGCGCCGCATCTGCAAGACCTGCCGCACGCCCTACGAGCCGGACAAGGACGTCGTCAACATGCTCGACGTCGACGCCCTCGAGATCGCGAACAAGAAGTTCTATTACGGCAAGGGCTGCCCGGACTGCAACCGCTCCGGCTACAAGGGCCGCCAAGGCCTCTTCGAGCTGATGACGATCAACGACCAGCTCCGCGCCCTGATCACCCAGAAGGCCCCGACGCTCGTGCTCAAGCAGAAGGCCGTCGAGTCCGGCATGCGCCCCCTCCGCGAGGACGGCCTGCGCTGCATCTTCGACGGTCACACCTCGATCGAGGAAGTCCTTAAGTATACCTGAATTTCAACACCCAACCGAACCTCCCATGCCCGACTACAAGTACACCGCCATCGACCGCAACGGGGCCCAGGCCACCGGCCGGATCGACGCCGCCGACGACGCGCAGGCCCGCCAGAAGCTCATGGCGAAAGGCCTCATGGTCACCACGCTCGTGGCCGACTCGGCCGGCGCCAAGCCCGCGGCGGCCGCCGCCCCGGCCAAGGCCGGCTTCTCCTTCGGTTCGAAGGTGACGCAGAACGACGTGACCGTGATGACCCGCCAGCTGGCGACGCTCATCATCGCCGGCCTGCCGCTCCTCCGCGCGCTCGAGCTGATCACCAAGCAGGAGCGTAACCCCGCCTTCAAGGCCGTGCTCGCCAATATCGCCGAGAGCGTCTCCCAGGGTAACAATCTCTCGGAAGCCCTCCAGGCCCACCCGAAGGTCTTCGACAAGCTCTTCGTCAACATGGTGCGCGCCGGCGAGGCGGGCGGCGTGCTGGACAAGGTCCTCGACCGTCTCGCGAAGTTCCGCGAAAAGGCCGAGCGCATCCAGAAGAAGGTCAAGTCTGCGATGGTCTACCCGGGCGTCGTGATGTCCGTCGCCGTCATCATCGTCTACATCCTGATGGTGAAGGTCGTGCCGTCGTTCCAGAACCTGCTGAGCAGCCAGAAGACGACCATGCCTCCGCTGACGCAGTTCGTCGTGGGTATCTCGCGGTTCCTCACCGAATTCTGGTGGGCCACCCCGATCGCCATCTTCGGCCTCTACTTCGGTCTCAAGAGCTGGCTCGCCTCCGAAAAGGGCAAGGAACTCTTCGACAAGATGATCTTCCGCTTGCCGAAGGTCGGCACGTTCGTGCAGATCGTCTCCGTCTCCCGCTTCGCCCGCACCTTCGGCACGCTGATGGCCTCGGGCGTCCCGATCCTGCAGTCCATCACGATCACGCGCGATACGCTCGACAACGTCGTCATCGCCAAGTCGCTCGAGCGCGTCCATGACCGCGTCCGTGACGGTGAGCCGCTGTCGGTGCCGCTCGAGCAGTCCGGCGTCTTCCCGCAGATGGTGACGTCCATGATCCAGGTCGGCGAAGAGACCGGCCAGCTGCCCGAGATGCTCAACCGCGTCGCCGACATCTACGACGAAGAAGTCGACAACGCCGTGACCGCGCTGACTTCCATCATCGAACCGATCCTCATCGTCTTCCTCGCCGTCGTGGTCGGCACGATCGTGCTCGCGATGTTCCTCCCGCTCATCGCGCTCATCACGAAGATGACCGGCGGCGGCTGAGCGATCCGCCCACGTACGACTAAGCCCGGTCCGCAAGGAGCCGGGTTTTTTCGTGTCCAGGGCGGGGGAGTGACCCCCAAAAAAGGAGGCGGCTTGCATACCCCTATGCAAGCCGCCTGTTTTTTACTGCTTTATCTTACTTACCCCATTGTCCCGTAGGACAAATTTAATACCTGATACCGTGCATTTAATTCTGACCGGTTCAAGTGAAATCCGCATCTTTTTAGTCAGTTCCGTAACTAACTGCCCCTTAGGGCTTTGAAATTGGGTGCAGGGGTAGGATTTGAACCTACGACCTTCAGGTTATGAGCCTGACGAGCTAACCGGGCTGCTCCACCCTGCAATCAGTGGAAGGCGAAGGAGAATGGCACGCAGGCCCGTCCGCAAGCCATTTCTTGAGCCAGTTATCAGCCCTCTGGCCGTCCAAAAAGGGTTGAAGCAGGCGGGGCAGGGGAGAAGATTAACTACCCCCTTTAAACGATGAGCGAAGAAACCCCTACGCCTCCCCCTGGCGACGTCCCTCCGGCCCCCGTCAAGGAGATCGAGACCGACGAGATTCTTGGCACCAAGCGTGCCAAGAAGTCCTTCTGGCAGCGCATCGGCGCCAGCGGTCTCTCGGTGTCGATCGCCTTCCACGCCTTGCTCATCTTCGTCGCGGCCGCCTTCGTGGTCTCGACCGTCACGGACAACGCCAAGAAGGACCCTAACCAGTTCGCGACCGGCGCGGGCGGCGGTTCCGGCGGCGAGCGCGTCAAGAACACCCAGCACAAGATCAAGCCGAAGAACGTGAAGTCGCTGGCCAAGACGACCACCCGCATCACTTCCAAGAGCGCCTCCGCTTCCATCGCCCTGCCTGACATGCCGAACTCCGCTTCGGCATCGTCGATGGTCTCCGGCGCGATGGCCGGCGGCTCTTCCAAGGGCTTCGGCGGCGGCTCCGGCGGCGGCATCGGCACCGGCCGCGGCATGGGCTCCGGCGGCGGCAAGAACTTCGTCGCGAAGCCGGTCATGGGCGCGAACATCTTCTCCCAGCGCCTGGCGGTCTATTTCGACGCCTCGGCCTCCATGCTGCCCTACCTCGAGCGCGTCGAGGCCGAGATCCGCGACAAGTTCCCGGACGCGGACGTCTACCTCAGCAACGGCGTCTTCATCGACGTCCATGACAACGAAATCGTCGGTGGTGATAAGTTTAAGGGTGCTCCTTACCTGAACCGTCCGACCGGTGCCGGCTCCAAGAAGAACGCGAAGGGCGAACTGGTCCCGACCGAGACGAACGTGAACAAACTCACGACCCAAGGGCGCGCCATCTACAAGAAATACGCCGCCAATTTCAAGACGGGCTCCGTCGGCGGCTGGGTCGATATCCTCAAGGACGACCGCACCTACGACGCGCTCATCATCTTCTCTGACTTCCAGGACGGCGTCCGCCAGATCCGCACCAAGGCGATCGGCAACGTCTCCGCCTACAAGCCTGACAAGGGCATGCGCGCCGACCCGCCCGTCGTCTTCTCCGATCGCACCAATCAGGGCGGCGGCTTCGCCCGTTCCGTGACGTTGATCGCCAACGGCGGTGGCTCCGGTCAGAACGTCGTGCAGTGCAAGGACACCTCCGGCCTGATCGTCGGCATGGTCGCCCTCGGCTCCGGCATCCCCCCCGGCACCACGGTGACCGAGATCAAGGAGAACGTGAGCTTCACGCTCAGCAAGCCCCTGACGGCCCTCGCCAGCGGACGCATCACCTGCAATAACGGCGGCGACAAGCGTTTCCCCGAAGAGCGTAAGTGGGAGGCCGAGTGGGAGAAGGCCTTCGCCGGCGCCCGCGAGAACAAGGGCCCCCGTCTCTATCTCATCAGCACTTCCCGTGCCTATGGCAACAAGCCCGGCACGATCTTTCAGCGCTGCGTCTCGGCCTCCGAGGGAGCAGCGATCATGGTGAAATTCGGCAGTAGCAAGAAGGGCACCAATACCCTCAACGACCTGCATAACTACGACGACCTCTATGTCGGCATGCCGGTCAGCGGCCGAGGCGTCCCGGATGGCGCGACCCTCACGGCAATGCCGACGTTCAAGAATGTCCTCGACCCCGAGGATCCGGAGAAGAAGCGCATGAAGCGCGTGATCGACAAGCAGCTGACCGTCTCCGTCCCGCTCACCGAGGACGCCCTCAACGCGGTTTACGCCTTTATTCCGCTCATCCAGGCGGTCGGCACCCTCGCGAAGGACTCCAAGACGATCGAAGACGTCTCCGGCTCGATCGACCTGCGCTCGGGCATGCTGATCCAGGACAACCGCTTCCCGGCCGGCACCAAGGTCGTCGCCGTGACCCCTGACAAAAAGTCTCCCGGATTCTTCACCGTCGAGATGTCCGCTCCGGCTACGGCGGCGGGCGCCAACAGCGTCCTGCGTTTCCGCCCCGCCGGTTCCGGCGCGGGCAGCAACCGCGGCGCCGCTCCGACGCGCTAAGCTAGGCTCTGACGCTCACCGCCCCTCGCCGACTCCGGGTCGACGAGGGGCGTTTGTTTGATGGGTATCGTTGCCTAGGGATTTCGCCTCAGCGTCCATTTTTCGGCTGTCTCATTCCTCCGCGGATGTAGGCTGAAGTCACCCCAATGAGCCCCTCTCGTTTGATCACGACCCTCGTCCTGGCCTTGCTTTCCGCCTTCGCGCATGCGGCCAAGGTGGGTGAACTTCCCGCGG
>Ga0214163_1000801_pt1 | contig 14081 bp, 10 predicted proteins | sample LakMenepilimnion_2_FD_153001 | JGI IMG/M metagenome (GOLD analysis project Ga0214163, IMG submission 153001) | Freshwater microbial communities from Lake Mendota, WI - Practice 15JUN2010 epilimnion v4 | ecosystem: Environmental > Aquatic > Freshwater > Lake > Epilimnion/Euphotic zone | place... | reverse complement strand
CCTATACCGCCTTCAAGCTCAGCCTGCGCTTGCCGCCCTTGGTGGATGCGGCCCAAGCTGTGGCAGAAATGAAAGCCTTGCTAGAAGACAATGCGCCCTATCAAGCGCGGGTCACTTTTGAATCTAAGGGTGGCGCCACGGGTTGGAATGCGCCTAGCAGCACGCCCTGGTTTGAAAACGCTCTGCAAAGCGCCAGCCAGTCGCACTTTGGCGCGTCAGTGGGGTATATCGGACAAGGCGGCACCATTCCACTTATGAACATGTTGAGCCAAGGTTTTCCAACGGCGCAAATGATGGTTTGCGGTGTGTTGGGACCCAAAAGCAATGCCCACGGCCCCAACGAATTTTTGCATGTGCCTTATGCCAAAAAGCTCACCGCTTCGGTGGCCGAAGTCATGGCATCTTTGCCCTGATATTTGCTTTCAATTGGCGGTCTGGTTCTTGCGAACCCAGACCAGCCACAGCAAGGCCAAGGCAATGAGTGCCACAGGCACCACGGAACCATAATTGAGCCAAGTCCAGCCTTGCGTGGTCACCAGAGCGCCTGCAGAAAACGAGGTGATGGCCATGGTGGCAAAGACCCAGAAATTGATGGCCGCTTGGCCGCGGTCTTTCTCTTCTGGTCGCCAAGCTGTCATGGCGAGAGTGGTGCTGCCTGTAAACACAAAATTCCAACCCACGCCCAGCACAAACAAAGCCAGTACAAATTGATGCAAGTCTGTGCCCGAGAGTGCGATTCCGACGCAGACAAAATTCAAAAGAACACCCACCGCCATAATTTGCAGCACGCCAAATTTCTTGATGAGGTGGCCGGTAAAAAAACCAGGCGCAAACATGCCAATGACGTGCCACTCTAAAACCAAGGCGGTATCGCTGAACTGAAAGCCACAGACTTGCATGGCGAGCGGTGTCGCTGCCATCAACAAATTCATCACGCCATAGCTGAGCGCAGCGGCGGCGGCAGCCACAATGAACACCGGTTGTTTCATGATCTCGCGCAAGGGGCGACCTTCGGAGCTACCGCTGACTTTCTCCACCAACGGCGGGAACTTCACAAAATGCATCACAACCATGCCCAAAACAGCCACAGCTGTGAGTGCCACATAGGCGCCCATGAAGGGTGTTTCAAACCATCCTTTGCTTTGCGAGGCCAAATTGGGGCCTAGGATAGCGCCTATCAAGCCGCCAGCCATGACCCATGAAACTGCCTTTTCTTGAAAGGACGCCTCTGCCAGCTCGGCGGCGGCAAATCGGTAAAGTTGTCCATTGGCACTGTAATAACCGGCCACCAAAGTGGCCATCACCAAAAGTTCAAAGTTGTGCGTATGCGCTGCATAAGCACACAAGATGGCAGACAACAAGCCCACCAGCAAACCCAACTGAAATGAAACGCTGTGGCCCCACTTGGCTTGTGACTTGGCCACCAGTCCAGTTGACAAAGCGCCGCCCACCACATACCCCATGACAGGCAGTGTGGCCATCCACCCAACAGGTGCCAGACTTAAGCCAACCAAGCCATTGATGGCAATGAAGGTCACGTTGTTGGTCAGGAACAAGCCTTGGCACAAGGCCAGTAAAAACAGGTTGGAATTCATACACCCGAGTGTATCTACTCAAGGCAAGCTATCGCAGACAAAACGGCCACAGGCGCAGTTTCAGCACGCAGCACCCTGTTCCCTAAACTCACAGGCACAAAGCCAGCAGCGATGGCTTGCGCCTCCTCCGCAGGACTCAAGCCACCCTCTGGCCCGCTCAACACAATGACCTCTGTCGGCTGGGTGGCGCCTTGGCCACGAGCCGGCCGAATGGTTTGGATCATCTCTTGTAGCAATCGGGTGCCGGGCGATAAAGACAAGACCCAGCGTGCCGATCGCGATGGCGATGATGCAGCGGATAAGTGCTCAAGGGCTTGCGTGAGCGTGATTGCTTGGCCCACTTGCAACACCCGATTGCGGCCACACTGCTCACTCGAAGCCACCGCAATGGCTTGCCAATGCGCCAATTTTTTGTCTGCGCGCTCACCCTTGAGCTTCAACACACTGCGCTCGGCCGTGATGGGCAGCAGTGTGGCGGCACCCAACTCGGTGGCTTTTTCAAGCAACCAATCCATGCGCTCATTGGCCGTGATGCTGGACCACAAATGAACTTGAATGTTGAGCTCACGTTCAACGGGGTGGTGCTCGCCCACGCGCACCGACACCTCACTGCGGCCCATGTGGGTGACGACCGCTTTGAATTCACCCCCTTGGCCATTGAAGAGCGTGATCTCATGGTCTGGCTGCAGCCTGAGTACTTGCACATGCCTTGCCGTGCCAGCAGGCAAACTCAAATCCTCCCCGGTGTTGAGTGCCGATGGACAGTAAAAGCGGGGCAGTTTGGACATCAATGGCTCTCTTTGAAATGCTTACATGCGTCCAAACGCAAAACCCGTCACACCATCCTGACCTTCAACTTCTTCAATCAGGCGCAGCAGGGGCCTGAGTTCAATGTACCTAGCGGCAGTTGAGCGAATGTAGGCAATGAAGCGTGGTGCATCGGCCAAGTATTTTTCTTTGCCATCGCGCAATGTCAGGCGCGCAAAAATACCGGCAACTTTCAAATGGCGCTGCAAGCCCATCCACTCCACAGCACGGTAGAAAGCACCAAAGTCTTGGTGCCAATCTTCAAAATCGAGCAAGCCAGCTTTGCGCGCTTTCTCCCAATAACGAATGGTGACGTCGAGGACAAAATCTTCTTCCCACGTGAGAAATGCGTCGCGCATCAAGCTGGCCACGTCGTAGGTGACAGGGCCATACACTGCGTCTTGAAAATCCAATACGCCCAATGCAGTATCTGCACTTGATCCAGCACCAGATCCAGCACCAGAGTCAAAATTGGTGGACATCATCAAATTGCGCGGCATGAAATCACGGTGGACAAACACCGAGGGGCTGGCCAAATTATGCGCCACCAGCATTTTGAAGGTGCTGTCCAAGGTGCTGCGCATCTTGCCTTGAACCTCCAATTGTCGGTGTTGCGTCAGGTACCAATCTGGAAACAAACTGAGCTCTCTTTGCAGCAGCGCCTCATCGTAGGGCGGCAATACGCCAGGTCTGGAAGACAACTGCCATGCAATGAGCGCATCGATGGCTTGCATGTAAAGCGCGTGATTGGCTTGCGGATTGTTCGCGTCGATAGCCGACATCATGGTGCGATCGCCCAAGTCTGTGAGCAGCATGAAGCCTTGCGGCGCGTCCCATGCCAGAACCTCAGGGGCTTTCAAACCGGCCTCTTTCATGAGCTTGGCAACCTTGACAAAGGGTTCACAATTTTCTTTGTCGGGCGGCGCGTCCATCACGATCAGGCTGGCACCCGAAACCGTGTCGATACGCAAATAACGCCTGAAACTGGCATCGGCCGACGCAATTCGCAAGCTTGCAGGCACCAGGCCATGCGTGGTGGCCAATGCAGAAAGCCAATTTTCACAAGCCGTCTGGCGCTGCGGGTCTGCCCAGGCCACATTTGAAATTTGTTCAGAATTCAAGTTCTTCATCCAAGTCAAAACACCCAGACATGCTACTCGACCCCTTTTGAGGTCATGCAAGGCAGCACTCATGGATAATCCATTCTACAAACACCCGACAACCTGGACGACAGCCCTTTGCAAATCCGCCCCACATTTCAGACAGCCCAGCTTGTTCAAGCCCTGAGCTTGGGCGGCTTGTTGCTGTGCCAAGTGCCCAGCTTGGCTCAAGGAAATGGAGCGGTATCTCAAAGCACAGCATCTGAAAAAGTTTCAAGCCAGCCGGCATTGATCCTACAAAACAGCCTTCGCTTGGAAGAAAAAATATCAGAGATTGAGCGCAAGCAGTCGCCCTTGTTTGTATCAGGCCAGCGCTTGCTTGGACGACCCGATCTAGACTTGGTCATTGACGGAGGCGCCTTGCTTCGCAAACAGGGCCTGACGGTGAGGGCGCAGCGAATTGAATACGACCAGTCTCAGAACACCCTGAGTGCAGAGGGCGGCGTGAAGATCACGCGAGAAGGCAATACCTTCCAAGGCCCTTCTTTGAGTTTGCAAGCAGACTCTTTTCAAGGCAAGTTTTTAAAACCTGAATACACGCTGCTCAAAGGTGGCGGGCATGGTGAGGCCTCAGAAATAGAGTTTGTTGACGCGCAGCGCGCCATCATCCGCAATGCCACTTACACCACCTGCAGCCGCATTCAAGGCCCCAGTTGGCTGCCCGAGTGGATTTTGAAAGCGGCCAGCCTGCAAATCAATGAAGAAGACAACAGCGTTCAGGCCAAAGACCTGCAACTTCGCTTCAAAAATGTACCCATCTTGGCGGCGCCCTCTCTCACTTTTCCGCTCAGCAATGAACGCCAATCTGGGTTTTTGGCACCTCTGGTTGGCATTGATACTGTCAGCGGCATTGAATTAACTTCGCCTTACTACTGGAACATTGCACCCAACCGCGATGCCACACTCAGCACCACCCTCATGAGCAAACGGGGCGTGGCTCTCGATTCTGAGTTCCGCTATCTTGAGACCGACAGCCAAGGCCAAGTGCGCTTGAACCTCATGCCCAATGACGCCTTGAGACAACAATCTCGGTGGGGCTTGTCGGCGCAGCATTCGGGTGGCGTTGAGACGGGCAACTCGGTGTTGGGCCGCTTGGGTGTCAATGTCAATGTCAACAGGGTCAGCGATGACAATTACTGGCGAGACTTTCCGCGCTCTGGTTTGTCACTGACCCAGCGATTGTTGCCTGCCTCAGGTAGCTTGCATTGGGCACAAGGCGACTGGTCCATGATGACCCGCGTGCAGCAATTCCAAACCCTGCAGGACGTCAGCTCCCCCATCACGCCGCCTTATGATCGATCGCCTCAAATTGTGGCTCAATACAACAAATGGGACTTGAATGGCTTTGATATCGGATTCACGGCCGACACCACCCGTTTTGAAGCCGATTACAGCCGCATCCCAGGGGGTAGTCGCACCGTTTTGAGAAATGGTCAGCGCAGTTTTGCAGTTGCACAAGTCAGCCATCCCTGGCGCAAGCCTTGGGGGTTTGTGGTTCCCAAAATTCAATTGCACGGCACTCGCTATCAATTGGACACCGCACTTGACAATGGTCAACTTGATGCCAATCGCTTGTTACCCACTTACAGCCTTGACACGGGTTTGATTTACGAACGCGACGCTGCCTACTTTGGCCGGCAGCTTCGGCAAACGCTAGAGCCCCGCGCTTTTTTTGTGCGCACACCTTACAAAGACCAAAGTCTGCTGCCCAGCTATGACAGTGGCGTCACCGATTTCAATCTGACCACCATTTACGCCGAGAACCCTTATGTGGGCCAAGACAGAATTGCCGACTCCAATTTGGTCACGCTGGGTGTCAACAGCCGTTTCTTTGATGCCAATAGCGGCGCAGAATTGGCTCGCTTGGGCATCGCCCAAAGGTATCGCTTTTCAGACCAATTGGTGCGCTTACCAGGCGAGTTGCCCGTTGCGTCGGGCTTCAGTGACATCTTGTTAGGGGCAGGGGTCCGCTGGGATAGCCGTTGGAGTGTTGACTCGACCCTTCAATTTGACGCCCAGACCCACCGCACCACACGCACCACACTCACCACGCGCTTCAACCCCACGCCCTATCGAGTGTTCAACACAGCTTACCGACTCGCGCGCGACCAAAGTGAGCAACTTGATGTGGGGTGGCAATGGCCGCTGCGCGATTTCACCTTTGAGCGTGGCAACCCTGCCGAAGGCAGCCCCTACCTCACCCCTGGTCAGGGCTTGGGCGCAGATCGTTGGTACAGTGTAGGACGCATGAATTTCAGCCTGAAGGACCGAAAATTGGTCGATACTTTGTTGGGCTTTGAATATGATGCAGGTTGTTGGCTCGGCCGCGTGGTTTATGAACGGCTGCAAAGCACCACCACCACGTCTCGAAGTCGCATTTTGTTTCAACTTGAATTTGTAGGATTGGCTCGCGTTGGCTCTAGTCCGTTGAAGACATTGCGCGACAATATCCCCCGTTATCAATATCTTCGCGAAGATTTGGCGCCCACCAGCAGATTCAACTCCTATGACTAATTTATTTGCTCTGAAATCCACTCAAGTTCTCGCTGGCATCCGCGCACTCTTGAGCTTTGGCAAACCATTTGATAAGAAGCGAGGTTTGGGTTTCACCCTCGCGTTGTGGACGGCGCTAGCAGTTCCAGGCTGGGCCCAAGCGCAAAGCAATGTCCAAGCTAGATCTGCAGACTACATTGTGGCCGTGGTCAATTCAGAGCCCATCACCAACAAAGAAGTGCAAAACCTCAAGCTGCGCTTGCAAAAACAATTGCCACCTGGGGCGCCCAGCCTCAGCCCTCAAGCTTTAACGCAACAAGCGCTCGATCAATTGATCAATGAAAAAGCTCAGTTGCAACAAGCGCAAGAAAACGGTATTCGCGTTGATGACAATGAGGTAGAACAAACAGCGTTAAGCATTGCTCGACAAAACCAAATTTCGATAGAAGATCTTTATAAACGTCTTGCTATAGATGGTGTGAGCGTGTCTGGCTTTCGCGATCAATTGCGCAAACAACTCACCATCAGCCGTTTGCGAGAACGTGATGTCGACAACAGAGCCCGCGTTTCCGACGCTGAAGTCGAGCAACAAATTCAAAGTGAACAAGCCGGTCAGGCTGGCTCGGCCAGGCCCATTGATTTGAACTTGGCCATGATTTTGATTGCTGTTCCCGAAAACAGTTCTGACAAAGAAGTGGCTGAATTGAAAGTCAAAGCGCAGCAGATTGTGCAACGCGCCAAAGCTGGCGAAAGCTTTGCAGCGCTGGCGCTTTCATTTTCACAAGCCTTGGACAGAGGTGCCAATGGTGGTGAGATGGGCTTGCGGGCTGCCGATCGTTACCCCAGCCTGTTTGTTGAAAGCACACAAAATCTCAGACCAGGAGAAATTTCAGAGCCCGTTCAATCTGGCGCTGGTTTTCACATTCTGAAGGTTTTAGACAAGAAGCAAAGCGAGATGAGCAGCGCCATGCTGGTTCAAACTCGCGCTCGACACATCTTGCTGCGCATTGGCAATGAGCTCACTGAAGCGGCTGCAAGAAGCCGTCTTCTCAACTATAAGCAACAAATTCAAGCAGGTACAGACTTTGCAACCTTAGCGCGTCAGTTTTCACAAGATGGCAGCGCGAGTGCGGGGGGTGATTTAGGGTGGGCAAGCCCCGGTCAATTTGTGCCAGAGTTTGAACAGGTCATGGCACGCCTGCGCCCTGGACAAGTCTCAGACCCCCTCGTTTCGCGCTTTGGCGTGCACCTGATTCAAGTGATGGAAAGGCGAGAAGCACCCATGACCGTGCGTGAGCAACGCGAAATGGTGCGCAATCAATTGCGTGAAAAAAAATTAGAAGAGTTGTACGCCAATTGGGTGACCGAGCTGCGTGGCCGCGCCTACGTTGAGTTGCGCGAACCACCTCAATGAAGCACATCCCACGCAAGCGCTTCGGCCAACACTTTTTATCCGACGGCGGCATCATTGATGCCATTGTCGACGCTATTCATCCGCAAGCCGGTCAAGCCATGGTTGAAATTGGGCCGGGTCTTGCCGCGCTCACGCAACCCTTGGTTGAACGCTTGGGTCACCTAACGGTCATTGAGCTCGATCGTGACTTGGCGCTTCGCCTTCGACTTCACAAGCAACTGACCGTGGTCGAATCGGATGTTCTGCGTGTCGACTTTACGGCCTTGGCGGCTGGGCAAAAAATCAGGGTGGTGGGCAACTTGCCTTACAACATTTCTACCCCTATTTTGTTTCACCTGCTCGCACACGTGAATGCCATTGAAGATCAACACTTCATGCTTCAAAAAGAAGTCATTGATCGGATGGTGGCTGCACCTGCAACTTCTGACTATGGCCGCTTGTCGGTCATGTTGCAGTGGCGCTATGCCATGGAGAATGTGCTGTTTGTACCGCCCGAAAGCTTTGATCCACCGCCGCGAGTTGACAGTGCGGTGGTGCGCATGGTGCCTCACTCAGAGCCAGCCAACATCGATGTCAAGCTCCTAGAAAAAATGGTGCAAGTGGCGTTCAGCCAACGTCGCAAGTTGTTGCGCCACACTTTGGGCGCGTGGCTCACTGAAAGAAATTTTGCGGGCCACTTTGATGTGCAACGGCGTGCAGAAGAGGTAAGCGTTCAAGAGTACCTGCAACTGGCAATAGCTTTGAACCCTGAAATTTGAATGAAAAAAAAGTGCAAGGGCAATGAAGCCTTTGCACTTTTTGAAACTGAGCTAGCAGCTTGTGAATGGGTCAGGCAGCTGCGAGCCAATAACCTGCATTGAATGGGCTGCTCATGCGCAGCGCCAATGGCGATACATCGACCAATTTGTCGGTTGGCATTTTCTCGCCCTCTTCAGTGACCATCTCTACGCCGTCTGCATCCAACTCTGGGGTGACATCGGCCAGCTTTTCAGAGCCCGCTGTTGCAGCACGCGCCACTGAGAAAGAATAAAAGCAGCGGAAGGGCACTTTGCGATCGCCCCAATAGTCGGCGGTGTCGCGGAAAATGTCGAGCAACTGTTCGCGAGCTTCTTTGTCAAACTTGGAGTTGGCAGGAATATGCTCCAACACCACAACAAAGCCAGGCTGCGGGCCAGACTTGTGCAGGGGGTCGGTCATGCTGTCGTAGAGCGCGTCAAAATTTTTACCGAAGTGCGAAGGCAGCGTGAACTGCGCCGCGATCAAATCGAGCACGTCTTGTTTGCTTTGCGCCTTCGACAAATTGGCGTATAAAAAGTGTTGACCCAAACCGCCTGCCGCTTCCTGCAAATCGCTCACGCGAAAAGCACGAATTGACTGGACGATGTTTGCACGTACACCCTTCAAAGGTGTTTCTTGGTCCTGCCGAATTGGCTTGTCCATCGCCGTTCTCACTCTCTAATTTTTAAAACCAGCCTTTTGGGCTTTTGTTTGACACATTGCGAATGCTCCATTAAGAACACTCTTCACTTCGTTCATGACCTACTGTGGCTTCACGCTTTTTTAAGGCGTATTCACAATTTCCCGAAAACTTGCGTAATGGTCTTGCGTGTAAAAACACTTTTTGGGCAAGCGGGGCTCATCCCCTCCACACACAATTCTTCGAGCGCCACGGGTTTTTTCACCTGGGGTTCTGACGGTGTATTCGCGATAAAAACCGCGGCTCGCTGGAGGCAAAAGCCGTTCACGATTGCCAAAAACAACCCCATCTTTTTCGTAACGAAACGGCCCACCCTGGCGGATGAGCAGATAGGTTTCTTGGCCCTCTTTGGGCAAGTCCTGTAAAGCGATGGGTGCTGTAACAACTGCTTCGGGAACTGATTTTGCCTGCACCAAATTAGTGCAAGGCGCAAAGAAGAGCCCTAAACAGACGGCAATCCCAGCAAAACCAAGCGTTTTTGAGCGCATGTCATTCCTGTGAAATTAAGCCGCACACCCACTGACAACCTTCAAAATCCACGGGTAAACCCCGAAATTCGAAGGCGCTAGTGTGCCGCAATGTGCTAAAAAAAGCAAGTACTTTCCCCAAGGCTGGGGATTTTCTCGCCGAACTTATCGAACAGCGTTGGCGTCGGCGACGGTCAGCGCCGTCATGTTCACAATTCGACGCACAGTGGCACTGGGCGTGAGGATGTGAACTGGTTTGGCAGCTCCCAGCAAAACGGGGCCAATGGCAATGTTGCCACCTGCTGCCGTTTTGAGCAGGTTGTAAGAAATATTGGCCGCATCGATATTGGGCAAGACCAATAAATTGGCGTCGCCTTGCAATGTGCCATTGGGCATTTGTAAGGCGCGGGCATGGCCATCTAGGGCAATGTCGCCATGCATTTCACCATCGACCTCTAGCCACGGTGCATCTTTCTGCAGCAAGGCCAAAGTGTTGCGCATTTTCACGGCACTTGGTTCATTGGAAGTACCAAAGTTGGAGTGCGACAACAAAGCCACCTTGGGTCGAATGCCAAAGCGCTGCATTTCATGGGCGGCCATGACCGTGATTTCCGCCAATTGCTCTGCACTGGGGTCGTAATTGACATGCGTATCGACCAAGAAAACTTGGCGGTTGGGCAACATCAAACCGTTCATGCATGCGAAGGTGTTGACGCCAGCGCGCTTGCCGATCACTTGTTCGATGTAGGGCAGATGCGTAGCGTTGGTGCCCCAAGTGCCACAGATCAGGCCATCTACATCGTCTTTGTGCAAAAGCATGGCGCCAATCAATGACAAGCGGCGGCGCATTTCAATTTTGGCAACCTGCACCGTAATGCCCTTTCGCTCCGTCATGCGGTGGTAGGTTTGCCAGAAGTCGCGATAGCGGTGATCGTCCTCGACATTGACCACTTCGTAATCCAAGCCTTCTTTCAATCGCAAGCCGAATTTGACAATGCGCTCGGCAATCACGGCCGGACGGCCGATGAGAGTGGGGCGCGCCAAGCCTTCGTCGGCCACAATTTGTGCTGCGCGCAAGACCCGCTCTTCTTCACCTTCGCTGTAGGCCACGCGCTTTTTCAGGCCGCGCTTGGCGGCGGTGTAAATGGGCTTCATGGTGGTGCCAGAGGCATACACAAAGCTTTGCAAACGCTCACGGTAGGCTTCCATGTCGGTGATTGGCCTTGAAGCCACACCACTGTCGGCGGCAGCCTGCGCCACTGCAGGCGCAATTTTGATCATCAAGCGTGGGTCAAAGGGCTTGGGAATGAGGTAGTCCGGCCCAAACACCAGCGGCTGCCCAGCATAAGCCGCTGCCACCACTTCGCTTTGCTCGGCTTGCGCCAAGTCGGCAATGGCATACACCGCTGCAATTTCCATCTCTTGCGTGATGGTGGTTGCACCGCAGTCCAAAGCGCCCCTGAAAATATAGGGGAAGCACAAAACGTTGTTGACCTGATTTGGGAAGTCGGTACGGCCCGTGGCCATGATGGCGTCATCGCGTACCGCTTTGACATCGTCGGGCAAGATTTCGGGGTTGGGGTTGGCCAATGCAAAGATCAAGGGCTTGGCCGCCATTCTTTTCACCATGTCTTGTTTCAAGACACCACCCGCAGACAAGCCCAAAAATACGTCGGCGCCGTCAATGGCTTCGGCCAATGTGCGCTGGTCTGTTTTTTGGGAAAACTGAATCTTGTCTTCGTCCATCAATTCTGTGCGGCCTTCGTAAACCAAGCCCGCCAAGTCGGTAACCCAAATGTTTTCCCGGCGAATGCCAAGTTTGAGCAACAAGCCCAAGCACGCCAATGCTGCCGCTCCCGCGCCTGAAGTGACCAACTTAACTTGGCTTGGGTCTTTGCCCACCACTTTGAGGCCATTCAAAATTGCCGCACCCACTGTGATCGCAGTGCCGTGCTGGTCGTCGTGGAAAACGGGAATCTTCATGCGCTCGCGCAATTTGCGCTCGACATAAAAACAATCGGGGGCTTTGATGTCTTCTAGGTTGATACCACCAAAAGTGGGCTCGAGTGCCGCAATGATTTCAACCAGTTTTTCGGGGTCCTTCTCATTGATCTCAATGTCAAACACATCGATGCCAGAGAATTTTTTAAACAAGACGGCTTTGCCCTCCATGACGGGCTTGCTGGCCAAGGGACCAATGTCGCCCAAGCCTAAAACTGCCGTGCCGTTGGTAACAACGCCCACCAAATTGCCGCGACTGGTGTATTTGAATGCGGCCGCGGGGTCTTTGACAATTTCTTCGCAAGGTGCGGCCACGCCAGGCGTATAAGCCAAGGCCAAGTCGTGCTGATTCACCAACTGCTTGGTGGCACTGACTGCAATTTTTCCAGGTGTGGGGAACTCGTGGTACTCAAGCGCCGCTCGGCGCAATTGAGCGCGGCGCTCTTCAGCATTGACTTTCGCCATGTGTTGTCTCCTTTAGGGCACGAACCGCCCTCTCAACGAGTGAGGGGCTTAAGCTCTGCATCATCCCATTTTAGACGCCAGTTCACGGACGGCCTTTGTGGAAAGCCGCATACAAAGTAGGCAGACTTTTGACTTCAAAGCAAAAGTGAAACGCAGATGCTGCTGAGCTTGGCCTGCTTAACCGCGCATCAAGGCCTCAATTTCATCGGCTTTTACCGGCACGCCACGGGTCATCAATTCGCATCCATTGGCCGTCACAACCGCATCGTCTTCAATGCGAATGCCGATGTTGTGAAAGCGCTCTGGCACACCCGGTGCGGGTCGAACATAAATACCCGGCTCGATGGTCAGTACCATGCCGGGCCGCAAGACCCGACTGGGTCGATCTTTGATAAGTTCGCCGCTCAAGGGGTCTTTGCGTTCACTGAATGTGCCCACTTCTGAGGGCTCGACATAGCTGCCACAGTCGTGCACATCCATGCCAAGCCAATGGCCTGTGCGGTGCATGTAAAACTGAAAATAATTTCGATTGGCGATCACGTCTTGCACATGGCCCACTTTGTTGGCATCCAACAGGCCAACATCCAACATGCCTTGAGCCAAGACCTTCACGGTGGCTTCGTGCGGATCGACAAAACGCGCGCCCTCGCGCGTGGCCGCCACTGCCGCATCTTGAGAGGCCAACACCAAGTCGTAGAGTTCGCGCTGTGCGGCGCTGAATTTGCCATTGGCAGGAAAGGTTCGCGTGATGTCGCTGGCATAGCCGTCGAGCTCGCAGCCTGCATCAATCAGAACCAAATCACCACTCAAAATAGGCCCCGCATCGGCGCGGTAGTGGAGCACACACGCATTGGCACCACCCGCTACGATGGAGCCATAGGCGGGGTATTGAGAGCCGTGTTGGCGAAACTCGTGCAACAGTTCGGCGTCTAAATGGTATTCACGGACCTCTTGTCCGGCACGCAGCATGGCGGCAGAGCGCTTCATGGCGCGAATGTGTGCGCCAGCACTGATTTGCGAAGCGCGTCGCATGATGTTCAATTCGTGTTCGTCTTTGACCAAGCGCATTTCGTCCAACAGGTCGCACACATCGCGCTGTTGGGTAGGGCACAAAGCGCCATACCTGACCCGTGCACGCACGGTATTCAGGCCGGCTTCAATGCGGGCTGACAAATCGGAGTGGGTTGCAAACGGATACCAAACGGCCGCTTTGTTTTCTAGCAGGACTGGTAATTTGGCATCCAACACAGCGCTTGGCCAAGCTTCATGGACAGCCAACTGCTTGATTGCGGCTTCTGGCCCCAAGCGCACACCATCCCAAATTTCACGCTCCATGTCTTTGGGCTGACAAAACAAAGTTGACCGGCCATCGGCGCTTAAAACCAAACAAGCATTGGGCTCTGTGAAACCCGTTAAGTAATAAAAGTAACTGTCATGCCGGAACAAAAAGTCGCTGTCGCGGTTGCGTTGGCGCTCGGGCGCAGTGGGGATGATTGCAATGCTGTTGGGCGATTGCGCGGCCATGAGGGCTGCCAATTTGGCACGGCGTGCTGCGTACAAGTTGGGATCAAATGTCATCTTGAGGTCGTTTTCTAGAGGGTGGGTTTTGAATTCGCCGAGTTGGTTTGATTGAGTTCATGCAGGCGCTCTGGGGTGCCAACATCGGTCCAGGCTCCGGTATAAAGGCTAGCGCTTACTTGCCCGCGATCCATTGCAGATCTTAGCAAGGGCGCCAAAGGCGCTGCTTTTCCTTGAGGATTGCCCAAGGGCATACCTGTGATGGCCGGGTCGAAAAATTCTTTTTTGTACAAGGCGAATGTGCTGAAAGTGAAGAGGCTAGCAGGCTTTGGCAGATTCAGTGCCAAGCCCTCTTCAGACAAGCCAAAATCGCCTGCTGGATTGTGCGGGGGATTGGGAACCAACCAAATGTGGGCCAATTGAGGGCTGTTCTGAAATGTTGTTTTGTGTTCAGCCGAAAATTTGAAATCGGGGGCAAAAATATCGCCTGCCAACACCCAAAATATTGGGGCCAAGGAGGGCAAGGCCCGCACAATACCGCCAGCTGTTTCCAAGGCGTAGCCAAAATCTTTGCCTTCATGGGAATACTTTAAACGCACTCGGCCAACCTCTGGCAGGTCTGGGTTGAGTCCAAAGTGCGATTCAATTTGCGGGCCCAGCCAAGCCGTGTTGATCAGCATGTCA
>Ga0214163_1000796_pt1 | contig 14131 bp, 14 predicted proteins | sample LakMenepilimnion_2_FD_153001 | JGI IMG/M metagenome (GOLD analysis project Ga0214163, IMG submission 153001) | Freshwater microbial communities from Lake Mendota, WI - Practice 15JUN2010 epilimnion v4 | ecosystem: Environmental > Aquatic > Freshwater > Lake > Epilimnion/Euphotic zone | place... | reverse complement strand
TAATGATCCTTTATTACCAGAAATTCAGTTTTTACAGCATATTTAAATAATCATCCAAGGTGTATATGAAGGTGAAATTTGCAATTTCTGCCACATTATTGACGACATTACTGTTAACACCAATTAACTCTAACGTGACATTAGCAGGTACTTGTGCTTCTCATTGTGGTCTTGCTCCACTTCATTTTACACCAGGAAAATATATTCGGGTGCAAGTCGTTAACCACAGTTATGGTGATGTAAAATTAGAACAGTTACCAGAAATTAGAAAAACAACGTTAAAACCAGGAGGAAAATTCCAATTTGACTTGAGCGGGGAAGAATTAGACAATTTTTCGCTTATGTTTTGGGATAATCAGGGGAGATACATAAAATGTCTGGTATCCAAACCGAATTTGACGACTTTGGTTTTAGAAATTCGTCCCCATGGTCAAGATTCTCCAGGTGATAGATCTGTTTATATTCGTAGTGATGGAAAAGTAAGTATATTGTAGTTTAAAAGAGAGTAATTTTACTTTCTGTTACAGATTTTGATTTTTTACCTAGAGCTAAAGTTGTGAACGAACACATTGGAAACACATAAATGAAGTCCAATTTATTATTTGTAACAGTTAGTTGATATTTGTTGCCAAAATTATTATTTTAGTTAGAAACTAGAAATACAACAAAGCAATTATTTTTATGAACGCTATTTCTAATCTCGAGTTTAAACGGTCAACTTGGCAAACAACCATTCTCCTAATCTTAGGTTTTTGGCTCAGTGCTAGTCTGGTTTTAGATTGGGTAATTATGCCTAGTCTTTACTTTGCTGGTATGATGAATCAAGCAAATTTTTCCACAGCAGGTTACGTAGTTTTTGGGAATTTTAATCGTCTAGAATTATTGTCTGCGGCTGTGGTTTTAACTGCTGTACTGGCTATTAGCAAAACTAAATCTCATTGGGGTTTAAGTAGTATCGCTTTATCTGGATTACTATTGACAGTGGCTTTACTAGACACTTATTTCTTAACTCCCCAAATGTGCGCTTTAGGTGCTAATTTAAGCTTGCTATCTAGTAACCCAGTTCCAGCCACAATGAACATATTACATGGCGGTTACTTCTGTTTAGAAGTCGTGAAAATACTATCAGGAGGTATACTTTTAAACCTGTGCTGGCGAGAAGCTTAATTAAAAGAGGACAGGGGATAGGTTGAGGATTTCAGAGGTAATGATATTCCCGGTGTTATGAGGTACATATCTAGCGGGCTTCTTGCCCGCACCAAAAGAGTTTGATGATTCAACTTTGTACCTCATCAGTGCGGAAAACTCTGTAAAACTAAGAAAAATAGCAGAACGTTAGGTATAAACTGTGATAATACTTGAGATTTTGGCGATCGCTAATATTTGTCATGGTATAATATAAAATGACGTGGGGAATGTGGGTTAATCAATTGAATGGCTAAAAACCTCAATTTTTGGTCTGCTGATTGTCAAGTAATTACCCGCAAACGTCGTCTTTCTGTGCAAAAAATAGTGGTCAACCTAATCATAATGATTAAAAAGTCAGATTTTGTCTTAGCTCCCTACATGAAGAGCAACGACTTACGCGCAGCTTATCAAGTCCTAAATACAGTTGTTCCCTATATTTTGTTGTGGTTTCTAGCAGCAAGAGCAGCAGAATTTTCATTGTTTCTGCTGCCACCGATCATGGTTTTGATCGTACTGTTTTCACTACGTTGTTTTTCATTAATGCACGATTGTGGACATTATTCACTCTTTAGATCAAAACGGGTAAATAGAGTAGTCGGATTTATATTGGGAGTGATAAATGCAATTCCTCAATATCCTTGGTCAAGAGGTCATGCCTATCATCATAAAACAAATGGTGATTGGGAAAAATATCGCGGACCATCGGCATTAATTTCCACAGAGCAGTTTGCTAAACTTAGTCCTTCTGGCCAAAATCGCTATGAATTGCTAAGACATCCCTTGATGCTTTTTCCGGGGGGGTTTTTCTACCTAGCAATTAAGCCAAGACTGGCGCTAATCGCGGGATTATACGGTTTTATAGGTCATTTACTGACTTGTATCCAAGAAAATCCGAGTATGGATATCAAGGAAATCATTTACTCTTATAAATCCAGAAATTGGTACACAGCGGGGGAGTTTGTTGATATCCTTTTCAATAATATTTGCGTAGTTGGTATTTGGATTTATTTGGGTTATTTATTAGGATTTGGATTCTTTTTCGGCGTTTACTCAATTACTCTAACTTTTTCAGCGGCGATTTTTATCTGCATCTTCTTTGTACAACATAACTTTGATGGTTCTTATGCTCATAAAACTGAGGGTTGGGATTATACACTAGGAGCATTAGAAGGTAGTAGTTACTTAGAATTACCTACAGTTCTCAAATGGTTTGGGGCAAATATAGGCTACCATAATATTCATCATCTTTCCGAGAGAATACCTAATTATAATTTGGAAGCTTGCCACAATGAAAATGGTCATTTACTTACCCATGTAAAAAAGCTAAAAATAGCAGATATTCCCGATTGTTTCCAATTTATTTTGTGGGATGCCTCCACGGATAGTCTTGTATCTATTGCTTCCTTTCGTCAATCAACCGTTGGAGGGGTTAATTTTTCCTTGGAACGGGAGGCAGCTTTAATTTTAGGGGAAACAAAAATAAGCACCAGATCTACATCTTAGGACTGTGGATGGTCATTGTTGGGTAATAATAGCCGGATAGCTAGGATCGCAAACCCAACGGCAGCGATCGCTTTTAAAATACGTGTAGGTAAAAATTGGGACACTGCACCGCCAGCTAATGCTCCCAAGAGGCTAGTTAATACTAATGCACCTGCTGTACCTAAAAATATAGCTTTTCGAGATTGTCCTTGTCCAGAAAGAGCGATCGCTGCTAATTGACTTTTATCACCCAATTCTGATAAGAAAACTGTTACAAAGCTTAGTCCTAAAAGATGCCAGTCCATAGTTTGCGAATTTATAGTATTTACATCACATTCTGAGCGAGTTACGCTATTAGCGGGTAGGATGCCCGCACCACAAGAGTTTTATCATTTAATGATATCCCATACCAACATCAGGGAAATCATTAGTAACATTACCCCCGCTGATTTTTCCACGGTTCTAGGACTAAGTTTTGTGGATATCCAACCACCTAATAATACTCCTAGTAAACTAGTAGTAATTAATGCTACTCCAGAACCAAGAAAAACTACCCAAGGTGCATGGGATTCTGCACTCATTAATAGGGTGGAAAGTTGGGTTTTATCACCAATTTCTGCGAGAAAAATCGTGATAAAGGTTGTCCCAAAGACCATCAATACGGATGTTTTAGTTTTGGGACTATCCTTAGTATGATGTGACCGATTTTCTGTTGCGGATAAGTTAGGAGTGCTGACTGGTGGAGTATCAAGTTTCACAATCGTTATTTTTGTCTCGTGGTTGTTTTTGTATTCCTTCCATTTTCTCATATTTTTGTCATAAATTGCAACCTAATTAAGTCAAAAACCGACAGCTTGATCAAAACGGATAATTTCTAAACTGCGATCGCTCTGCTTATACTTATTAAAAGACAATTAAGCAAATAGTATTTTTTACATACAGCCTTTTCTGCTCTGATAAGGTACAAAGTTGAATCATGAAACTATTGTGGTGCGGGCATCTTGCCCGCTAGATATGTACCTCATAACACTGGTAAGTGCTGTAAAGATTATTGATGAGAATATACGCTTAATTAATGATATTAAAAAGTAATCTAAAATAAAATCTCTGATCATAACTTTGAGTGCTAAAATGTCCGATATAGAGCGAATTAAAGATATTCATATAAAAAGTTCTTTTAGATTCTCTATATAATTATTTGTTAAGAAAAGTAAGAAGTATGAAAATACAGAGTTTTAAATTTAGTAACAATAAAGAAAATTGGCACATTGAGGAAGTTAAATTTGAGGATCTAAATTTACTTGTCGGTGGTTCTGGAGTTGGAAAGACAAGAATTTTAAAGGCACTTAATTTAATTTGTGATATTGCAAAAGGTAGAAATCGTAACCTAGATGATTTGGAATGGAGTATTAATTTCTCTCATTTAGGACAAAATTATAGGTGGGAGTTAAAAAGTTCCTCAATTAAAAATGAAGAAATATTTATAAACCTAAATGAATCAGAACAGACTGAAATTGTTTATGAAAAATTAGTTCGATATGATGATGATTCTGAAATAGAGATACTTCTCCGCAGTGGCTTAGATTCAAAATTCAATAACGAAAAATTGCCTAAATTGAAAAGAACTGAAAGTGCAATTACTCTTCTGTCAGAAGAAGATTTGATTATTCCAGTTCGTCAAGCATTTAAGCAATTAATATTCAATTTTGAAACTCGTCAAAAATGGATGATTGGACTTGGTTATGATCCTGCAAAAATGGAGTTATTAGATGAAATAAAACTAAATGCTTACGATTTCCAAGAATATTTTGCTGGTGATCCACCAGTCCTGAAGGCTTTTTGTTTGCAGAAATTTTTCCCACATCTTTTCAATGAAATTAAAGAGTATTATATTGATATTTTTCCAGAATTAAAAGATGTGAGAGTTAGTAGTAAAAGAGATTCAGATGGTGATTTTCTGCTATTCTTTGAAATTCAAGAAAATGGTTTAGAAGACTGGATTCCTCAACAGCGAATTTCATCTGGTATGTTTCGTACTTTAATTTTTTTAATTGAAGTAATTTCCGCTCCTAAAGAATCAGTAATTTTAATTGATGAATTTGAGAATAGTTTAGGAATTAATTGTATGGCTGAACTAACAGATTTTCTCCTTGATAAATCTCCAGATGTACAGTTTATACTTACTAGCCATCATCCATATATTATCAATAATATTCCTTGGAAAACTTGGCAAATAGTTAGTAAATCTGGAAATAAAGTCAGAGTTAAAAAAGCTTCTGATATTCCAGCACTTGATACAGCTTCTAGCTTAGATAAGTTTACTCAATTAATTAATTTACTTGATAGTGAGGAATTTTCTGCGTGAATCTTTTATTTTTAGTAGAGGGGGGCAAGACTGAACCAAAAGTATATAAAGCATGGTTACAACATTTATTTCCTAGCTTAACTTTTGTTGTTAGACCTGAAGATATGACAATGAATACTTATCGAATTATTGCAGGTAATGGCTATCCGAGTATGGTTGATAGACAGAATAACAATTCAGAAGTTTCTCGACTGGAAGCTTGTCTAATTGATATAGAAAAATTCGGTAATGTCAACCATTTTTTTATATGTATTGACTCTGAAGAACATTCTTATACTGCTCGTTTTCATGAACTTAAATCTAAACTTGATGATCTAAAGTCAGGCTACAATATAGATAGTTCAAAAACAGAGATTCACATAATAATTCAGCATTGCTGTTTTGAAACTTGGGCATTAGGTAATGCAGAAATTCCTAACGAATATCCTTTACTTAGAAGTTCCACAATTCTATCAGATTTTCAAGCATATTATGATGTTTTAGTCAATGATCCTGAAGAAATGTCCTGCTGTCCAACTGGACGTACTTTTAGCACAAAAGCGCGATTTCATAAACACTATCTACAAGAATATCTCGGACAGTTTGGTTTGTTTTATAGCAAGAAAAATCCAAAGGTTGTAGAGGGTAAAAAGTATCTAGACGCGTTAAAAAAGCGATGTGAATCAATGAATCATTTATCTAGCTTGAAATTATTGTTAGATATATGGGATAGTATAGAAACTTTGTAAGCAGTAGCACAATTTAGGTACATGAAAGTGAATCTCTCATTGATTACTGCGCTCAAAAACACAATGAGAGAATAATTATATGAATTAAATCAAAAACCCACAGCTTGATCAAAGCGGATTTGTTCCAAACTGCGATCGCCATAAACTCCCTCAATCTGCTGACGACAGCAATCAATCGCAAAATCGTTTACATCTTCCGCTTCAATACCATACATTTCCTCAAAAGTCTCTGCTTGAACACGACAAAACCGGGGACGGGTAGAATAAATTTTACATTCCCGCGTACCGTGATCATAATTTACGCACCATCCCCCCTCACCCACCATACTGAGATAAAGTTCTAAATCTGGTGGTGAAAGATACTCTTCTATATCTGGACGATCTGCTGGTGTTAAGTTACAGCAAGCACCACACTGAGATACACATTGCCAAGTAGCCATATTTTTAACCTTTTAGTATTCCTGCTATTTTACTTTTTTATGACTTTTTCTATAATTTTGTGAAGTAAATTAAATTTTAGATCCCCTAAACAGATATGATAAGTTGCGGGTTTGGACATTGAATTATTAAATCTTTTTAAACCATAAAACCATTGGGAGGAAAAAATGGACGTTTTAGCTAACATCAATTGGGAAGTTGTCTTACAGTTGACTTGCTTGGGACTAATTGTGATTTCAGGTCCTATAGTAATCTTTCTTCTAGCATTTCGCAACGGCAACCTGTAAATTGGGTAATTGGTAATTGGTAATTGGTAATTGGTAATTGGTAATGCTTTGTCTAATCACCAATTACCCGTTGAAGACAAGTTTAATAAAGATAATAATCTTTAGTTTGTCGCAGAAGCGGACAAAGCTTGAATAGCAGTTTGAATAATTCCCTCATAGATGGGTTGAGATAAATTTACCTGTTCCGCATTGTCGCGGTTGAAACCTAAAAGACCGAATTTATTTTCTGGTCGCATGACCAAAACTTTACCTTCAGAATTTTTTACTCTTAATTCCCTACTGATACCATTTTCATAGATTCCACAGGTATATTGATGTTGTTTATATTCAAAACTAGCCCGTGATGGTTTTGATGAATTAGTGAAAAGTTCCACAACATGATTTGGGAGTTTTGCACCTATTAACTCCATCTCAATGGTAGTTTTACCATTAAAGTTATTTTCCCTCAGTTTGTAAGCAATATCTAATCTTGATGGTAAGGGAAAATAATTACCCCAACGCCATGCTATACCCTTAATTTCCTGACGCTGATTGTCAATAGTTTGGGATACAGTTAATTTGATGTGACCTTTCCCAACAATTTTCTGTTCAATTACTTGAATATTAGGAGTCCAAAAAATTGGATCTGAGTTATCAATACCACAAGGATGAAGAATATTTAACTGTTGAAAAAGATCCTGATTAATTTCGTGAATATTAACTTGAGTATCTATTTTCAACAGCGGTTTAAGGTGTTGAATTTCCAGACAATGATTTGCAAATGCAGATAACCGTAACCTAAATTCTGGTAAATTTTCTGCTCGTAAAGAAAATCCTCCCGCTGCTTTGTGTCCTCCAAATTTACCTAATAAATCCCGACAAGTATCTAAAGCTGCAAATACATGAAATTCTGGAATTCCCCGGGCTGAACCCCGAATTATGTCTTCATTTTCGTAAGTTCCAATAAAGACGGGAACACCATAACGTTCTAATAATCGAGAAGCAACAATACCAATAACTCCATGATGCCAATTATCTTTAATAACAACTAATAACCTATCTTTTTGTAAAGAATTTACATATAAATTTTCAACGATAGAAATGGCTTCTTTTTCAATTTCTTCGCACATTTGTTGACGTTGAATATTAGTTTCTTCACATTGAATAGCTTTGGCTAGTGCAATACTAAAATCATCAGTTGTGAGTAAATCAATGACAATTTGGGGATCACCTATTCTACCGATAGCATTAATTCTTGGTCCCAATCGAAAGCCAATATCTTCTGGTTTTAAAGATTTAGAATTTTGGTTTTTTTCTCCTTCACTAGATTGAACTCCGGCAATTTGAATTAATGCTTGTATCCCTGGTAAAGTAGATTTTGGTAATATATTTAAACCTCTTTTTACCCAGCGACGATTCACACCAGTTAAAGGGGCTAAATCGGCAATAGTTCCTAAAGTAAATAAAGCTAACAGCGGTTGAACTAAACCTTTCAATTCTCCTAATTGTTGTGCTAAACAAACTGCTAAAATATAAGCGACACCCACACCAGCTACACCCCGATAAGGGGAAGATTCAGCTATTAATTTTGGGTTAAGAATTGCGTTGGCTGGGGGTAAGATTTGAGGGATATCATGATGATCTGTGATAATAACTTTTAAACCCAATTCTCTGGCTTTATTAATTGGTTCAAAAGCCGAAATTCCGTTATCTACGGTGAGAATTAATTTCACTCCTTCATTGTGAAATTCTTCAACAATGCGGTTATTAATGCCATAACCATCGTGCATTCGACTGGGGATAGCATAATCAACATTAGCACCTAATGCGCGTAAACTGCGAATTAGTAAGGCAGTGCTAGTCATACCATCTGCATCATAGTCACCACAAATAGCTATTTTATCTTGATTAGCGATCGCTATTTCTAATAATTCCACACTTGCGGCTAAATCAGGAAATTCTTCCAGAGGAGAAGGTAAATTTAACGATTCAGGATCTAAAAATATTTTTGCATTTTCTGGTGTTTCCATGCCCCGATTAATTAACAATTGACTAATAATGGGGGAAATATTCATTAAATTTGCTAATGTTAAACTAGCTTCGGGATTTGTTGCTGCAATTTGCCAACGTTGATTGGGTAAGCGTCTAATTGATTGGTTATTGTTCATTGCCAATTTCCGTCTTTTTCATTGATTATGATGCGTTATACCGTTGCTAACAAAACCTAAGGATCTTTTTTAAATCACATATTAGTTCTATATCTATAATACATAATTCAGTATTTTTAATGATTTATTAACAATTCTTACGACAAAACCGATAGCATCTTCATGTATAATCTTTTTTGATACAAAATTCCCAGTACCAAGTGATTAATCATGAGAAATTGGCAGCACAAATTATTTGTAGGCTTACTTTGTTGTGTCTTTTTAGTTTTCGGGTCGCAAAATAGAGTATTAGCAGCAGGAATTACTAGTAATAATATTCCAATTTCCAAAGCAGAATTAGCCCAATTAGAAGTAACCCAAAATGTCTATGACTATCTATTGCAATATCAACCAGAAACTTATAATTTGCTAACAAAAACATTAGCAGATAGTATTGAAGATGCGAAACAACCATTAGCAGATGAAGTAGTTAATGATCTGTGGGCTTTATCTACAAATAATCCCCAAGTAAAATCGAGAGAAAATAATGGAAAAGTAGAATATTTGATGTCAACTTGGAAATATACAAGTAACCCAAGTACAGATTGGCCAATAGGTGCAAAGAAATTACTACCTTATCAAACTTGGTTTACCGCAGTACCACAAGTTCAAGAATTTTGTCAAAAATATCAAGCCATTGATAGCACTATTCCTGATAATGTTGAACTATCATTGAGATTACAACAGTATTTGGGATTAATTTTAAATAAATATTCCACCAAAACCCATTTTGTGGAAATGTGGGTAAAAGCGGAAGATTTAACTAGACCATGTATTGATGGAGAAATTAACGATTCTAGTTGTAATCTTTTACCTTTACCTGTTCCTGATAGTAGTCCTGTAGTGAAGGCAATATACACCAATTCCTACACCAATGCTAAAAAAGAATATTATCCTTGGTCTGGTTTAGGTTATACCTATGACTGGGGAAATCCTCTAAAACCGCATCAAGGGCCAAGTGAGTTTATTATTAACCCTACTCCAGAAAAACCTGTAGAAGTGGAAGTTGTTTCGGTGACACCGACGCAAGAATATTGTCGGAATCAGATTGCCAAAATTGATGTTTCTAGTGGGGGATTATACTAATAATGAGAGCGATCGCCTATAGGATTTGAGGGGGCGATCGCACAGTCTAGCTGGAATTGACAGAAAAATTGGAAGTATCATCGTTTGAGTATTTATATGGTAAACTACTGTATAATAAACAAGTCATACTGGAAACGGGTAAATACTAGACTTTTGCCCAGGCAAAAATCTTTGTATATCAATACTCTTAGTGATTTTACAGGTAAAGCAGCAACCCGTTTTTAGTGTACCTTAAAAGTAACTTTTCTTAGTAATCCTAATCTGAATTTGTGAGACTTTTGCTATGAACGTTATAAAAGCGATCGCTAGTCTAGCGGCATCCCCCCTGAAATACAAGCTTGAGCGCAATCAAATAGTTATCGAACTGCGAAAAAGACTGAATTTATATCCTGATCATCCACCAGCAGATTTCACTGCGGTTTATCAATACGCACTTGTAGAGTATAGTGCTGACAAACTTGTTGAATATGACGATGACAAAATACAGTTAGTTCTCGAACTCTTTCACCAAAAGGAAATAATTCAGGGGTTTCGCCAAGCTTTTGAACAAAATAGCCAATCTATTCTTATGCGGGAAGCAAAAGATTTTCTTGATTGGAACGTATTGGGCGATCATATTCGAGAATCAAAGGTTGATATCAGAAAAGAATTTATTGACTTTCAATCCGTCTTTATCAGGGTTGCAAATTCTACCCGGACACCCGCTGATGTTATTCAAATTCAGAAAATAGATAATTTAACAGAAATTTTAGAAGTCATCATAAACAGGCTATTAGCACCCCAACTTTGGAATAGTTATGTAAATCTTCATGGTGAAGAAGGGCTAAGTTTTGAACTTGAAGACATTCCCAATTCCTTGGGAGTCGCAGAACCAGACGATGCAGAACCAGACGATACTAAACGACAAAAAATTCGCCTTGGGCAAGGATTTTTTCTAGTATGTGAGATCCCATGTGCTGGTTATGCGTTACTTATGCAAGGGTTTAGTTCTAGATGGGTGTTCATCCGTCCTGGCAAGAAGTGTAAAGACTCAACACTTGACAAAAAAAATTGTTACCTTCAAGAGCGAATTGCAATGCTTTCAGTCGGTAGTTCGTATGTGCCAACCCACGGAATTCCCCTAAAAGAGAAAACGGATATTGGATTGAATCGCTTTGTACTTTTACTTTCACAGAAACCATTTCCACACATAATCCAGGAAATAATTGTTCAAGAAACTAATGAAATCAGTGTGTCTGCACTAAATAACTTGGTCAAATATATTGAGAATGATCCTTCGAGCGTAAAATTGCTAGTTGCAGAGTGTGAAATCGTTCGATAGAGATGTATTTTACTTTTTCCCATAACAAAAAAGCAAAAAATATGAATCTATTCAGTCATTATTATGAAGATGTGGAAGAATTCGCAAGACAGTATGGTCGTCCAATTAATCTGCAAGATTGGACTGAACCTCTTGTTCCAATAGCTTTAGATTTAGGGAAAAAACTTGTTCACGGGGCAGAGACGGCAACAGCCTCTGATGGCTCAATAATAGTAGCTTTAGATGATGGAAACTTACTAGCTTTAACTTGTCTTCCAGATAGAAATTTGGGGGCTTTTGCAACTCGCATAGGCAAAACCTACTTTGTTGCCATCAGATTTGGTCTTATTCGGCTAATTTTTAACCTAGCGCTTACTCTTTGGAAAGACCAACGTTTTCTTTCACATATAAAGCATGATATTAGAGGTCTCAAAGATTTAGCTACAGATTTAATTCCGCCAGGTTTTGAAGAAATATTTCTCCACAAGTTTCCTGACAAAATCCAGCACGCATTTTTCTATCAGTGTTTTCAACAAGCTGTGAGTTTCTTCTGGTTACATGAAATAGCACATATATTACTTGGCCATATAGACATCCTTACTAACTCTGGAAAATCACTAGGAATTATTGATGAATTCTTAAATGTTGCCGAATCTGATGAGGATGAGCCAGATGAATTAATAAAACACACAATTCCTTATCTTGCATTTGAAATTCAGGCTGATCGGTGGGCATTAGATAGGCTATTTGAAAAATTGCATCAGCAAATCATATCTGACTCTTTTGGTGATATTGAATTGATCTGTACAGCTATCGCTTGCACCTTATTTCCACTATCTTTACATGGAAATAATATATTACGAGAAAAGTCCGATCATGCTAAACATCATCCTCCTCTCTGGTTTCGAGCCGATGAAGTTCTTTATGCGGAAGACAAAGCTGCAAATAAGCAATGGTTTAGTGTAAAACGAGGAGAGAAAAACATTGAAATACGCCGCTCTCAACAAAAAAATCTCGTGCAATCTGCATTAGCAGCTTTATCCCGAATTCATCCAATGTTTGGTGACTGGCTCGGACCAGTAGCAGACTCATCACGTCAACCTGAAGGTCAACGCGTTTTAGATGAAGCCAAAGTGCTTTTTGAACCTTGGCGTGATGATTTATCTTGTCATGGTGTTAAAATGCGAGATTCTAATTGATTAGTGAGTAATAAAGATGCCTCACTATAGATTATTAAAATCTTGGTGCAGGTGGAACATCTTCAATAAATCTCGCTGCTTCTTGTTTATCAAAAGCTAAAGATGCTATTTGAGGACGAATATCACCGAGCCGGATGACTTGCTCATCAGGGTTAAATTCTTCGGAAACATCACGCAACTGAAAACGTTCGATCAGAAATTGCTTTCCTCTCTGACTAGCTGTCTGTTGAATTCCAATTGCAAGCCCCGCCGTCGGAGCAGCAGTTGCAGTTATGTTTCCACCAGCTTGTTCGTTACTTAGACTACCAACTGCTAAGGTGATACTTTCATCAAAGACTCTTTCAAGTGCAAAACGTCCAAAAGTTGGTGCAAGTAACTCAATAATTCTGTTGATATATTCATTTGTGGAGTTCTCTAAGTTACTTTTGAGGGAGTCAAAATCACTATCTACTCCAGAAATAACATCTCGCAAGGATACTATGTAATTTAGTTTAGCTTGTCCTACTTGAGTGGTTTGGTCAAGAAAGTCTAAGAATAAGTCTCCACGATCAAATGGTATATCTCTAGGTAGGCGTAATAGTGGTATGTTGTCTAATTGACCTCGTTCAATTTGCCTTGTTTGAAGGAGTTCATCAAAAGCTGATCCGATGGTAGTATCAACAGCAACGCCATTGTTTTCTTCATGAGTGAGGGCTAGACCAAAATTATAGTGATAGGCTTGGTTTCCAATTGTCATAACTTCGTTCATAGCTACCCTCGGATCTGACCGAGTTTCGTTAAGTATACTAAGTGCTGCCTTTTCTAACTTGTCACGAGGTCCACTGCTTTCAGGATCACGAGAAAGAAAATCGTCGCGGATTTGTAACCACTCATCGCGGGTTACATTTGCAATTCCTAAATTCCGGGGTTCTGAGGTGAAAGCTCTCTCACGCATTAATTTAGTAAATCCAACTGACATATTGCGATCAGGCCATGGACGTGCAGTATTGTTATAGAAAGCTGACTGAGCAACGCGACGAAATACAAGTTTAAAATCATCCCAGTCATTTCTGGAAACTAATTGCCGAAATGATTCATTACCCTGATCTGCCATCTTTTGAGGCATTTGAGACAGATCCTCGCTAGAAGATGCCCGTGTTAAAATTCGTATAAAACCTGTGGCTAACATCCTTCGCAATAAACTGTTATCATTACGCAGGTAATCTCGTGCGATGGGGTGATTGACAAGATAGCCATCGTTAATATACATACCTCCACCAAAAAAGATGTTTTTTGCAATCATCTTATTGAAGAAGTCATTACTTAAATACTCATTAGAGTAACGGATCATTACATCGTCAAGTAATCCTGTGTATGTCCGTTGCATATTATCAAGTGAAAACGTTTCGCTACTAGTGGTAGTCGAAGATTGATTTCCGTCAGGACTTACGTTGCTATTTGTCATAACTATTTATCTAAATAAAGTCATCAGACACTAATTTTGACATTGTACAGATTTTACGCCTTTATTTAGTAATGAATTTTCAAAAAGTAACACAGTTATTAAGTACCAATGGCTATACCTTGGATGGGCGTAAACAATACGGATTCCTCAAGCATTATCCGATATCATGACACCACCAGTTGGGAGTGGAGGAAGATTAGTACATTTACCCAACAGCACATTACTGGGAGTTTGTTCAAAAGAAATTTTGTTGCAGTTGGATTGGAGTCTATTCTCCCCAAAATTCCACAGAGGACACGGAGGAAAGAGAATTAATTAATTATTTGAAATGTTTAATGTGGAGTCTGCACTGCGTCCGAATTCTTCTGGTGCATATTGAAGATGTACTTCCGCACCTGGCCAAATAAATGTTCCTGGGGTAACGGAAC
>Ga0214163_1000788_pt1 | contig 14235 bp, 22 predicted proteins | sample LakMenepilimnion_2_FD_153001 | JGI IMG/M metagenome (GOLD analysis project Ga0214163, IMG submission 153001) | Freshwater microbial communities from Lake Mendota, WI - Practice 15JUN2010 epilimnion v4 | ecosystem: Environmental > Aquatic > Freshwater > Lake > Epilimnion/Euphotic zone | place... | reverse complement strand
CCAAAAAGGAAAATAAATAATTATGGAAAAAATTATAATTCAAACTATAGATTGTGGTAGACACGATTATTGGAAAGTTGATCTCGAACTTATTAGTGATTTAAATATCATTGACATTATTAGTGATTATTCTTATCTTGGCACCAGTAGAGATCCTTTAAATGAAGAAGGCTATGCTTATCTTGAAATTGATAGTGATTGTCGATATTTTGATAAAGCAATGAAATTCTACAAGAAAGAATATCAATTGGACTTTGACACTCTTCAAGATGCTTACAACGAAAAATATGAAGATTATCGAGAATGGCTTGAAGAATTGGAACCTTGGAACACAGATACTCTTGAAGATAAGGGTTTTATGTGGGATACTATTCCAGGAGATTTGGCTGTAGCGTTAGATGATTCTGATGACGAAGAAGATGAGGATTAGGACGATTATGTTAAATATTAATTTTGATTTATTTTATGAGTTGAAACAAGGTTCTGTAGTTTCAAATACAAACGAGAATGTTGTGAAATATTGGCGAGTTGTTAATGGAAATTTGGAAGTAAAAACAATTGTTGCTAATGAATTAGAAAATGATTGGCAAGTTTCTGATTTGCTTGTTTTACCTGTCGATGGAAAGTTTGATATTGAAAATCGGTTCAAAAGATTCAATAATGGATGAAGATAAGAAAAATCGATTAGAAAATGCTGGATTCAAGGTCGGATCAATAGAAGAATTTCTTAATCTTACACTAGAAGAAAAAGCAAAAATCGATAATATTATCATAAGAAATGGTAAACCAATTGGAATTTGTGAATGCCTGGGAAAAGGCAAAAACAAATGTAAAGGTAACGGATGGGTCAGAGATGGATCTGGCTTTCAAAAATGCCCTTATTTCCAAGAATTCCACTAGATAAAAAAGAAGGCCTTACAGCCTTCTTTTTTATGATATAATAACTATTATGGAAGATAAAATTGACAACAATAAAGCTGCAGGTCTTGTTTGGTATGTTATTGGATTGATTGCTTTAACTCACGTTTGGCGAACTACTGGAACATTACCATCAGATTTTCTTTTAGGAGCTCTTTCTGTATGGTGCTTGCGAAATGGAATGGTCTATTATGATATAGTCAAAGAAGAAGAAAATGAGCGACGAAAATGAGCCAAAAAGAATCAAAATCGACCCAGAAGAAATCAAAAGACTACTTGCAATTATCTATAAAGCCAGAGGGATTAAATAATATTTCCTTTAGTGTAGCTGATGAAATTTATGAAAAAGATCTAGTGAAAAAAGAGCAGTATCGTCAGCAAAGATTCGAAAGAGGATTTGATGATACTGAAACTTGGCATATGGATCGCACTATGGCATTATTTGTAATTCCTAGATTGAAAAGATTTATTGAAGTAAATAATGGTATTCCTAATGGTGAAACAATTGAATCTTATGATGAGAAAATAAGATTTATCATTAGTGCTTTTGAAAATTATTATGTTTCAGACCAATATTATAATTCAGTAGATATTGAAGAAAGAAAAAAACTCACTGATGATGTTAGGAAAGCAGTGGAAAATCTTTCTAAACTTTGGTTTGAATTGTGGTGGTAGGGCTTGTGTTTTGCTTATTATCGTGTTAGAATATTCGCAGGAGAAAGTTAGATATGAATCGTATTCGTCGTACTGAAACTCATAATGTTTTAGTCAAGAGAAAGTGGTTTGTCACCAAAAGTATGGCCTGTGCCTTTGTTCTTGAATTGGGATCAAACAAAATAATTAGAGTCAAATTTAATGACACCCATGATGCCGAAACCTTAATGTATGACATACCATTGGATTCCAATGTTATTGTTCGTGGTTTTATGGGCGAATTTAATGGAGAGCCAGAATTTACAGTAAATTCTTATGAGATTAGAAGCAAAGCTATGAAGACTTTTTATCCATCAGAAGATATTGAGTACGTAGTTGCAAAACCAAAGAAGAAGACATCCAACTAAATTTTATGAGCCTTCTTCGGAAGGCTCTTTTTCTAGGAAAGACTATGACCTTATTTGATGGTTCTGCTGGTGAAACTTATAGGATTGAATCAATTTGCGGAACTGTCAGAACAAGACTTTCTGAATTAGGTTTCAACCCTGGTTGTGAAATAAAAGTTCTCAACAAACAGCATATGGATATGATGGTTGTAAACTGCAGAGAAAGCCAGATTGCATTAAGAAAAGAAGAAGCCCAGTGTATTCATATTACTCCTGTAAAAGAGTAATATGACTTGGGAAGAAATTAGACAGCGTAAAGAAGATTCAATTCGAGAAAGCACAGGTAATCCTATGGTAAAAAAACCTAATCCATTTGTAATAAACGGTAAAACTTATAATTCATACACTGAATATTCAAATTCAGATGAACATAAAGAATTATTGAAAATTGAAGAAGAAGCTTTGGGGCAATATGAACAAAAGGCTAAAGAGTATTTTGATTCTTTGGAAACAGACGATCAATTATTGTTATTCTTTCATATTACTAACACAATTTTTAAAAACTATTTTAAAGATAATGGTTCTTATAGAGGCTTACTTTACGATAAATTTAAATTTGGGCCTGAAGCTTACAGTTTAGGAATGGATAGTGGAATGTTTACTCTTCACAATTCAATTTCTACACCTGATGAAAATGAAGAAAGATTTCAAAAGCTGATGAAGTTTTTAGATCTTGATTTGACAAAAGAGCAAATGATTTCAGCAAGGAATTATTTTAATCAAGGTTTTGACAATAGTGAACAAATAAATCACATATTTTCTAAACAGCAAGTTCTTAAATTCGAAGACCCTGAATAATCAGGGTCTTTTTTCTTGCATCCAGTATATATTTACTATGACACAAGAAGAAGCATATTCTTATTTCTTTCCTGAAATAAGAGACAATGGACAAGAGTATTTTAAAACTTGTTTAATTTATGCTTATCCTGCCCACTTAAATGAATACATAGAGACTTGGACTGCAGATGGATTAGAAACTACAAATTACGCAAAAGAAGGCGATTTTATAGTTCAAAATCTGCAAACTGAATGTCAAGAACAATATATAGTTCCTTGTGATATGCTTTTTAGTAGATATATATTTTTCTATTACTATGACAAAGGGGCAGTTTACATTCCAAGCGGTAAAATTATCGCTTGTAGATATTATGGGTCAGACTTGGAATTTGTTGCTAAATGGGGCAGATTGATGTCCTTGAAAACTGGAGATTATATTGTTTCTCCATCTCCTTATTACAGTGAAGTATATAGAATCGCTTCTCAAGAATTTTTTGAAACTTACCAAAAACTAATTGATCCAGAATAATCTTAATGTAAAATAAGATTATGGGCTACACACTTCTAGTTTTTGAACCTGATATCAAACATCATCCTAGCACTGAAAATGTTTTGTGGAAAGGGCAAGTAATTCCACCATCAAACTACAGCTCAATTATGATCATTTTATTGCAAGATATTCTAGAATTGAATAACAGAAGAACAATGAGTGAATGGGAAAAAATTTTAATTAATAATAGTTTCAAATATGAGCTTAATTATGATCACGAATTTTGCCGTGAATATATCATTCAAGATAAACCTCTTGTTGCTTATAATTTTCAATTATTTATGTGTGATCTCCAAGATGGCACTAATAGATTAGAAGTTGCTGATGAAAACATACTTCCAATTCTGTTTTCGTTAAATATTTCTAAAAATAAATCTTACAATCCAGTAGCTTTAAAGAAAAAAATAGAATCAGCTTTGGAATTAATATCAATTTCTGAACCTAAACCTCTAAATCTTATGATAAAAGGGCAGCTAAATTTATTAGATAAACTTGCAGATGTTTGCATAGATTATGAAGTTGATGTAAAATGTACAATTGAAGTAAGAGCGTAATTTTGCTTCGGAGTGTACAATAGTTTTATGAAAATTCTATATATTTCTGGAAACCAAAGATCAGAGCAATTTCCTTGGCTAACTGATTATCAAGATGACTGTTTGCTTCTTGGACTTAAGGAGCTTTTTGGCAGTGATGTAGTTGATTGTAATAAGAGATTTCATCTTTATTCAGACTATTCTGATGAGCAATTAGCTACCGAATATGGACGTGGTTTTACTGTTTGTCGAAATATCACTTCTGATGATGCTGATCGTGAAGACATCACAAAGAAGATTCGAAATAAGTACTTTGATTATGTAATTTATGGAAGTATTTGGCGAAGTCAAGATCATCTTCAACTTGTTCTTGAAAATTATGACAAGAAGAAGATTGTATTTGTTGATGGCGAAGATACCAATGCTTTTCATGAAGATCGTTTGAAGGATGGTGTAGTTTACTTTAAGCGTGAATTGTATCCTGATCAAAAGCAAGTTCATCTTCAAGAATACATGCAACACGTACTTCCAATTAGCTTTGCTTTCCCAACAAATAAGGTAAATGCTGGTCAAAAGAAAGAGCGTCGTATTGCTCACAGTGATCCTCGTGATCGTAAGACTTATGTATTCAATACAGAAGCAGAATACTATCAGGATTATATGTTCTCAAAGTATGCTTTTACAATGCCAAAGGCTGGATGGGATTGTTTGAGACATTATGAAATCATGGGTAATGGTTGTATTCCTTTATTCCCTGATATTATGAATTGCCCTAGATATTCAATGATGCGTTTTCCGAAGGCATTGTTGACCAAGGTTGCATTCTTTGACAAGAATGATCCAAAGTGGCTTGATCAGAATTATGAATATTTCCAAGCTGAAGTGATGGATCATATGAAGAAATACAACACCACTAAAGCTCTTGCTGAACACGTAATGAAAGAATTATCATTACTCAATAAGTAAAACTAAAATGGAGGCATCACATTCGATGCCTCCATTTTTCTATAAAATTCTTCTCAAGAGCAAATGTATTCTTCATATATTCTTCTTGATTTTTAAACGTTCCATGAGATCTTTGTCCATAATGATCCACTTTAGAAGCTGCAACCATTCCATGTTTGCAGCCTTTTTCTTGTAATCTCATAATGATATCGTTATCTTGGAAAAAGAAAGCAAATTGTTCATCTAATGGAAAAAGCCAATCTTTGACTTCTTTCTTCATAATCCAACACCAACCACAGAAATTAATGATTAATTCAAAGCCAACTCTTACCATTGTTTCTGGTGTATATCTGTGCTTAATTTCAGCTCTTGGAACAATTCCTACTTGCTCTGTTGGCGATCTTGGAGAAGCTGTATCAAGTTCGTGATTGATCATAGCTGCTTCCATTTTAACCCACCAATCTTTATGGAAATTGACATCATTATTTACAATCGCAATATATTCAGAATCACAGTTTTCAATTGCGATATTTAAATAAGTGTTGTAATTAAAATCAATTGGTGGTTTAAGATAAAAGTTTACGTGTTGAAAATTCCATTCTCTATCTTTGTTTGATTCCACTAACACTACGTTAAAATTTTCAGATCCAATTGAATTATGAAGAGAATCTAATGCATTTTGTGTCATTTTGTAAATATCATTGTTTACAGTGTTAGTAAGCATAATAAGCGAAAGTTTTGTCATAAAACTATTATAAATAAAAAACCAGATCTATTGATCTGGTTTTTGTGCTGTACGATATTCTTTCATATTAAAAGATTTCTTTTTTCTTTTCTTATTTTTATTGTAATTTGAATAAGCTATTGCCCATGCTGTAGATTCTCTATCATCCTTGGATTTTTCAGGATAAAAATCAGAATCATCTAATAAAGTATCTACTAAATCATCTACTGGCTTTGGCATTTTAGGATCGATTCGGGGCTTGTGTTGGTGGAGTAATTGGTGCTGCTGGTGCTGCTGGAGTTTTAGGTGTTCCAGTTATTGAGGTTAATGGCTTGGCTTCTACACCATAAATTTGTGACGCTTGCTGCTTGCCTTCAGAATCTACATTTCCGAAATCACCAACTTGAAGACCTTTTTCTGTTTTTGTTTTACTCAATAACTCTTCTAGTTTTGTAGTATCTTGGTTGTATTTTTTCATTTCTTGAATTCTTGCTTCTAAACTATCTTTAAAACTATCAGTTTTCAAGTATGAGTTCCACTCTTTAACTAAACCTGGTAAGTTTCTATCTTCTCTGTTTGGAAGAGCTTTTTCACCAGCAGCTGTCAAACCTTCAAGAGGAGAAGCTAATTCAATATTAACTCTATTGCCTTCACTCCCTACTCCAAGTCCCTGTATAGGTGTATCATTGACCATAGATGGGAAAGCTGTTGGATCATTTGGCTTAATTGGAATAGCATTTTGATTGAAATATGTGTTAAATTCTTTAATCAAGTCTGTGTAAGATTTGTAATCTATAAGATTATTTCTGTATTGTTTTTCAACTGCAGAAATCATATCTTCAAACTTCGGAGGGTTGGTTCTCTTCAATTGATCCTGAAAATATTTGATGATTGCATTTTGGCTGGTTGGCAGTACGTTGGTAACCGGAGCAGGGGTAGTAGAAGGTTTGACTGGTTGTTTAGTAGCAGGTTTGACTGGAGTTTTGACAGCTGGTTTGACTGGGGGTTTAGGAGCAGGTTTAGCTTGGGCAATTTTGAGCAAATCATCAGCCTGTCTATGCATGCCATGTTGATCAAGTATTTGACTTATTTTAATAAATTCTTTTGTAAACATAATTTTTATTTTAACAACTTCTTAAAATTGCCCTTTATTTTAATCTTGTAAGCTTGTCACCAGTTGATTTTCCAATGTTAAATTGATCAATAACTTGATTGACTTTATTAGCAACTCCCGATATATCTGTATTTTTAGGATTTTTATTTAGAAATTCAGTCTGAAATGTAGAAATTTTTGTTGGTGTGTTTTGTATTTTTAGCTTCTTTTCATCTTCTTTTAATTCTTTAATCATTGAAGACTGGATTTCATTAATGATTTGGTCACCCAATGTATACCAATCAGTCACAAATACACTATTTCCAGCAGCAGTCCAGCCTGTTGGGTGCATAGCATTATTGTAAATAGGAGCTAATGTTTTGAATGTAGTATTGAATTTTTCTAATTTTTCGAAAAACTTTGAATCTGATTTCAATATATTCATAGCATATATGACATCATTATATTCATTAGAATATCTTTGTGTGAAAGCTCCGGGTTTAGATTTATCTTCGGAAAGCGTTTTAAGCACAGGAATAATTTGTGTCAAGTATGCATCAGCTTGTTCAGGGGTGACTTGTGCTTGTTGCGCCACTTGATTAGGGGATGAAACAGGTACTTGAGCAGAAGGAGTAACTGCAGTACCAGCACCAGGACTAGCCATAGGAGGTCCAGCTGGTTGTTGAGTACCACCTGCAGGAGCACTGGTTCCCTCATTTTGTTTTAATTTGTTCTTAATAAAGTCAACTGCTTTTGTGCTAACGTCTTTGTATTTATTTTTGACAGTTATTCTTGGATCTTTATCAATTGCATATATTTTATTTATCATACCCGCTGCTGAACGTGAATTGTATACAGTTTTATCATAATTCATACCACTTTTTTTGATTGTTGCTAACTGATCATCGCCAAAATAAACTCTTACAATGTAGTAAACAAATTCTTGAGTTACGTCGCCAGGTTTTGCTAGCAATTTATTGATATAATCTGCATTAACATCATCTACCTTTTGCGCAAACTTTTTGTGGTTATAAATTGATATACTTTTTCTCATAGTTAAAAAATCAGAACACTAAATTTCTTATTTAGTATTCTGATACAGTTTTTAATCTTCCTCGTATTCAAATCCAAATTGCTTCAGATAAACCCAACAAGGATCGTCATCAGTTGGAGGTGGTTCTTTTCCAGCGATAAGAGAAATCACTTCTTTTTTGATAAATTCTTCAAATCCATCCAAGTCAAGATCATATTGAATATACTTTAACTTTCCACCAAGATTAGCAGATCCATCTTCAGAAATAGAAAATTTATTCGGTTCATATACAAATAAACCAATTTTGTCATTTATCTTTACAGAATAATCTGATGCAGAATTTGGATTTGTCATAGCATAACTATAGCAAGATAATTGACGAACATATTTCTGTAAAGTTTTCTCTTGAATTTCACAAGTTTTGAAATCAATTACAGAATGAGATCCATCAGAAAATTTCAAAACACCATCGATTTTTCCACGTAAAATAACTTCAACATCAGGAAAATCAGGGTTTATGATAGGTTTGCTCTTTACCCATTGATCTGCTCCAGTAATAACAGCATCAGGAAAAGATGGATCAAACTCTTTCATATTTTTATTTTCACAGCAAACTTTTGTTAACACATCAATAACTGTAAAAATACGAGGAATGATTACTGGTGGACGTTTGATACCTAGATTGTACTTCTGATAAAATCCCCAAGGACTATCATCTAGTAAGAAAGCTAGATCCGATGGGCTTAAAAAAATTGTTTTCATTTCTTGCCTTTATTGTATAAAGATGTATGGATGATACCTTGTCAATTTTCAGATATCAAGGGTTGACAAAAGTAATTAATCAGGTATCATAATACAGATCAAGGGATCAAAAGGATATATATCAATGGACGAGTCTACAGACGTTACAGCAGTTGTTAGTGAGGAGCAGCCAGCAATCTCTCACGATGAGTATCTTGAGTTAGTTTCTATGCGCCAGTCATTACTCGAGCTCAAGGCACAAAAGTCTGATGTTCTTGAATTTGTGAACGTTGCTCAACAGTATGCAGCACAACTTCAGCAAGCACAGCAACAATTGACAGCTATTAATGAAGCACTCACCGAGAACACCTCGGCGCTTCAAGAGCGAATGAAGGAAATTGTTGAGCCTCTTGGTGTTTCTGGTGAGTTTACAATCACTGATACAGAGCCACACTACATCGTAGCTAATTCGTAATCTTTCAAAGCAATAAAAAGCAGGCTGCAAAGCCTGCTTTTTTTATGTCTTTATAATTGGAAAGAATGATTGACTTGTAATCAATCCCACTCTACTAGAAGATAAATCTATAGGTATATCCCATAACCTAGTAATAAAAACTCTTTCTCTTTTAATTTGCAAATAATCTGAAACACATTCAACAAAGAAATCATTCAATTTCCACAATTCGGCAGCTTCTTCAAGATAAGAAATCATATTTAAAGTTTGTTTTAAATATGATATATAAGGATGATTTTCAAAGTCTTCATTGTCTCTGAAATCCACAATTATAATATTACTCATACACTATTCCTTGATTGTTTTATTCTTCTTCTTTGCTTCCTTTATTGCTTCCTTTGCTAATTGTTCATTTCTGAATTGTTCTTTTGGGTGTCTGTAGCGGAAAATTTCTACTTCAATTCTTGGATTTTCCTTATCATAGTGAATCATATGTGAATCTCTATCTAACCAATGAATCCACATATCGTTAGCAATGATTCCGTGTTTTTGAATAATATCTCCGTTAGCTTGCTGATATCCACATTCATCACCCACAATCCAAGAGTCTAGATAAACTTTGAGTTTGATACCTATTCCAAAATCGATTGGACTTAATTTAAATCTTTGCCAGAAATATTCACAATATTCTTTACAGTGTAATTCATATCTCTCGTAAAGAGCAGAAGGTAAAATTTTGGTGAATTTACCCCTTCTAACTACTCTTTGGGAAGTTTTCTTTGTCGATGGTCTACCTGGAATTGTAAATGATAAAATTAATGTATTATCTGGTAGGTCTTCATAATTTTTTTCGTCTTCACAAACTAGATGAAATTTTAAAAAATCTTGCATACCAAATTTGTACAGGTTGCTAGAAAGTTCTTCTTACAAATGTATTGAAACTAATTCTGGCCGTTATCATTTGACTTGATTTCATATCTAATTCAATTCTTGGCAAAATAAGATAATTTCCAAAATCAATAAATCTATGCCCTCTATATGAATCAATCAATCCCATTCCTATAGAATTTTGAAACACATTGAAACTGCCTGGTGCTTGATACAATCTGAAATTCTCAAATTGAAATGGAGGTATTGAAATGACAGCATCTCCAGAAATAGAATAACCAGTAATTACATAGTCTGGATTTGTATTTCCATTGTAATAATTATTTCCAACATAAGTTTTTCTATCACTTACAACACTTATATTGATATTGGCTTGAGTAAGAGCGTAAAAATCACCAAAAATTCTAAATCTGAAATCCCAAAATTTTACTGTTCTTCCTAAAATTCTTGCTTCTTGAAAACTTTTTCCAGCAGTAGATTTACTGAAACCTAAAGTTTGAGTTCTTTCAAAACCTTGTGGGTATATACTATTTAAAGTAACTGTAGACATAACTTCCGAAAAATTAAGCGAAAGAGATGCATTGTCTATGAAATAAGGTAAATCTGTTAGTTCATTGACTGGCCTAGATACAAGAGATAAATTTTCTAAAATTAAATCAAAAATATCATAAATGCCATATGGAGGAAGATTCTTATTTGCATCTGTGACATTGATGTAAGCATTATCAACAACTTTTAATTCAGAATCAAGGTCTTTTAATAGTAATATGGGACCAGACATAGTTGCTTGATGTACTGGGTTGCTTACTTCAACAACTCTGTTAGCAATGTCACCTTGAATGAAAGATTTGCTGTTTACATCTTGTTGTAAATTTTCATTCCAAGAATCAAGTATATATGTTTTACCATTTAGTGATATAGCATAGAAGCTGGATAATAATTCTGCAGATAAAATTGGCATTATATTCTTGCATATCCTTTGAATGAAATTTCTGCAGTCATTAAGTTGTCGTTCATTGTAAGATTTAAACTATCTTCTATTACTGTTTGTCCCAATCTTAAGTATCTATTGCCAACTAATAAAGATATGTTGATATTAGAAACAATTTTAGAATCAAATAAATCTCTCATTTCATACCAGTTTTTTGTTGGTACAGTGATAGTTCCTGATACTTCATAAGCTTGAGGAGAATATAATGGATAATCAGACTCTAAATTTAAAAGAAACACCTTGGCATATGTTACATTTATATTTATGCTACCAGATAAAACTTTCAACATTTGATCGTTTCCTTCAGTTGCATAAAATCTACAATCATAGTTTTTGGCTGTTCTAGCTAAAAAATCAAAATTTTGTGGAAAATATTCTGCAAACTCAATTTGCTGAAATAATTGATCAAAATAACAATTGTAATTTAATGTACATCGTATCGAGTTGCCAATTTGTATAGATGCAGATGTTAGCAAATTTCTTGGTTGTATAAATGTTTGGTTAAATAAGTTTGATTTTACAATTCCAAAATCAGAAATTAATAAATCAAAAATATCACGATAACCAGGATTAAATGGCGGAGTCACGACAGTTGGGACGCTACTATTAAGGCTAAATCTTGCTTGTGGAATTTGTAATAAAACATCTGAAGACAAAGTACACGTTTGAGTTACTCCATTGTAAGACATCACATTAACACCAGCATCACCTTGAATCAAACTTTTAGCTTGAACGGCTCTAGCAGAATTAGATGTAAATTCTTCAACTAAAACTATATTATTGTCATATTTTAGCCAGTGCCATTTACCTATGTGATTAGATGTGTAAATTGCCATATTATAATTTTTCTGGATCTGGAACAAATCCAAAAATACCCTCGTCAATTCCCATCAATAATTTTCTCAACTCTTTCAAATCAGCAGGCATATTTCCGCTTTCTATAGCATTTTTGAGTCTTTCAAATTGTTGTATTTTTTCGAAATGTTCTTTTTCAGATAAAATTTCATCAACTCTTGATTTGAAAAGTTTCAATGGAGAATTTTCTAATGTAGCCAAATCTCTTTGATTAGCTTCTATCATTTTTTGAGCAGAAATCTTTTGTTCTGTTGATGAGTTAGGACTTAAAATTATTCTTGAAGCATTGTCTATATTGTTTTTGATGCTTTCAACATAGTCATGGTGTTCTTTTATGGTTTTTCTGTCAAACCCAGCTTTGCCAACAAATTCTTTTTTTGCTTGCTTTACTGCATTTTGTAATTTGTAATGTAAAATTGCAGAATCAATTGCACGAATACATTTTCTTTTATCATCATTTACAATCATCTTGCGAAATTCTGGGTTATCAAGATTTGCTTGCAATTCAAAATCTACACTATTTTCAATCATCTTTTTAGCTTTACAAAAATTGTTTGTATTGCTACAGCCTGGATAAGAATAGATAATATTTTTTTCGTCTAATTTCTGGGCAATTGAATTGAATGGAATTTTTAAGTCTTCTTTTTCAAAACTCAAAGCTTCAGTACCCACAATATGAGCAAGTGTAGAGTAAGTTCTTTTTTTCCATAATGTTTTAAGTTTATATATGTTTCCTATTCTTGTTTTGACACCAGGTACAAGAGGCTCATATTCTTTCATCACTTCACCAGTTTGAGTACTAATTTTTGGTGGAGGAGTAAACACATTGCCATCAGGATCTAACCAAGGTTTACCCTGGTCTATAATTGTTTTAATATCATCACTATCATAGCCAAAATATTCTCCAACAAACATTACTTTTGACTTTATAACTGGCTGAAAATTAATTGGATCGATATATTCTAAAACATCTACATATATCATAAAATCTATATCAAAATTATTGGCATTAGTTGGACAGTCAGTAGGAATAGGAACTAAAACTTGGTAAGGAATAGCATCAATACCAAATTGCTCTCTTAAAATTTGAATAATTTTTGCTTCTTGTTTGGACCTAGTTGTAAGTCCTAAAGCATCATAATTTGGATCAGGAAAATGATTAGAAGATTCTAAAGAATCACTCAACTCTGTCAAACCTATATCTCTCAAATCACTCCTAAATTGAGTAAGATTACCCTTACAAATACTTACAAAATAAAATCTAATAGCTAAACCTGCTGGGTCTAATGGTAAAGAATCAGAATGGACTATTTTTGCTAATCCCGGACCATCATAACCTTCTTGAATAAATTCGTAAAGTCTATCTTTTGCGTAGTTGTCTCTTAATGTCATTTGAGAGCGTTTAATGAAGTTAACTCTTTTGTCTACTTCAAATGGAATATTTCTGACATCTTGCCCAGGAAAATTTTCTTCAAGGTATTTCATTTCTGATGGTGATAAAAAGGGTAAACCTGTACTTGGATCAAATTCTGGTCTGAAAATTCTATAATATGTATTTCTCAATTCTGTACTTCTAAAACCAGTTTGTTTTATGACTTCTGGTTTTTCAACTTTTATCTCTTCTATTAATCCAGCGTTCTTAATCATTTCATATAAGTTAAAATTCACTGGATGGTCTATCAATTTCTTCCATCTAGCAATTTCTTCTTCATTCATTTTTCCAGATAATGCAAGAATTTTTGTCCAACCACTTTCACCTTTGACATTGGTTTTTTTAACTAGCTTCTGCACTTCTTCGTTTATTGCTTCTACGTTTTGAATAACTGTTGGATCAGTAAACTTTGATGGCAGTGGGCTTTTAGATGTCTTTCTTCTGTCTGGGAATAAAATCTTAAGTGCTTCAACAGGTGTGTTAGTAACCATCACTAATAAATCATTTTCATCAAAATTAGGTATCTGTAAGGCACGACTCTTGATTTCTTTAAATTCATCAATAATTTCATTGATTTCTTTTTGAACTTCTTTTGAAATCCAGGTTTTTATAGAAGCGATTTGATCTGGATCTTGATAATCTGGTAGTCTTCCTAAAATTTCAGTGGCTTCAGGAGTATTTCTTTTTGATGTTCTACTTAACTCAATCAATTCTGGAATAAATACTTGATTGACACGCTCTAATAATTTCTTGATGATAATCTCTGAAACTTGATTTTGATCTAAACCTGTTTGCTCTAATTGTTCTTTGATAGTACAAGCTGATTGAATTAAAGTAGTGATGTTACTTCTGTATTTTTCAAGGAACTCAAATTGTTGTGGTACACCTGATACTTTTGTTTCTGCTAATAATTTGTATGCAGCCTCAATGCCAATTTCTCCAGCTGCTAATTTTTCACCAATTTCTCTATCAAGGTATTCAGAAATATAGGCAGCTTTTTCTTCAACTGTTCTTCCTGGAATGTCTTCAGGAGATACTTTAGTGGATAAATCTGCAGCTAATACGTGTTTGTTTAAATTGAACATAAATAAAATCCAAATTAGAGATATGATTACTTTTCTTTTTTAGGAGTTTTCAGCCCTTTATATCTAGAATATTAAAGCTAGTTTAACGTTAGTCCTTGGAGGGTTTAACAATGGCG
>Ga0214163_1000787_pt1 | contig 14236 bp, 11 predicted proteins | sample LakMenepilimnion_2_FD_153001 | JGI IMG/M metagenome (GOLD analysis project Ga0214163, IMG submission 153001) | Freshwater microbial communities from Lake Mendota, WI - Practice 15JUN2010 epilimnion v4 | ecosystem: Environmental > Aquatic > Freshwater > Lake > Epilimnion/Euphotic zone | place... | reverse complement strand
GTGGTGATTTTTCCATCTACGGTACTGTTGAATTCACCTTCCCAATCATCGAAAAAGTGCGTGGAGCTGTTTTCTGGGATGTCGGTATGGTCTCATCAGATATTGAAGCAGCCACAGGATCTGCCGGCGGTAACCGAAACGGTGGCCCGATCATTGGAGAAGGTGAGATTTATTCGAACGTCGGTATCGGTCTGCGCATGTTCCTTCCAGTTGGTCCTATCCGCGTTGATTTGGGTCTGCCTCTCGTGAAAGACGATTTCGTCGGAAACAGTCCGCGATTCCAATTCAACATGGGTTATAAATTCTAAATTATTCTTGCCTCTAAAGGCAGCTTTTCTTGTCACAATACTTCCTTCTATGATTCGTTCCATCATACTCTCATTATCTCTTCTTGGGCTTGTCAGCACCCAGGCAGCTGATCTCAAATTTGGCGTCATCGACATGTCGAAAGCCTTCTCTGAATTCCATAAAACCAAGGAAGCCGCTGAAAAATTCAAAGGTAACCTGGACAAGGCTCAGAAAGAAATGAATGACCGCTGGTCCGTCTATAAAAACCTCATGACGGACATGCAGAAGCTTAAGAAGGAAGCCAGTGACCCGATCATGACAGGGGAAGCTCGCCAGAAGAAGGCGGTTGAGTTTGAAGAGAAAGGTAAGGAACTCCGTTCTTTGGAGCAGGAAATTGGTGAAGCGCAAAACCGCCGCAGCAGCCAACTGAAACAGGAAGATATGAGCATCCGCAAAGGCATCTATGACGAGATTCTTGTCGTGGTGCGTGAAAAATCTAAAACAGAAGGCTACGACTTCGTTTTCGACAAGTCAGGCATGAGTCTTTCCACTGTTCCTGTGCTCATCTATTACAAAGACGCTGTCGATATCACTGACCAAGTCATCGTAGAGCTGAATAAAGCAGCTCCAGCGGCCGCGCCTGCTGCTGCTCCTGAAGTCAAGAAACCCTGATCTGATCACTAACATTTTCTAGGCACGCCGAACCATGGTTCCTGGCGTGCCTTTTTTTAGCCATGAGCGCCAACATTACGCATCAACGTCTCGCTGAACTTGTCGGTGGGGAACTCGTCCAGGGCGATCCTACTGGTATTGTCACCGGCCTAAACTCAATTATGGAAGCAGCTTCGGGAGAAGTCACCTTCCTCGGGAACTCGCGTTACCTATCATCCCTGAAGACGACTAAAGCCACGGCCATTCTCGTCAGTCCTGATTTCAATGAACCCATGGATGCGGTCGCCCTCATCAAGGTGGCCAATCCCACACTGGCCTTTTCCAGCGTCATTCGCCATTTCGGCCCACCAACGAGGGCTTTTGTGCCAGGTGTGCATCCTAGTGCGGTGGTTGCATCGACCGCTTTATTTGATCCGCAAAAAGTCAGTGTCGGCCCTGGCGTGGTGATTGAAGATCATGTCCAAATTGGCGATGGAACGCTGATTCAGGCGGGCGTATTCATCGGCCACGGAGCTCGTATCGGTTGTGATTGTGTCATCTACCCAAATGCAACCATCCGCGAGCGCTGTGTACTCGGTAATCGTGTCATCATTCACAGTGGCAGTGCTATTGGTGCGGATGGTTTTGGTTATGAGTTTAACAAAGGACGACATCAAAAAATCGATCAGGTTGGGATTGTTCAGATCGATGACGATGTTGAAATTGGCTCCTGTACCACCATTGATCGTGCTCGTTTTGGACGAACCTGGATTGGTGAAGGCACAAAGATCGACAACTTGGTTCAGGTCGGTCACAATGTCGTGCTGGGTAAGCATTGCGTGATCGTTTCTCTCGTCGCTCTCGCTGGCAGCACAAGGTTTGGCGACTATGTGACCATCGCGGGTCAGGTTGGTGTCGGTGGCCATCTGGAAATCGCCAGTCAGGTGACTTTGTTGGCCCGCTCAGGCGTCACCAAAAACATCACTGAGCCAGGAGCCTATATGGGGTTCCCTGCTAAGCCTTTGATGGAAGGGCGCCGATTACAAGCTGCTCCAGGTAAAATTCCTGAGATGCTTGATCGGATTAAAGCGCTCGAAAAGCGTCTCGCTGCACTCGAATCGAGTTCATCGACCGTTTAAAGAAGTGAGCTCAGAATAAAAGAAAACCCGTGGCACCTTGAGTCAGGTGACACGGGTTGATGGAAGTAGGGATTAGCCTTTGTTGGGGAGATCGACCAGCATCTGAGCATTGCTCGGGTAGCGCTCCATGAGCGTCAGCACGCGTTGAATGGCATCGATGGGTTTGTGACCTGCCAGACCTCGGCGGAGCATGTGAATTTTATCCAGCTGGAAGGGCTGGAGAAGCAGTTCTTCTCGACGTGTACCGGATTTGAAGATGTTGACGGCAGGGTAGTAGAACTGCTCAGCGATCTTGCGATCCAGGACGAGTTCCATATTGCCAGTGCCTTTAAACTCTTGGAAAATCAGGTCATCCATGCGGCTGCCGGTCTCAATCAGCGCGGTGGCGAGCACGGTTAGGCTGCCAGCTCCGCGGGTGTTGCGTGCTGCGGCAAAGAGTCGGCGGGGAATTTCCATGGCTCCTACGCCCATGCCGCCACTCATGGTGGCACCGCCCTGCTTAGCGTTGTTAAAGGCTCGAGCGAGGCGGGTGATTGAATCCATGAGCATGAAGACATGGTCTCCGCACTCCACGAGACGTTTCGCGCGCTCTACAGCGAAGGCTGCGATGCGTGTGTGGCTCTTCACATCCTGGTCATTCGAGCTGGCATAGATCTCTGCTTTTGGCAGGATGCGCTTGAACTCGGTGACTTCTTCAGGCCTCTCATCCACCAGCAGAATCATGAGATGCATGTTGGGATGGTTTTCCACGACCGCTTCAGCGATGTGCTGTAGCAAGGTGGTCTTGCCTGCGCGGGGTGGGGCGACGATGAGTCCACGTTGGCCGCGGCCCACGGGAGTGAACATGTCGATCACGCGCGTAGTGAAGCGGTCTTTGCGCGTCTCCAGCTGAATCTTTTTATTCGGGTTGATGGCTTTGAGTTCTTCAAAGAGCGGCATGTCTCGCATGGCTTCAGGGGCGCGAGCGTTGACTTCTTCGACGCTGGTAATCTGGGGGCCGCGAGCTCCTTTTTGGGAGATGCCTTTGACATGCATGCCTTCACGCAATCCGTATTGACGGATGAATTCAGCGGAAATGAAAGCATCTAAGGGATGCTGGGCATAAGCCAGCTCACGACGACGAAGGAAGCCGTAGCCCTTAGGTGTGAGTTCGAGCACACCTTCAGCCGGCTCCGGTGGTCCGAGTGGGACTTCTGGGATTCTTGGGCGCTCGTCTTCTTGAAAGTTAGGCTGAGAGGCAGGCTGTCTGTCGTTTGATGGCGGTGGCCCTTTGCCTTCGAGAGCTAGGCGACGTGCTATTTTTTCCTGGCGGAAGCGTTCGCGGCGTTCTTTCCAGCGCTCGAATTTGGACTTACGCCTTTCCTGAGGCTGGTTTTCCTGATCAGCTATCTCTGGAGATGTGGCGGGCGCGGCTTCTGCAGGAGCTTCATTCGCAGCTGCTGTTGGTTCGGCAGCGGGTGGTGGAGGCTCTGGTGTCTGCTCTGGCTGAACAACGATTTCAGCAGAAGCTGATGTGGCTGCTTCATTGGAGGCAACGGGAGTCGCAATGCCGGTTAGGCCGGATTGCATCTGGGCGAGCATTTCAGCCGCCTTCTTTTTGAGGCCAGATTTGCGTGCCGATGGTTTAACGGCTGATGAGTCCACTTCGGTCGGGACAACAGGCGGTTGTTCTACCACGGCTTCAGGCTCTGGCGCAGTGGCCTTTTTTTTGGTAGGAGATTTTTTGGCAGCCGCTTTTTTTGCCGGGACTGCGGGTGGGGCTTCCACGACTGGAGCTGGCTTTTTATCAGCCACTTTTTTGGCAGCTGCTTTCTTTTTGGGCGCAGCTTTTGCTGTCGAGGCTTTGGCCTCCTCGACTTCCACTTTAACGACCGGTGCTACAGCCGCTTTTTTGGTGGGAGCCTTTTTGGCAGCCGCTTTCTTTTTGGCTTTGACTGGCGTTTTTTCTGGGGGCAGTTCGTCACTCATGAGGGTCGGGAAAAGAGGTTAGGAAAGTGAGTCTGCGATTTCGTCGTCGATCTCAAAGTTGGCATGCAGGTTTTGGGTGTCGTCGTAATCGTCGAGCACGTCATACAGTTTGATGACGGCTTTGGCGGTCTCCACATCGGTGAGTGTTGTGGAGGTGTTGGCTTGGTGAATGAGTTTTTGCGAGGTGGTCGTTAGACTTTTTTCTCGCAAGGTGCCGACGACTTGGAAGAGCTGGTCCGTCGCTGTGAAGATGACCCATTCGTCGCCTTCATCCTGCACGTCTTCAGCGCCTGCTTCGAGGGCAATCTCCATGATAGCGTCTTCGGTGAGAGTGCCTTTATCCAGGCGGATTTCGCCACGACGGGTGAACTGGTAAGCGACGCTTCCCGCTTCGGCAAAGGTGCCGCCGTTTTTTGAAAACAGCACGCGCAGGTCATTGGCAGCGCGGTTGCGATTATCGGTGACGACTTCGACCATGAAGGCGATGCCGCCGGGGCCGTAGCCTTCGTAAGTGATTTCTTCGAGGCTGGCACCTTCCAGTTCACCAGCTCCTTTTTTGACGGCGCGGTCGATGTTGTCGTTAGGCACGTTTGCCGCACGGGCCGCCAGGATGGCAGAGCGGAGGCGGGCGTTGAGGTCAGGGTTTGATCCTCCATTCTTGGCAGCGACGGTGATCTCTTTGGAGAGCTTGCTGAAGACTTTGCCGCGCTTGACGTCCACGACGGCTTTGATGTGCTTGACCTTGGACCACTTGTTATGTCCTGCCATGTTTTCGCTGTCTAGGTGGGTTGAAGGATGGAATACCGGTGATTACCGCTTGTCGGGCGGTTTCCCGGAATCGGGGGGATGGATGGGGGATGCTGAGAAAGAAGCGGCCTTGCCGCGGTATCCACTCTTTCCCAAGCCGAAGCCTGAGCGGGAAGGGTTTCGTCAGCTTAGACGCTTTTGAAACCACAGCTCCAATCATCGGAGCAGACACCAATGTTCACCTGGTTGAGAGAACCAAGAACAGGTTGAGTGTGAGGGCGGCACAGCCTTCTTGCAAGGTGTTTTTTCGTGATGCGTTGTGATCCAGCTCCTGCCTCGGTTAAGCCGCGTTTACGGCATAACGCAGCACTCCGGCTAGACGTGAGCGCATGTCTTTACGCTCGACGATCATGTCCACCAGCCCATGCTGTTTCATGAATTCGGCAGTCTGAAATCCTGGTGGCAGGTCGGCGTGGGTGGTTTCTTTGACCACACGTGGCCCGGCAAAACCGATCATGCACTTTGGCTCAGCCATGATGATGTCGCCAAGGGTGGCGAAACTGGCGGTGACGCCACCTGTGGTGGGATGCGTGAGCACGGAGATGTAAGGCAGGCGGGCTTCTGAATGACGAGCCAGAGCACCGCTGGTTTTGGCCATCTGCATGAGGCTGAGAATGCCTTCGTGCATTCGTGCGCCTCCAGAGGCGGAGAAGACGATGACCGGTTTTTTTTCAGCCGTCGCCGCTTCGATCGCACGAGTGATTTTTTCTCCGACGACGCTGCCCATGGACGCACCTAAAAATCGGAAATCCATGATAGCGATGAGCACGGGAATGCCCTCAATGCTGGCACGACCGGTGACGACGGCTTCTTTAAGGCCCGTCTTGGCCTGGTAAGCTTTGACTTTATCGACATAGCCTTTGAAGCCGAGGGCGTCCACGGAGTCGATCTGAAGATCCATTTCTTCGAAGGTGCCTTCATCGACAAGGCTGGCGATGCGCTCAGGACTGCTGATGGTAAAGTGGTAGCCGCAGTTGGTGCAAACTCGGAGGTTCTTTGCCAAGGCCTGCTCAAAAAGGCTTTCAGCGCAGGACGGACATTTCGTCCAAAGTCCTTCTGGCATGTCCTTCTTTTTTTCACCGAGTTCGTTAACAGAGCGCTTTTTGAAAAATCCCATGATGTAAAGTGATGTGATGTCTAGAGCCTGCCCCTCAGCCTGTCCACCAGATCTCCGGATTGGCATACCGGCAGCGGTTTAGTCAGGCCGGTAAGACCGGTCGCAGTTTTGATGCTAGCCGCGTGCTACGGTGATGACCACCACTTTTTCCACTCCTGCGTCACGTTTCAGGACTCGGGCGCACTCATGGGCGGTGGCTCCTGTGGTCAAAACGTCATCGACAAGCAGGATTTGGCGGCCTTTCAGGTGTGTGTGGTTTCGCCAGGGTAATCGTCTTTTCATGGCGAATATGCCTCGCAGGTTTTCAAGCCGCTGTCGGCGGTGCAGGCTGGCCTGGGTGCCTGTATGGCGGGTTCTTCTGAGCACTTCGGCTGCGGGGATGCCTGTCATTTGCGAAAGACGCTGGCAGATCTCCCAGCTCTGATTGAAGCCCCTGCCCATTTGCCTGACAAAGTAGAGTGGCACAGGCACGAGCAGCCACTGGGTGAGGTCCTCTCCGATCAGGCGTTCTTCATCGAGTGTGGGGCGCAGAATTTCCGCCAAAACGCCACGTAGGGATAAGTCATGGCCATATTTGAATCCATGGATCAATTCACGAAGAGCTCCGCTGGCCTTGTAGGCTGAGATGGCGAAATCAAAAGCCACCTTTCTTCCCTCGCAGTTCCAGCAGCGGAAATCAGATGTCATCGCGCCATCGTAGGGCTCTCCACAAACAGAACAAACGGGTGGAATGATTGGCTCCAGGGACTGCTCGCAACTACCGCAAAGCCAGGCCGCCAGACCCTCACGGGCTGAAAGTGACGGCAGTGGTCCTTCGCAGCATCGGCAATGGCGGGGATAAAGGCCATCCAGCGCCAGATCCCCACATTTCCTGAGCCAGGAAATGCCAGCAGCGCTTTGACGGCGTCCAGGATAAGCCATTTGCGAGATTTTGAACCAAATGAGCAGTATCCGACAACTTTTTTCTGCGAAACGAAGCATGGATTGACGCGCTCGGCTGCTTTGCTCAAGATCATGCTTTATGCCTCACCGCACCACTCCCGCTCCGCTGACGACGATGCCGCCCGGCATTCCTTTTATCATTGGTAATGAGCTGGCCGAGCGCTTCAGTTTTTACGGGATGCGTGCCATCCTTTATCTCTTCATGACCACAGCGCTGGTGACGCATGAAGGTGCGGCTGATCTCATGAGCGAAGCGAAGGCCAAGGAGTGGACTCATCTTTTCATCGCAGGCGTCTATTTCACACCCTTGCTGGGTGCTTTGCTGGCGGATCTTTGGTTGGGTAAATATCGCACCATCATTGCATTGTCTCTGGTCTATTGCCTCGGACATCTCGCGCTGGCGCTGGATAACACGCGCTCAGGTCTTGTGGTTGGGCTGACGCTGATTGCCATCGGTGCTGGGGGCATCAAACCCTGCGTCTCTGCGCATGTGGGGGATCAATTTGCCCGCACCAATGCCAGCCTGCTCTCCAAGGCTTTCAACTGGTTCTATCTCGCCATCAATTTTGGGGCGGTCATTTCACAACTGCTCACCCCCAAGCTGTTGGAGTGGTATGGGCCTCATGTGGCCTTCGGTGTGCCTGGGGTATTGATGCTTGCCGCGACAATCGTTTTCTGGATGGGACGTAATACCTTTGCCCATGTGCCTGCGGATCGTAGCCGCTTTTTGAGTGATCTGATGGATCCCAAATTCCTCCGAGCCCTGGCAGGCTTGATCCCTCTGTTCATGCTTATCGCCGCCTTTTGGAGCATCTTTGATCAGAGCTCATCAGCATGGGTGGAGCAGGCCAAAAAGATGGATCTGAATGTGCTCGGATTCACACTCAATCCGGCTCAGCTTCAGGCCATTAATCCTTTTTTTATCCTCACTCTCATACCGCTTTTTACCCTGGTTCTTTATCCCCAGGTCGCGCGCTTGATGGATTTCACGCCGCTACGCCGAATCGGCGTTGGCTTCATGCTGACCTTGGCCACCATTTATGTTTCTGGCTGGATCGAGCAGCAGATCAGCGCTGGCTTTAAGCCCTCGATCGGCTGGCAGGTGCTGTCTTACTGGCTCATTACCAGTGCAGAGATTCTCATCTCCATCACGGCTCTGGAGTTCAGCTACACTCAGGCTCCACCGCGTTTAAAGTCGCTGGTCATGTCCCTGGACCTGATGTCTGTTGCGTTGGGAAATTTTTTCACCGCCCGAGTTAATGCCTACATCGAAAAAGTGGGCGCGCTGGCCAATCTAGATGGTGCCCATTATTGGTGGTTTTTCCTCAAAGTCACGGCGGCAACCACCATCCTTTTCTTCGTGGTCGCCATCTTTTACAAAGGCCAGACCTATCTCCAAGATGATCAGGCTGAGGCATGAGTCAGAGGTCTCAGTGGCCCGCACTGCCTAGGTTAAATCTGATGCCAGCACGGAATTGGCAGCGCGCATGGCCAGATCACGAGCTTGGGAGACTACACGCAGCGCAGCTGAATCAAAGCGGTAGGCATGGCAGCTGGGGCAGGTGACTGCTCTCACGACCACAATAGAACCACAGCCTTCGCAGACTTTATACTGTTCAGGATGATTGGTGATTTTTTCTGCCTGCTTCAGACGGTTGTCTTTAGGGTCTTCGGGGGCGTTCATGGGAGTGTTGATATTTGATGCTACGTCAACGCATCCCGCTGTAAAACAAGTTTTCATCTCGTTGGAGAGAAAGAGTTCAATTTTGATTCGCAAGACAGAAGATTTACAAATGGCGAGGCAACAACTTTACATTTGCAGTTGAACTCGCCGGATGATCTCATTTTAGCGGGTCACTAATTTAGCGAGACTGACTTTCCAGGTTCTCATGGTGCCGGTGGCTCATGATCTTTAAGGTTCGTTGCGCTTTGGTTAGGCGCGGTAAAAGGTGTGTCCGAGGTCTTCTAATGGTGGGCTTTTCCATCATGAGCGCGCCACGACAAGTTCCGTGCTCGGAGCACGTTTAATGAGGCTGTCCAAAAGGCGCTTGGCGCTGCCTATTCTTTACTCCCATGACTGACTTGTTCCTGATACGATCCTTTCTCACCATCCTGCTGCTATCAGGGGCCTCGGTTCAGGCGGCTCCGAGTGCGGAGGCTCTGAAGTTTTTTGAAGCCAAGATCAGACCCATTCTCGTGGAAAGCTGCCATGAATGTCATGCCGATAAAAAACACAAAGGCGAGCTGCGGGTGGATAATCTGGCTTACCTGCTGAGAGGCGGTGAAACAGGTCCGGCCATCGTGCCGCACAAGCCAGACGAGTCACTGCTGATGAAGGCGGTGATGTATGCGGACCCCGATATGGAGATGCCGCCGGACGGCAGGCTGCCGGAGGATCAGATCGCGGCCCTGAAACAATGGATCATGATGGGTGCCCCCTGGCCGGAGGCTGAGGTAGCCTCCGCAAATCTGGCACGCAAGCCGGGTGAGTTTACCTCTGAGGACAAGGATTGGTGGGCCTTTCAGCCGGTGAAGGTGCCAGCGATCCCGGTGGTGAAAAGCAGCCAGCTCCAGGTGCCCATGGCTGCGAAAGCCAATCCGATTGACGCCTTTGTCGATGCAAAACTCGCGGAGTCTGGCCTCAACGGCAGCGAACCTGCGACGCCTGAAGAGCTGATCCGCAGATTGACCTTTGATCTTACGGGGCTACCGCCGACACCAGCGGAGGTGGCGGATTTTATCGCTGCCACGGAGGCTGAAAAGCAGCATCCAAATCCCGGCAAAACCACAGCCTACGAGGCATTGGTGGACCGCTTGCTAGCCTCACCACGTTACGGTGAACGCTGGGCGCAGCATTGGCTGGATTTGGTGCGCTACGCCGAGAGTGAGGGTTATCGACTCGACTCCTATCGCCCAAATGCATGGCCGTATCGCGACTATGTGATCCGTGCGTTCAATGAAGACAAGCCTTACGATCAATTTGTGCGAGAGCAGATCGCGGGTGACGAGATCGCGCCCAAAGATCCTGAGGTCAGCATCGGGACCGCGTTCCTGCGCCACACGATCTACGAGTACAATCAGCGAGACTCCGAGACGCAATGGAAGAACATCGTCAATGAAGTGACCGACGTGACGGCAGATGTCTTCATGGGGCTGAGCGTGCAGTGCGCGCAGTGCCATGATCACAAGTTTGATCCCATCCTGCAAAAGGACTACTACCGCCTGCAAGCCTTCCTTGCGAACATCACCTGGCCGGAGGACAAGAAGCTGGCCACCGAGGCTGAGATGCAGGCACACGAAGCCCAAATGAAGATCTGGCAGGAAGCCACTGCCGCACCGCGCGCGATCATTGATGGCATCATCGAACCGCGCATCGCCAGTGCCCAAAAGAATGCCATGGAAAAATTCCCGGAGGAAGTCCAGGCCATGTGGCGGAAGCCACGGGAGCAGCGCACGCCTTATGAGGAGCAAGTTGTACAACTGGCATGGAGGCAGGCGGAGTATGAGCGCTACCGTTTTAAAACCGACAAGCTCAAAGAGCCTGAGGCGATACAACTGAAGGATGCGCAGGCACAACTCGCCCAGTTTGATCACCTGAAGCCCAAGCCATTGCTCACCGCTTTTGTCATCGGAGAAACTGGCACCACACCGCGTGATGCGAAGTTTGTGACCCGCCGCTCCGGCACCCAGGAGGCAAAGCCGGGCTTTCTGACCATCCTCGATCCAAAGGAGGCAAGCATCCCGGCCCCCAAACCAGGCATGACCACCAGTGGTCGCCGCAGCGTGCTGGCAGACTGGCTCACAAGCCCAGAGAATCCACTGACCACGCGCGTCATCGTGAACCGCATCTGGCAGTATCACTTCGGACGCGGCATCGTCGCCACGCCGAGTGATTTTGGCCGCCTTGGCGAGAAACCGACCCACCCGGAACTGCTGGACTGGCTCACGCATGAGTTCGTCAAAGGCGGCTGGAAGATGAAGCCGCTGCATCGCCTCATCCTCACCAGCGCCACCTATAGGCAGACGGCACGGCGCACGCCAGGCACCCAGGAAATGAATGCGGACCCTGAAAATAAACTGCTCTGGCGTTTTCCGCCTCGTCGCCTGGATGCGGAGCAGGCGCGTGATGCCATTCTCGTGGCCAGTGGTGAGCTGGATGACAGCATGGGTGGAGAAGGCGTGGAGGCTGGCAAACCGAAGCGCAGCATTTACACTCGGAAGATCCGTAACACGCAGGACGCTTTCCTCCAGAGCCTGGATGCACCGCCTGGCTTCTCCAGCACGCCTGCCCGAGATGCCACCACCACGGCCACGCAGAGCCTGCTCATGATCAATGGCGACTGGCCGCTGGATCGCGCCCGGGCCATGGCCAGACGCCTCATCGAAAGCAAGCCTGGTTCGGATCAGAAGCTCATCGAGCAAGCCTACTCCATCACCTACTCACGCCAGCCGACGTCGGATGAACAAAGTGCGGCGCTGGCTTTCCTGAAGGAGCAACGCCGCCGTCTGAATCAAGAAAAACCCAAACCAGCGGCCGCTCCCGAGGCCGCGCTGGCTGATGCGGCGGGCTTTTTCACAGGCACCAGCCTGCCTGCCAAAACGGCCAAAACTCTGTGGATGCAGCCCGGTAGCCCTAACGAAAAGCTGCGCATTGAGTCCGGTGACAAACGGGAGGGCAGCCAGTTCACGGTCGAGGCTCTGGTGAATCTCGGTAGCCTCTACCCCAACGGCTCCGTGCGCACCATCGCGTCGCGGTGGGACAATAACAAAACCACTCCGGGTTGGTCTCTCGGCGTCACGAGCGAAAAATCCGCCTACAAGCCTAACAATTTGATCGTTCAGCTCGTCGGAGAGGACTTTCAGGGCAGTCTCGCCTATGAAGTCGTCGCCAGCGGCCTGCGAATTCCTTTGAATAAGCCTTACTACATCGCCGCTGCCATCAGTGATGAGCCGGCAGATGGGCAGCAGTTCGGCGGCAGCGTAACCTTTTATGCCCGTGATCTGAGCGCCCCTTCAGCTTCGATGCAGACTGTCACTGTGCCGCATCAGATCTGCGGTGGTTACGTCAGCGCCGAGCGCAGCCTTTACCTCGGCGGGCGTGACAAAGACAAAGCCAGTCTCTGGCATGGTGCCATTGCACGCGTAGCCATTCGCCAAGGCTTGCTTGATGCTGGCAAGCTCATGACTTGGGCTGCTGCGAGTGATCCCACCTGCCTCATCGACGTGAATGCCGACGAGGCTATCGAGAAGCTAAAGAGCCACTGGAAGTGGGAGTCCAGCGCCACCGCCTCGATCTCGAAAGGCGGCGACGCCAACCAAGACGCCATTGCTGACCTGTGCCATGTCTTGCTGAACTCAAACGAGTTCTTCTACCTGCACTGAGTCGTATTTTACAGGCCGAAAGCTGTGTCCATTTCCTTGGCCACACCGGTGAGGTAAGCGAGGTCACCTCCAGCGACTTCGGCGGCCAGCCAGCCGTGATAGTTAATTTCGGTCAGAGCCTTGCGGACGTCGGCGTAGTCGATATCGCCTTCTCCGATGGGTGTGAACTTGTTCTTTTCACGAGAGAAGCCTTTCACATCCAGCTTCAGCACGCGATGGCCGAGCTGGCGGATCCAGTCGCCCATGCTGCCGTATTTCCAGTGGTTGCCGATGTCGAACTGCATGCCCACCCATGGTGAGCGGAACTCATCGACATACTTCACAAACTTCTCCGCCGTCTGATCCGCACCGCCGTCGTGATTGTAGAGGAATTGATTCCAGACGTTTTCGATGACGATCTGCACGCCCAGCTCAGCGGCCAGCGGCACGGCTTTGGCGATATTTTCGACGGAACGCGGCCAGATTTCGTTCTCGGGACCGTCCTCACCTTTGCCGACGACGAGCAACACGCTGTGCCCGCCGACGGCGCGTGTGTCACGCAGAGCCTGTTTGAGATTCTCCAAAGCGGTGGCCCGCGTCGCTGCGTCCGGGCTGGTGTGGCGGATGTTCCAATGTCCGGCGCAAACGCTGCCATCGACGGGCAGGCCGGAGGCCGCGATGGCCTTTTGGGTTTCTTCCACATTGTCGCCTGGCAGGCTCATTTCCACGCCCATAAAGCCAGCGGCCTTGGCGATCTTGAAGCGCTTCGTGAGATCACCGCCTTTGATCATGCCGATCTTCAGCGTCTTATAAATCCGGCCTGCCAGTGCGTTTGGCACATTTGGGGCAGCCTGGACGTGCGGCACTGCGGGTAGCAAAGCACCTGCGGTGAAGAGGGATGCCTGATGGAGAAACTGACGGCGGGAAGAGTTGGTGATGGGATTCATGGCGACCCACAAAACGTGTCTTCGCCGAAAATCCAATCATGGGGACTCAGGAATGCGGCCTTTTCTTCAACAAAGCCATCACCAGCAGTCCCATCAGCCCGCCTGACAGGCAGACCATCCAAAACGCGCCCGGCACGTCCTTCATGCCACTCGGGATCTCCATGCCGAACAGGCTTGTCAGTGCCGTCAGTGGCAGAAATAAAGCCGCGAGGAGATTCAAGCGATGCGCAGCAGCAGCCATCTGCCGTGAAGCAGCGGCCTGAGCCTCGGCCTGTCTTGCCACGGTGAAGTTCAGCCCAAACTGTGCATCCTGAAGCAAAAGCTCCGCATTGCGTTCGATGCCTGCGGACTGATCTCGCAGATTGATCAGCTCACGCTCACTCTTGAGCATTTCACGAGCCTGCTGAAGCGCCCGATGAAGCCCACGCGAGGTTCTCAGAACCGGGGCAATCTGCTCCAAGACCGTGTGATATTCCGTCGCCGTGACCGCGAGGTTTTCGGCATTCTCCAGCGCGGCTAATTTTTCATCAAAGAGCCGCAGATGATCCGCCAATGACGTCAGGCCATTGCCCTTGAGATTGGTTTTCCACTCACTTTCGGGATTCCGCCAAAACAAAGCGGCCCGCCTTTGATGTTCGTCCGGTTGCGGGATCTGATGCAGGATGATAAGCAGATGCCCCGCTTCAAACATCGCTCGCTGCGGTCCAGGCTCGCGTCCCAGACGGCTGCTGATGGCTTCAGGGACGTTCCATAGTTTCGGCAGCAATGGCATTTCTTGTTTCATCGCCACAGAGCCTAGCGCTTTCGGTGGCTGCCGTGAATACATTTTTGTCAGCCAAAGAACCCACGCACTGAAATGGGGCGTAGTCCTTTCCCATGCGAAATCTTGTGCTCATTCTCGGCGATCAACTGGATCGTCAATCGGCTGCGTTTGATGACTTTGATCCAAAGCAGGATGTCGTCTGGATGGCCGAGGTGACGGAGGAATCGACCAAGGTCTGGGTTCACAAGGCGCG
>Ga0214163_1000785_pt1 | contig 14256 bp, 10 predicted proteins | sample LakMenepilimnion_2_FD_153001 | JGI IMG/M metagenome (GOLD analysis project Ga0214163, IMG submission 153001) | Freshwater microbial communities from Lake Mendota, WI - Practice 15JUN2010 epilimnion v4 | ecosystem: Environmental > Aquatic > Freshwater > Lake > Epilimnion/Euphotic zone | place... | reverse complement strand
TGCACCTGATGACCGTGAGATTGCAGAAGCTTGATCGTCAATTGCTCCATTAAGCTTAATTGGCCACCAATCCAGAGAGTATGGACGATGGAATTCTCGGTAAGTAGTGGAGACAATATATTCCCTTCAAACAAAAAGCATGAAAAACGAAAACTATCCAACTGCCAGCCTACGGTTCGTTCACCGTACATGATACGCCGACTAAACCACTTGATGACAGTCGCTGGGGCGGGATTAATAGCAACCGGAGCCGAAGCGTCATGGGCCCCATCACAATCGAGAGATAAACCGACCTGTCACCGGTCGAAGCATGGTAGCAGAAAACCGGGGATTGTCAGAGGGCGTTTTAAAAGAGGCCACTGAAAGATTGCTAACAGCAGATAAGTTGCACTACATCGGAGGGTGTTTTCAAAATCGCAAACTCACTGAAGACGATCGCGATACTCTTTGACCATGCTCTCTAATCTTTCACGCCGCGAACCAAGCGTCTGTCCGAACTCAATCGCATTCATCGAATACCAAACCACAACATACCCTACCTTTAAACTCTCTCCCTCACGAACCTCCATCCGGCTCGACTCCCCCCCAGTCAAACTCTTGCGCCCAAACATGTTCGCTACCATCAACCCATAGTCTCTATTATGAAACCAACTACTCCGCTGGTTCTCCTCCCTGGGTATTAAGAGCACTCCCGCTCTCTTCCCGCCTTCCTCTTTCGAATAATCGACCCACTTCGCACTCTTTCCCCATGTACCACTCGCCTTAACCAATCCATCGCTATTTAGTATCTCTCCTCCATTTTTCTCTATAAGCGGCGTTGCCATCCGCACTCCCAATCCCATCTCTTCTTGATCGCCAAATATAAGCCCCTTTTCTCCAGTCAATTGCACAGGCCGTATATCTGCATCCCAACTCATCCCATAGCTACTGCCTATCCTCACCACTTTGTAATGCTCTACAGCCTCGCCTATCTCGCGGTCCTCGCTCGTGACAAATCGACTGCGTGTTTTAAAACTCAATACACCTTCCTTCTCGCTCTCCAACTCCAAAAATTCCTTATGCTCAACCCTCCCTCGGTTACGCCAAAAATCTTCTCCACTGATATCTCCAAACGCTAACCAAATGCCTCCATGCATCGCTGCATGATCCGTCGCATCAACCCCTTCCACTGGTGGATAACGCCTCGTCAACAACGTTCCATCTGGCGCATGCACATTGAAGAAAAAGGGTCGCTTGCACGTTTCATCCTTGAAGGAATACTTTGCGAACACACTCTCACTGTCTCGCAGTTCAATCTCGCGCTCCAGCTTCACGAGGGATAACTCCGAATATGCGAGTCCACGATTCTCTTGGGCTATTATGCGGCCCACGCCTACTGTTTGACCCACCCCCAAAGCCATCACCAAGAACCACAACCTATATCTATTCAGCTTCAACATTTAAATACACCTCTGTTTGGCTATTGCATTTGAGCCGCTTCGTCGGGCCCTTGTTGTTCTATAGTACGCCCCCAACCTCCCCCGCCGGGTGTCAAGATCCGTATCCGCTCTCCAACTTCGATACTTTGCTGCACCGAACTCGGTAAGCGATGCGAGGTTCCTTCTCGATCAATCCACCAATTCTCTCCCGGTTGACCTGACCCTCCTCCATCTAAACCATACGGTCCTGCGAACCGACCATCAACTCTCCATCGTCGATTGGTAACCAACGAAACCTCAAGTCGCTCTAGGGCCTCAATCTCTCGAATCATCCCACAACCACCGGCATGCTTGCCATCCCCCCCACTACCTCGCCGTATCCCAAAATTCACTACACGCACGGGATATCGGCTCTCTAATACTTCTACATCGGTCAATCGAGTATTGGTCATGTGACTATGCACGGCATCCGCACCACTCCCCTGCGCACTCGCACCACTCCCTCCTCCTATCGTCTCGTAATATCCGAACTTGGTGTTGCCAAATAAAAAATTATTCATCGTCCCCTGACTCGCCGCAGCTAACCCCAACGCTCCCCACAACACGTCGACGATTCGCTGACTTGTCTCAACATTGCCACCAGCCACAGCAGGCCACTGCTCCATCGGCCCGACTCCTCTTGGATCGAGAATTCCTTTTGGAATAAGAAGATCAACAGCTCGCATCACTCCATAATTCAATGGCATATTATCCGCAATCGCACACCGAATCGTATACATCACTGCCGCTGTAACGATCCCAGGATTTGCATTGAGGTTACCGATCGATTCGCCCCCACTCCCTGTAAAATCAATGACGAGCTTCCACCCTTGCTCTCCATATACACGCCGCATGTGAACCTTGATCGCACTCCCGTCGTCCATGCTATCCTCGAATCGATACTCGTCATGGGAAAGCGAAGCGATCCAATTCCGCGTCTTGGACTCGGCGACATCCAAGATCGCGCCAAAATACTCCTGCAACGACTCAGCACCAAAGGCTTGCGCAAGCTCCTGCATCGCCAACACACCGCGATGATTTGCCGCGCGTTGAGCCCATAAGTCCGCCATATTTTCTGAGACATTCCTAGATGGAAATTGGCCCCCTCGCAGCAAAGCTTCGACTTCGCAACTACGATCCGCTCCAATTGCAGCAAGCCGCATTGGGGGAATGATCACTCCCTCCTCTCCTAGTCGCTTCGACGTTGGTGCCATCGATCCTGGAGCAATCCCACCAATCTCCGCATGATGCGCTCTGGATGCTACAAAAAACGCTGGCTTAGATTTACCAACCCGCTCGCCTCCTGCTTCCACCCCTCGGACACCAACAAACTCTTCTACGAACCCTGGTGTTACGACTGTCACGTCAGGTAGATGAGAACCGCCGCGATACGGATCGTTGGTCACAAAACAATCGCCGGGCCCCATCTGCGGAAAAGCTTCCATCATGGCTTGTACCGTCCGCCCCATCGCTCCCAAATGCACTGGCACGTGCGGCGCGTTAGCGATCAACTCACCCTTAGAATTAAACACCGCACAACTAAAGTCGCGCCGCTGCTTGACATTCACACTCAATGCAGTCTGCTCTAGAACGATTCCCATCTGGTTAGCAATCGCCGCCACCCGCTGCGCGATGACCTCTCTCAAAATTGGATCGATCGTAAACTTCACTCCATGCAGTCCCAGCTTTTTCAAGCCACTCTCCGTCGATGGAAGCCCTATCTCTTTCGCCCCAACGGATGCTTGCCCACTCTGACGCCGGATAAATAAAATTCCGTCTTGACCGACTTGCCCCTCCCAACCTCGATCGATCATCGTGGTGCTTCCAACCGATCGAATCAAAATCGGACCGACGAACCGGTCACCCAATTGCATCGTTGCACGGTCGACGCTAGGTGCAGGAATCCACGTTCCTTGGTCAAATACCTGAATGGTTCTTGAATCGCTCTCCACCATCTCGGGACCGTTGGCTTGCTTTTGCGTTTCTCCTTCTGCGATCGATCGCAACGCCGAGGAGATCTCCATCCATATCCCGACCAATTCTAATGGCCGATCCGCTAACATTCCTCCGCTTCGAGCAACCCCGTACCGTTCCCGATAACGAACTTCAAACTCCTCCGACCAATCTTTCGCCTGACCTTCCCTCCAAGGTATCCTTATCGATCCCTCGGTACCAGAAACTCTCAACTCCACATCGCAATAGACTGAACGCTCGCTCTCATCCACTCCTTCCGCTTGCATCTGCTTCGCAAGTGATACATAAAGCCCTTGTCGAGCTACTAGCAACTCTTCGCTAGAAACGGTTTCAAGTGACCTATAGAACGCTTGAGTCTGCGAGCGACTGATTTGTGCAACACCGATTCCCAATGCACTTAACAATCCAGCATCTGGATGATCGATTATCGTGTCCATCTCCAACAACTGAGCGATCTGACACAAGTGCTGTCCAGCCGCCCCACCGAAGCCTGCCAGAGCGTGATCGCGCGGATCTGCCCCCTGCTCTATGCTGATCGATCGCACAGCCGCAGCCATCTGCTCGTTCGCAATCCGCCTCAATCCAGCAACTAGTTGCATTGGGTCCATCGATGCGAACATGGAATGCGAACGAACTCGCTCCAGCAACTCCGTTAAACGGTCTCGCGATGCTTGAATATCAAGTTCAAAAGGAAACCCTGCCGGGTCAATACGCCCCTCAAGCAGATTCAAGTCGGTGACTGTCAGTGGCCCCCCGCGCCCGTAACACGCTGGACCTGGCGAAGAACCCGCACTCTGAGGCCCAACTCTCAATTGCTCTCCATCAAAGCTACAGATACTCCCACCTCCGGCGGCCACTGTGTGAATCGCCAGGGTCGGGACCATCATCCGAATACCCGCTTTAATTGTCTCGTGCTCTAACTGTAGCCTACCATCGATACGGCACACATCGGTCGATGTTCCACCCATATCAAGCCCAATAAGCCTCTTCTCTCCGATCCTATTCGCGATCGCTTGCAAGGCCACTGCGCCCCCTGCTGGGCCAGATAAAACCAGTTGCCTACCCCAAGCATCTTGGCCTGACACCAAACCACCACTGCTGGTCATGACTCGCAAACGGGATCGCGTAGCACTTGAGAACTGCTCTGCTACCATTTCCAAGTAACGTCGTACAACCGGAGTCAGATAAGCGTCGACGACCGTGGTCTCTCCACGCGCTACCGCTTGATTGACCGGCGCGACGCGATGACTGCAGCGTACCGAACTAAAACCCATTTCGAGCGCAAGACTCTCTACCCGCTCCTCATGCGCACCATTTCGCGTTGCATGCAGAAGACATATCGCTATCGATCGAATTCCATTCGCTGCGATTCCCCCTAACGCACTTCGCACTTGCGATTCATCAAGCTCTCGTAGGACGTTCCCTCTAGCATCCATCCGCTCAGTGATACCCACCACCTGAGACACCAAACTCGGTCGCTTGATCACCCTGGTTACAAACAATTCCGGTCGGTCTTGATAACCGATCGCAAGCAGATCTTCGAAACCTTGAGTAACCACCAATGCAGTGGGTTCTCCATTGCGAGTCAGCAAAGCATTCGTCGCCCTCGTCGTACCCAATCGGACGTCCAAGGCAGGTAAAGGCTCCTCGAGCCTAACTCCTAACATCAACCTCGCTGCCAACACAGGAGCTTCGATACGCGGATCCCACTCAATGGAGTCGACTTGCTCCCACCTAAAATCGCGGCAGAATAACTCCTGAGACCCCCCAGGCAATCGTTCGGCGAATTCTCTATCTGCGCGAACTGCCTGAAACTCCCCCGCACCACTCTTAAACCCAATACAACGAACACTCCCCAGCAGATTCATCTCGCGATCAAAGGCTTTACCCACACAACCTACCCAAAATCGATCCGGATCCGCACATCTGGTTCGATCCCGCCACCGAAATTCCTCGGAAGACTCCCTAACGAAACTTGGCACCCGGCCATGGGAAAGAACTTTGCGACGAAGTCGCTTACCATCCGGGAAAACAACAAAGCAATCAGTGAACGTCCCACCAACGTCACACCATACTTCTACCAATTCACTCGCCCTAGCTAGCTCGTTAATCGTTCCACTCCTAATCGTTCATATGCCTTACAGACTTAAAACCAACTACGCAGCTCAAGACATAAAACCCCAATACCGAAACTCACCATCGCCTCACTGGCGAACACGAGACTGAAGGCTACAAAGGTTGCGAACATTGCGATTGCACACTTCTTCACGATTTGCTGAATTTACAATGGTTTGAGTTTACGATGGGTTGAAGTAAGAAGACCACAAACCGTCGCTAACGACCAAACCTGCTCGAGTTAATCGAACATACTCTCCGTTGACTTCCAGCCACCCCCTATCGAAGTGATCTTTCATAGCCGCATCGATATCCGCTCGAGTATCCTCTGGTACTGACGAACGCCACTGAAACCACGGTACGCCTTGCATTTGTCGCATCCCAAAAACAAATCGCTCGCGCCATTGCTGATCGATCGAGAGCTCTTCGCACTCGATGAGTGCCGTCTCACCGGCTTCCACCCGCCGTAAGTAGTTCAACGTTCCGCGATGGTTGACGCTACGATGCTTTCCCAGAAAACTCGCTGCGCTCGGCCCAAAAGCCCACCACCTATCTCCGTTCCAATACGTTTGATTGTGCTGACAAGCTTGACCTGGCTTCGCGAAATTCGAGACTTCGTAATGATCTAGCCCTCCCTGCGTCAAAACATCGATCGCTCGGGTATACATCTCTAATTCAAGGTCTTCACTCGCTCGCTTTAAGTCATTGCGTTGTAGACGCCCCCAAAACGCCGACCCTTTTTCGAAGGTCAAACCGTACGTCGACACGTGCTCCAAACCAAGCTTCAATACTTGGTCTAAATCCGAAAGCCAATCCTGAAGAGTCTCGCCTGGTGCTGCAAAAATCAAATCGAGCGAAACACGCGGTATGTACGTAATCGCTCGCTCAATCGAGTTAATCAATTCTCGTGGATTATGGTCCCGTTCAAGCACCTTGAGTTTGTTCTCCTGAAACGATTGCCCACCGATACTCAATCGATTGACACCTTCGCTTTTCCAGAATTTGAGTTTCTTGTCAGTTACATCAATAGGGTTCGCCTCCAGCGAACACTCCCCACCATCCTCCAACGGCAACCAATGCCGAATCAAATTGAATAACTTCTCTGCAATTTGCTCCGGAAGAATCGACGGCGTACCGCCACCGTAAAAAATGGTCTTCACCGGTCGGGGGACTTCTAGTAGCCACAACTCACGTTCTATCGCATCGACATATCGTTCGTATAAATCCGAGCGATTTGCGAGAAGACTGAAGTTACAGTATCCGCAGCGTTGGCTACAGAATGGGACATGGATGTAAGCCGCAATGGGCTTAGGTCCATTTTCCACCAAACTGGCTGGGGAAGGAATCATGCTCACCTGAACCGATCCATTGCTACTTGGGAAGATTGCTTGTTATCATGGATAGATACTGCAAGAACACCATAAAAATCACCGCAATGATCATCCCCGAAATGATCACCCAAATCAGAAAACCAGCCGCGACCGCTAACTGCTTGAGTGCTAACTGCGCTTTCTCACGATACTCCACAGCAAGTCGCTCTAGCGACTCGCTGTCGTTACCGCTCAACTCGCCAACTTCAAGTGTTTGAATGAACTCATCCGGAAGTCGTTTCGGTATATCCAATGCTTCTGAGAACGACTTGCCTTGGCCAACGGCTTGCTCAATCTCGGGCAACCCGGCGATGTAATAGAAATTCCCTGTACTTAGCACCGCGTCGCGAACACTGCGTTTCGCATCGACACCAGCTCCAAGCATCATCGACATGGTCATCGATAGTCGCGATAGCGCAGTCATCGTAAAGACAGGACCGAGCACCGGAATTTTGCGAACCATCGGCACCAAGGTCTGATGACATCCATACCAGTTCTTCCAAATACCAAAAGCGATCGTACCGAGCACCAACGCTATTACAGAAATGATACTCAAGAAAATTAGGACGCCCGATCCTCCTCGCAATCCGACCCCTGTGATGTCAAATGGCTTTTCACCCGGGCCGGCACTCTGGAAGAACCCATTGATGAAGATCATCCCGCACAGGATCGCAATCGCTAACAACAATTGAATCACCGGCTTGGTGATCTGCGAAATAAACTCCTGCTTGGTCCGCTTTAAATCCAAATAGTAATCCGACATGTACTTGAGCACTCGCTCGACTTGTCCGGATTCTTCCCCCGCACTAATCATCTTGACCAATAAGGGAGGAAAGTACGGGGCTTGCATTTGCATCGCTTCTGAAAAGCTATTCCCGCTTCGAATCAAACTCGACATCGATGCAACACTCGAACGGTAGCGCGCAGGTCCCGTCTTCGCTTCCGTATCGAGCAAACGCAGCAAATCAACACCCGCATGCATGCCGGTCCCCATACGGCTGCAAAACTGATGCAATTGCCCAGCCGACGCACCGCCGAAGAGAGAGTCTAAAAAACTCTCAGAGCGTCCTTGTTCTGCCGTTTGTTTCGATCCCATGGCCTGTCTCGTTATCTATTGTTGTGGCTTTGCACTTTGGGTGGCTAGCTACTCTGGGTGGCTCGCAATTCTGGGTAGCTCGCCGTTTCGAGAGCTTTCAAAAGCTAGTTCCAGAGTCTTTTGCGGGTTCGCTCAAGCCTTCGGCGGTGGAATGCCGAGTGGAAAGATACTGGGATTGTATCGATTGTACGCGAGGAGAGGATTATGCACGACAGACGAAATGCATGCAAAACAGACCGCCCCACACGCTGCCGGGCTGCCGCTAAGGGGGCTCGGAAGCAGATTTTGGGTGGATTGATGGTTTTGGGAATCAGCCTCAGTGGCTGCGCTTCGTCGTCGGCATGGAAACCTTTTAGCTCTCTGGGTTCGCAAGCCTCCAGCGGAGCCGCCGCGGGTAGTTCGATGGGAAATTCTATTGCAAACACAGGCAAGGCGGTCAAGAATCAGTTTTCTTCGGTTTCCTCAGCGGTAACTTCTGCCGTGAGCAAGACGAAGACAGCGATCTCGGCTCCTTTTTCGCCCGCATCGGCCACCACCACGGCAACGGCCGAGGGGGAAGAGAAGACGGCAAACAACCCACTGAACATTGCTCCGGAGATTCTAGTTGCCCAAGGCAATTACTTTGAATCTCAGGGGAACTACACCAAAGCCCTCGACAGCTATTCTCGGGCATTGCAGACTGAGCCGAAAAATGCGGTGGCTTTGTTGAGCATGGCTCGTCTTTACGATCGTCAACAAGATACAGCCAAAGCGACGGAGTTCTATCAGCGAGTCATCGAAGCATCGCCGAACAACGCGGACGCTTATCATGAACTCGGAAATCTTGCTGCTAGGTCAGGTGATTTGAAGAGTGCACAGGAGAACTTGAGCAAAGCAGCCACGCTGCAGCCTTCGAATAAGACTTATCGACATGCGCTTTCTGGAGTCCTCCTTGATTCGGGCGACCCGACTGCTGCACTATCGCAGATGTCGCAATGCGAAACTCCTGCGATGGCCCAGTACCAAATGGCTTACATGCACTTCCAACGCAAAAACATACCGGCAACTCAACAACATCTTGCTGATGCTTTGAAGATCGATCCGAACCTTAAACCCGCCCGCGATCTGCTTGCGAGCATCGGTGGTGCTCAAGGTGTCAACGGGATGATTCAGCAAGGCCAGCAGGTTGGCCAACAAGCCATGGGGATCTATCAACAAGCCGGGGCGGTAATTGGAGGAATCACGAATTCCGTCCAAGGAGTACCGGGATTAGAGACTTCGGCAGCCCCAATTGCCGGCTTGCCAACAACAAACACCGGTTTGCCGACAAGCGGAACGAGTCTTCTGGGTATTCCGGTGCAACCGTTGCAAGTCGCACCGGCGATCAATCCAGTTCCGCCAATTCCAGGGCCACAGGTTCCTGCACAGAGCGTCTCCGGGCAATCGGTTTACGGAGTTCCAGCAGGAGCTCAAGAACCAGGTATCACGGTGCGTCTTGGGCAATAGAAGGTAGTTGCGGCAAGGGCTTTGGATTCTCGTCGTTTGGCATAGAGATCGAATCGTACTCTGCGTGATCGATCTCTTTTCTGAGGATCAAATACAAAGCGGTCGATGCGGTCCAAAAGAAGCTGAAGCCATAGGCGGTAAGCAACAAAGGCCCGATCCCTTGCAGGATGGGTGCAAGCCAAGTCTCTGAGCTACCGAGCGGTAGCCGACTGCTTGCCCCAAACGCTTTTGCAACCAACGTTGTTCCTGTGTACAAGACGATTGAGACGATCGATCCGGCAAAGTAGCCGAGCCACTGCGCGGCGAGCACTCCTAAGATCAATGTAGCGGGTCGTTGAAAGGTGTAAGCCGACGCGCGCGACATGCCATCGAATGCATCGGCTTGATTCTCCGTAACGATAGCGACCGTTGAGAACGAAAAGCCGAAGAGGGAGATCGCACAGACCCAGCCTAGTCCGATCCCGAGCAGGACGATTGGAATCATCAAGAGGGCAGCAAGTCCGCTACCGACCCAAGTTATGTTTGCGATCCAGCCGATACACCAGGGGATCAAGCACAAGACAAGGACAAGGGATAATGGCATTAGGACAGCCCAAGCGATCGAGGCCCATCGAGTTCGCACCCATCGAACCGACTCGACCCATGGAGCGGTGATTCGCAGTCCGAGTTCTTGAACGCTACGTCGAGCCAACAAGCCCCCGACCATGGCCCAAACAGCAACGATCCAAAGGGTATCAACTACCGCCGTGACGAGTCGGCGAAGCGACAGGTCTTGAAGGAGTGAATAGCTCGGTGTTGCATACTTCTGCCAAACATCAAGGAATGCATCCGGGGCGGGAGCAACCCATGTGCTCAAGCTGTTTTTGGAATTCTCGACCAAGGGTGTCACAGCGGGCTTGAACGACGAAGGTTGCAGCCATTGGACTGCGAAGGTTTGCCCTTCGGAGGCGAAGAGCCAATGCGAGAAATTGAGCCCGAGATGCGTTAGGAGAAGTGCCGCGGCACACAATAGAATATGGGACGTTCGCCACGAAATCGCGATCGACTGAGAGATCAATCGCCACCAGGGAGTTGCACGGTACCAATCGATCGAGACGCGAGGTACTATTACGGGGCTCTTGGTTGCCGATGGATCAGGGGTCGCTTGGGATGGTTCAGTCATGATGAGATCAAGTCGGTTATTTATTCGAAATGCCATTCCCTCGAAGCCGGGGGTGGTGGTTCGGGTTCAGGTTCTTCGTCGTCGAGAGAAGGAAGGACCGGTAGGCCGATATCTTCCGTAAACCAACGATTCAAGTCAGCCATTTTGCAGCGCATCGAGCAAAATGGCATTTCCGGAGCTCGCAGTTCCGGTACAAAAAACTTTAAACACGTCGGGCACTGAATCTCCGAGGTTTGAGCCATAGAACAGACCGCGTTGTCGAACGTGAGGAACGGGGAAGTAAAAAAACGGGGGAAGTAAACACAGCGAAGTAAAACTAGCATCACGGGAAAGCAATAGGATACCGGATTCTTCAAAGTCGAGTAAGCGACCTGCCGCAGAGAGTTCAGGGGGTGAGAAGCATTGTGCCGCGAAACATTTGGGTCGTTCAACAATGAAAATTCGGGGTTGGACGAGTAAATCCAGGGTTAGGTAAGTAAAATTTAGGATCGTAGACAAAAGCCGCCGTTTTCCAGGTGAGTGTCCAATTCTGCCGCGAGCAGTAGGCTTGACCTTGGAGTGGCTAGAAGTGATTTTTCAGCAAGACCGCTCATTTTCCAAGCGACGGGTATTTTCACGGCAACGGGTATTTTCACGGTAACGGGCAAGTAAGCAAGAATGACAACCAACAATACGGCAGTTAACGATCCGACGGATAGTGCTCCACGAGCAAACGATTCGGAATTGCGGAATAGGCAATCCGGTTTGGTTCGCAAGCGGATCGAGGAGTACCTTGCTGGTGGTCCAAGGTTAGCGCAGAGTATCTGGGGGCTTAGTCGCGAGGAGTTGCACAAGCGTCCGCCGGACGGCTCATGGACGATTCATCAGATTGTGATTCACTTATTGGATTCCGACTTGATTGGTTCGGATCGGATGAAGCGAGTCGCGTGCATGGATCGCCCCTTGTTGGTAGCGTTTGACGAGACTGCTTTTGCGAACTTGCCCGGGACCGATCGAATCGATACGTTTATGGCATCGGAGATGCTTCATCGCAACCGCCAGATAACAGCGATACATTTACAGGCACTGCCCGAGTTGGCTTGGGAGCGTCAGGGGATACACACCGAGGTAGGAGCGGTAAGTTTATTAACATTGGTGGAGAAGTTCATCAAGCACGTTGATCATCATCTCGAGTTCATATCCAAGAAGCGGATATGGTTGCGAGGGGAGTGAGTTCGGGGTTAGTCGTAGTGGCGAGGATTTGATACACTCTATGGAGTTGATTTGTCGAGTGATGTGTGGGGGGTACGATACACGCAGAATGAAAGTGAAGTAGACATGGCGATTGAGCCGGCTTGGAAGCGAGAGAATCGGGTGCCTCGGATTTTGATCATCGACGACGACATCGAGATAGCCGGGCCTGTGAAGTTCGCGATGACTGGGTTGGGATATGAAGTGGTGCACATGCCAGACGGTGGTGCTGGGGTAGCGAAGTTAGAGACCTATGAGCCCGACTTGATGGTGCTTGACATGATGATGCCCAAGCAGAGTGGGTTTCTGGTATTGGAGCATTTACGTCGGACGAGTCGCAATCGGATCCGAGTGATCATGGTCACGGGGAATGAGGGAGAGCGTCATCAAGCGTATGCGAGGATTCTTGGCGTGGACGAGTACTTGCACAAACCCTTTTCGATGGATGCGTTAGTTGGTCACGTTCAGCGATTGCTTGAAGAGCCGTTTCCGGATGCAGGAAGCTAGCGAGTAGCTATCTCGTGAGTGGAGCGTGTAGTAGCTACGAGGTTTTGGGATCGGAATTTAAATCGGTTAGAATGCGCTCCGTCTTGGACGGCTTTGCTTACTACACAACGCACTATTTACATTTGGGAGAGAGCATGACGAAACTCTTCAGTCGATTCGCACTGATCGCAGTTGCGGCATTCTTATTCACGGCAACGTTACCCGCACTCGCCCAGAACAACTCCTCTATCGCGGCACCAGATGGCAAACCTGCGGACATGTCGAAGCCCGTGCAAGTGTTTATTCTGCTTGGTCAGTCGAACATGGTTGGGCTTGGCAAGGTCAAGGGCGGCGAGATTTCGCTTGAACATGCGGTCAAGGAGAAGAAGAAGTATTCTTATCTCGTCGACGATGCGGGAACTTGGACAGTACGAAATGATGTCCGCTTCGTTCGTTATGGTGGTAATGGTCAGGGCAAGCTCCTGAACAACGGATGGCTGACGGTCACCGGTGGGAATCTCGGTCCGGAATACGGGATTGGGCACCCTCTAGGAAATGAGATTGAGGGGCCGGTCATGATTCTCAAATGCTGTACTGGTAATCGTGCTTTGGGCTGGGATCTCTTACCCCCGGGATCTGAAGGGTTCGAGTTCACCGACAGCGCAGGGGTGACTTGGCAACATCCCGGCTACAAGGGATCACCCGAGCGATGGAAGAAAGGTGAAGAGCCCAAGCCGATTGCTTGGTATGCCGGCAAGCAATACGACGATGATACGTCGGATGCGAAGCGGGCTTTGGCTGATCTTGGGGCGCACTATCCAGATGCTACGAAGTACGAAGTTGCAGGCTTCTTTTTTTGGCAAGGTGAGCGAGACGCCGGAAGCGAGGCGTTATCGAGCCGATACGAACAGAATCTGGTTCATTTCATCAAACGGTTGCGAGAGGACTTCAATGCGCCGAACGCGAAGTTTGTGCTTGGCACTCTTGGTGAAGCCGTCAAAGGGGGCAAGGGGAACACAGGCAAAGTGCTTGACGCCCATCTTGCGGTCGACGGGGCAACAGGAAAGTACCCGGAATTCAAGGGGAACGTCGCGACTGTTTATACCAACCCAATGGCGCAAGGAGGCAGTGGGAATGGTCACTATGGAGGCAAGGCAGAAGTCTATATGGACGTTGGGGAAGCGATGGGTCAGGCGATGCTCGAGCTACTGAATAACAACCAGTGACAAAGCCATCATAGATGTGTCGGACTTAGCCACGCGATGCTAGAAGGTGGAGGTTTTCCCTGGTGAGGTCCACCGCTTGGCAGCGGGTGGCTACGGGTTACGGGTAGTTACGATCGCGCAATTGACTGCTTATAACGCGGCATCGGTCTTCCCGCCCCAACTCCAAATCCAATTCGCATCAACCAAACATCATCGCCATCCATCATCAATATCACCGCATACCGCGTGAACCCTCATACCGCCCCTTCAGGGCTTGCCTATCTAATTCGTATGCGAACCCAGGGCGTTGCCCTGGGCTATCACCTGACACCCCGTTGGGGTTGAAGACAAATTACCTCGACGCACCGGTCATCCGCCCCAACGGGGCACCGATTCTCCGCCCCATCGGGGCCCGGGCTTCCGCCCCAAAGGGGCATAATGTGATAGCCCAGGGCAACGCCCTGGGAAAACGGCCCGATAAAACCCACAAGCCCTGAAGGGGCGGCATGTCCCTCGCCCGCCCCAACGCCAAATCCATTTCGCATCAACCAAACATCATCGCAATCCATCATCAATATCACCGCATACCGCGCGAACCCTCATACCGCCCCTTCAGGGCTTGCGATTCTAATCTACTCCCGAACCCAGGGCGTTGCCCTGGGCTATCACCTGACAC
>Ga0214163_1000784_pt1 | contig 14259 bp, 10 predicted proteins | sample LakMenepilimnion_2_FD_153001 | JGI IMG/M metagenome (GOLD analysis project Ga0214163, IMG submission 153001) | Freshwater microbial communities from Lake Mendota, WI - Practice 15JUN2010 epilimnion v4 | ecosystem: Environmental > Aquatic > Freshwater > Lake > Epilimnion/Euphotic zone | place... | reverse complement strand
GGCGGCAGGTGCGCTGTGCTGGAGCATCGTGGCGAGCTGCTTCAAGGCCTCACGCATTGTGTCCTCTGTCTGAAAATCATTCACGCTGACCACGGCGGGCTCGATGCGTGTGATGCCCAGCCAGGCGTAGGCCTTGCCATCATCACCATCCACGATCTCCAGCTGCACGGCTTTGCCGAAATGCTTCGCGAGATTGAGCTCCACTCGCTGACAGACATCATCACGCGGAGGGAAGGCGCTGGCGAGTGCCTCGCCCGACTTCGCCTCAACGATACGGACGAGGTTCTTATCATGCGCCTCTGCTTTCGGGAAACCGCGATGCCCATTGATCCAAAGCGCGAGTTTCGCTGGAGCCAGGAAGTCTTTGGAGCGCAAGATGCCCGTGCGGCTCTCTTCCTCACCACCACCCGCAGCCATGCTCTGCAGCACCTGCGCCTCCGTGCCATCCGCACACTTGCGTGTTTTGAGCGTCCAAACCAGTGTCTTCGCCGAAGGAACCAGCGTCCAAGCAGGCTCCGGCTTCTTCGCGCTCGCCGCGAGCATCTCCTCCGCCATTTCCTGCGCCCAGGTGAGGAGTTCCGGCGGTGGCGCTACACCGCGCTCGCTGAGGCCATCGGAGATGGCTTGGAGCAAAGAAATGGCCGATGGGCGCTGTGACGTCTGAGCGCCAAGAGCGCGTCTCTCCTCAGCCCCGGGCGCAGCCCTGGGCCTATCGGAGGAAGTTGTCGCTCCCGAACCAGTGGCCTGAAGGGCCGACCCTCGACTCCGCGTCTCTTTCACGGTTTCAATGGGCGAGGAGTTGAGGGGCGCACCTTCGGCGCTCTGTTTCATGGGCGGTGTGGAGGCTTCTGGCGAACCCAGGACTTTGTCCTGGGCTGAGGAGGATGGTGCCTTTGGCACCGCAGCGGCGGGAACTTTGAAGGTTGTGGATGCAGAGGATGAGATCTCTTTGGCGAATGCGATGACCTCGGTGATGGACGCGAGTTCAATGTGCCGGGCGATATGCTTGATGCTGGTTGGTGTGGTGTTATGTCCGGCCTGGAGGTGCTTGAAGAAAAAAGTGGCTGCGTCAGCCGTTGGGACGGACTGGAGCACCTCAATGAACCAAGGTTTGTCCATCACCTTTTCCACCCATCGGCGGGCCTCGGGGTCTTCCAGCCATCCCGGTTGCGAAAGCACGTCACGCAGGAGGAGACGAAGGGAATAGACATAGGAATCATCGCCCTGCTTATCAGACAGCCCATTCTCCGGCCCGGGTGCTGAAAGCAGGTCGTCAGTCAGCAGCACCAGCATCTTCACCATGATTGAGTGCCAGTTTGGATCACCTACGAGGAAGTCTGGACGTTGTAGCAGCGCCTGAGTTGCCACGCGCCCTATCGCACTGCCACGACCATCAAAGGCAATGCCCAGATTCCATTTTTCCCAAGGGTGCAATTTGTCATAGCAGCCAATAACCTGAGCTGCGTGCGCCATCACCAGGCCATTAAGCTCCCAGCCATTGTCCTCGACCCAAGATCCGCCCGTGTGAAGTGCTCGTAGTATATTCGACACGAGAAAGCGCTCTCCGAGGTACGACAAAGCCCATGTTGTATAGGCCATGCGCACATCAGACCGCGCCCAATCAATAGGGTTATGTTCAAAATCTCCGATATTATTTGGCCGGAGATCAGGAGGCTCACGATCACCTTGTGCCACCATCTTTTCTCCCTCTTTAAAGACGCGGAAGAACTCTGGCAGCCACGCTTTGGTGCCACGCAGCCTCACTTCGCGCAGCGCGAGATGACGGCGAGTGAGGTTTGGATTGCCCAGTTCGCTGGCAATCTCTCTGGGGAGCATCGTGGTGAAGTCGCTTTTTTGTGGCGTCGAGTCCTTCTTCACCACCCGCCAGATCCTTCCACGTTCTTTGTCTCTGCCTGGATGCTCCAGCGGCACTTCGTAGTGGCCGATGATCTTGTTGTAGAAGTCGGCGATGTAGAGGGCGTTGTCGGGGCCGAGTTGGAGATCGACGGGGCGGAACCAGGGGTCGTCGCTGGTGAGGAAGTCGGGCTTCTCGTTCGCCTTCGGGGTGCTACCGGTGAAGGTGACGAGGTCGTGGTTCACCTTCGAGGTGACGACGTTGCCGACGAAGGTGTGGTCGTCCCACTCGGGGCCCCAGACACCACCGTCGATATAAACGATGCCGCAGATGCCGGTGCTGCCGTGCGTATGCTGGCACATGACGGGCGCGAAGCCGAGCCCATCATGCGGTTTACCAAAGCTCGGGTAATGCGCGCCGCGGATGAGCTGGTAGATCGGTGAGCTGTGGCAGTCGGCGCTGTAGAGATGGCCGTAGCGATCCCAGCAGAGGCCGAAGGGATTTACCTGGCCGTGGGTCCAGGGTTCGACGCGGGAACCATCAGGCCGGAAGCGGAAGACATTGCCGCTGTGGAGTTCGAGCGTGCTGCCGTCCTTCGCTTTGAAGTGGCTGGTGTTATTAAACCCATGCGTCGCATACACCCAGCCGTCGAGACCGAGGCGGAAACTGCTGCACATGCCGTGGGTGTCTTTTTCATAACCGAGCGGACCGAAGATCACTTCGCGGACATCGGCTTTGTCATCACCATCGCTGTCAGCGAAGTACCAGATGTTCGGGATGCTCCAGGCAATGCAACCAGCTTTGTGCTCGGGCTTGTGCCAGGGCAGCACGCCCGTGGGTATGTTCAGGCCGTCGGCGAAGTCGGTGACTTTGTCGGCTTTGCCATCGCCGTCTGAATCTTCGAGGATCTTGATGGCATCACGGCTGTTTTTGACGCGAGTTCCCTGCGCATCGGACCAACGGGATTTGTCGGCAGCGTAAGGGTACTCGACGGTGGAGGAGACCCACAGACGACCGCGCGCATCGAAGGCGATGTTGATCGGCTTGTTGATCATCGGCTCACTGGCGAAGAGCTGGACCTCAAAACCCGGCGGAACGTGCAGCGCCGCGCGTTCCTGCTCAGGCGTGAGCGCTGACGTCTCGCGGACGAGGCGCGAGTCAGGCTCGGCTGCCACAAGTGGAGGCAGCATTAAAAGAAAAGCGAGGCAGCGTTTCATAAGTAGCATCCTCATGAATACGCTCAGAAACAGTAAGATTTGTGTGATGCACTTTAAGGCAGGTTGGTGCCTTGTGACTCTGTCTCTGCGCCGCTCTCAGCTTTCAAGTTTTTGACGACGCGATCAATACCCATTTTGGCAAAGTCGCTGCCAGTGTACATGTATTTCGCCTTGAGATACCAGGCGAGAGCTGAGCCTGACTGCTTGCGCTCCTCATGCTGTTTGGCCTTTTCGATGGCGCTGACGAATTCACTGGCTTTGACGCTAAGGTTGGAGCGCATCTTGGTGACTTCCTGGTCTTCGGGAAAACGTTCATAAACTTTCTCCACAGCTTCCCAAGCCCCGAAGGAGTTACCCGTGCGCGATTGCTCTTCCGCGAGTTTGACGACCATGGTGACCTCCGTGACATCAGAGACGACTTTAGCGATCTGTTCCTGCCGAGCTGGATCATTGATTGCGGCGGCAAAGAAGCGGCCCTGCTGCTCAAAAATCTGCCGGAACGCCCGCTGGCTGAGCAGACGATCTAGGTCGAGCAGAGACTGGGCCTGCACATCGCTGCTTTGACCGACGAATTCTGAAAGCGTGCGCAGTTTGGGGTTCGTTGGCCAGATGGTGGTGGCTTCTTTCATGGCGGCGGCGTAGGCCACTTGATCGCCCTTCTGCATGGCGGCTTTGGCGTTGATGAGATGCATGTCCGTCACCGTGCGCGCGGTTTCGATGGCGGCCTGAGGTTTGGAAAAATCGAAGTCCTTGGAGTTTTTTCGCAGCTTCATGACAAGCTCCTCAGCTAGGCCGAAATCCTTCATCTCCAGGGCATTGATCAGCTGATTGCCATCACGCACGTAGTCCAAAACTTTCAGCTTTTCAGACATGGGCAGGCGGCGCACTCGTGGCAGATATTCACCGATGCCAAAAGCCTCCATGAGACGGTTGCTAGCGCTTTGGTAATCCTGACGAAGCACGAGTTGATCAAAGGCGACGACGGCCTCATCCACGCCGCGAATGGCTTCGGAGGAAAAGCTGTCAACCAGACTGACGGTGGGTGGCACACCGAGACTTGCTGAGAAAGCTTTTTTCAGGTCTGAATTGTCATCCAGTTGGAGCACGCTGTCGCCGTCCTTGAACATGTGCGGGTAGAGGCGGCAGGAGATGAGAGCATGCTCAAAACGACGCTGCATGAAGAGCTGCAAAATGAGTGCCTGAAACTGCACCTTGCTGGTCACTTCAGAGAGCCCGATGGCGGTCTCATTGAGCTTTTTTCGAGCCTCAATTTCGGCCATCTCTTTGACGTAACCGGAGATGCGCCCGATGGAGGCTGCTGTGGCCTGCTTTTGCGCATTGCCTGCCGCATTGCCGCCCTTGGTTCCATTGCCCGACGCGGGTGCCATTTCATTGTTGGACATGGCGACTTCATTGTTCCACTCCAGCTGCTTGCGACGAAGGTTCATGGCGTTATTGGCTGCTGTTAGGTTATTCACCTTCTTGTGGGACAGCCAGACATCATAAACACCATTGGCGATCGTGTTACAGATGCCGGCGTCGATTTTGAAGGAACCCGCCTCTGGCAGCAAAGCAAAGGCCATTGACACACTTGGACCTCCGGGATCACCATCGCCCGTGCTTTTGCGGGAAGGGGAGAGGAGCTGGATGATCTGAGCAATGAGATCGCGGTAGGCCTGATCTTCTGCGCCATTGGCCTCAGGCGTGGCGAGATAAATCTCGAACTTGGAGCGCATCAGGCGGTTGTTGTTCACATTCCACATCTTGCCATCCCAGGTCACCGTCTCGCTGCCGGAATCGACGTGCGGCAGTGCTCCGCCAAACATGGAGTTTTGTGAAGAAGACTGAGCGCCTCCGCCATTGGAGTTTCCGCCGCCGTTGCTGCCGGACGATGAACCACCTCCCGAGGCGGGGGCAGGCATGGGCGCAGGCAGCACCTGGGCGAAAACAGTGATTGGAGCCAAAAGGCAGCCGATTTGAACGAGCATTTTTTTCATGGCAGGATCAAGCTTTGAGGAGTTGCATGACTTCGAGGATGCCGGTTTCCAGCACGCGGACTTTGAAAACGTAGCGTTGACCGCGTTGGATGTTAGCCTCCAAGCTCGCAGGAACGAGGACTGGCACGAATGAGCCGCCGCTGGTGACTTGCACGCTGAATAGGCGGTCGCTGCCCTTCCAGCTGTCCAGCCGGTTATCAATCGTGCCTTCGACTTTATAAATGTTGCCACTGAGCGCGTTCGAGCCATCAAGATACTCCTCAGTGCTCAGCGTGGTGAGACCAGTGAGTGGATCGACGCCACGGTTTAACAAAGACCATCCGCCGATGATGATGCCCGCCAACAGGGCGAGCATGGAGATGAGATGGGCGGGTTTAAGCCCGGATTGAGCGCGTCTAGCCATGATTTAAGGGGGGATTTAACCAGTGAATGTAGCGGTCAGACGAGGGCGCGGCAACTCTGCCTTCTCAGGTTAGGAGCTTTGTCTGTGGGAAAAACACCTTGCCGCACTAGTCAAAGCGTGTTCTCTGAGCCGCTAACCCCACCCCAATCTACTGAATCACATGAGCGAGCGTCGCGTCGTCATCACCGGCATCGGTGTCGTAACTCCCCTTGGCAATAACAAGGATGACTTCTGGAAGAATCTTATCGCCGGCAAGAGCGGCATCCGTCGCATCCAAAGCATGGACACCACTGCTTATGACTGCAAAATCGCAGGTGAAGTGGTGGACTTTGATCCGACGCCTTTCTTCAACAATCACAAGGAAGCTCGCCGCGCTGATCGCTTTTTCCAGCTCGGCATGGCTGCCTCAAAGATGGCGGTCAAGGACAGTGGTCTGAATCCTGACAGCCTGGACCTGCACCGTATCGGCGTCATGGTCGGCAGCGGTATCGGTGGTCTTAGCACCATCGAGACCCAGTATGAGATCCTTCTAAACAAAGGCCCAGGACGCGTTTCCCCCTTCCTCATCCCGATGATGATCACCAACATCGCGACGGGCATGATCGCCACCGAGTTTGGCTTCATGGGGCCCAACATGTGCATCACCACCGCCTGCGCGACGTCGAACAACAACATCGGTGAAGCCTGGCGCATCATCAAATTTGGTGATGCTGACGCTATCGTCTGCGGTGGCTCTGAGGCCTCCATCCGTCCTTGCGGTTTGTCCGGCTTTGCCAACATGAAGGCACTTTCCCTGCGCAATGATGACCCTGAGCACGCCTCCCGCCCCTGGGATACTGGCCGTGACGGCTTCGTCATGGGCGAAGGCGCAGGCGTGGTCGTGATCGAGGAGCTTGAGCACGCCAAAAAACGCGGCGCGACAATTTATGCCGAACTGGCTGGTTACGGCGTCACCGCAGATGCCTACCATCTCACAGCTCCGCATCCTGAAGGTCTGGGCGCGGCACGTTGCATGGAAATGGCACTCCGCCATGCCAAGCTGAACCCGAACGAGGTCAGCTACGTCAATGCCCACGCCACCTCCACACCAGTGGGAGATCTTTGCGAGCTACGCGCCATCAAACGCACGTTCGGTGAATACGCGCAGAAAGGGTTGCTCGTCTCAGGCACGAAGTCCATGACCGGCCACCTTCTCGGTGCCGCTGGTGGTATCGAGCTCGCGGCATCCATCCTCGCCCTGCGTGACCAGATTGTGCCGCCGACCATCAACGTCGAAAACCTCGACCCTGAGGTGGACGTGGACATCGTGGCCAATACAGCCCGTCCGGCCAAGCTCACCGCCGCTCTCAGCAACAGCTTCGGCTTCGGTGGTCACAACTCCGCCTTGCTGGTGAAGAAGTTTGAAGGCTGATCAGCGGACCCAGATTTCGCGGTCACTAGCGTCCATTTCGGCTTCCCAGGCTTTCAATCTAGCTTTCAGATCCTCCAGAATCTGAGGCTCCTGGTAGCCGAGATTGGTGCGCTCGCTGATGTCAGCTTCGAGATCAAAAAGCAGGTCCATGGTGTTGCCGTCATTGAGATACTTCCAGCGTCCGTGACGGATGGCTTTCTGCTTGCGGTTGGTGCGGTCCATGCGCCAGAAAAAGGTTCGCTCGACGGGCGCTGACACACCTGTAATGAGGGGTGTCAGGTCCATGCCATCCAGCGGTTTTTCTTTCGGTAGAGGAACAGAGGCTGCGGCCAGAAATGTCGCATGCAGGTCCATGGTGATGGCAGGCTGATGAGTGACCTTACCCTTGGGGTATTTTGCCGGCCAGCGCATGACACATGGCACGCGGATACCACCTTCCCAAAGGGTCGCTTTGTGGTGAAACAACGGCGCATTGCGGCTGAGTCGCTCACCGCCATTGTCACTGCTGAAAACCACCAGCGTGTTATTACTCACACCCTGCCTGTCCAGTTCGGCCAAAATCTGGCCGACACCCAGATCAATGCGTTCAACCATGGACTTATAAATCTGTCTCGTTCCATGATGCATGGTCTCCTTCGTGACCATGGGCGATTCCGGGGCATCTGGCGCCTGCCAAGGGGCATGCACGGCCAGATGTGGCACATACATAAAGAATGGCTTCCCCTCATGCTTACGGATGAATTCCACCGCGCGCTCATTGATCAAATCCGTGAGATAACCCTGCCTTTTCACGGGCTTCAATCCATCACGCAGCGCGTAGGTGCCGTCATAATAAGTGTGCTTGTAAAAGTCTGCATGGCCCAAAAGCTCACCAAAGTATTCGTCGAAACCGCGATGAATCGGGTTGTATTCGTCTTTGAAGCCTTGGTGCCATTTCCCAAAGATCCCCGTGGCGTAGCCAGCGATTTTTAGCCGCTGCGCCAGAGTCGTTTCGGTCAAAGGCAGGCCAAGCCCGTGGAAGTCTGGCTCAGGCACCCACTGACCATTCACACGACGTGACTGCTCCACCTGATAACCAAAAGCGAATTCAATGCCACATCGCTGCTGCCAGCGACCCGTAAGAAAGCCTGTACGAGTGGGGGTGCAGACGGGAGCGTTGGCATAAAAATCGGTAAATTTCACTCCTTCTGCCGCCAGACGGTCGATGTTGGGGGTTTTGATGTCAGGACAGCCCATGCAGCCCAGATCTCCGTAGCCTAAGTCATCAGCAAGAATGAAAATCAAGTTTGGCGGTGATGCGGCCAGCAGGCTTGCCGTCAAGATAAGGAGAAGAAGCAGCATTTTCATGATCGAATGGCAGACTTACTGCACCAAAACTGAACAGGAATGGAAGGGTCTTCTTTCGAGATAACACGCAGGAAGTTGACGAAACTCTTGCGTTCACCTCTTCGTTAGGCTTTGGACAGATACCGCATGTGGGACTTCGTGACAGAGAATTGGCGCAATGGCGTGGAAATCATCATCCTCGCTGCGCTGGCTTATCATGGTTACTTATTTTTCCGGGCCACACGTGGAGCACGCATCCTGACGGGATTGCTGGTGCTGCTTTTGAGTCTGGCGCTGATTTCGCAGTTACTGGAGCTGGAGGTGATCAACTGGCTACTTCAACGCATTTCGGTCTTCCTCGCCATCGCGCTGGTGGTGCTCTTTCAGCCTGAGCTGCGCCGTGTGCTCGCTGAGTTGGGCAGTCATCGGGTGTTTTCCTTTAACCGCCCGGACCCCGAATCCCTGGATGTGCTCATGGAGGCGATGCAGCAGCTTTCGGCCCGCCGTTGTGGGGCACTTTTTGCATTAAAGCGCGGCATTGATCTGCGGCAATATGTCGAGACCGGGGTCGAGGTGGATGCAGCCATCAGCACGGAGCTGATCACCACCATTTTCCATCCCAAAACCACTCTGCATGACGGTGGCGTGATCATGGATCAGGGGCGCATCATGGCAGCAGGCTGCGTTTTCCCGGTGAGTCAAAAAGAGGTGCGGGACCGCGCCATCGGTCTGCGCCACCGTGCGGCCATGGGTGTGACGGAAGAGACGGACGCCATCGCCCTCATCGTCAGTGAGGAAAGCGGAGCGCTATCCATCGCCTACCGAGGAAAGCTGGAACATGACTTGGAGCCCGAGGAATTGAGAGATCGGCTCAATGAGCTGCTGACCTCCGGCACACCGAAAAAAGAAACCCACCAGGAGGAGCCGACGCGTGAACTGGGGACACCTTAAAAATCTGATCTTTCGCAATTGGAAGGAAAAGCTGCTGGCTGTGGTGCTGGCTTTCCTGTTTTGGTACATGATCAAGGCCCAGGCGGCCCGTTCTAATATGCCCTACGGCTACGGCCCCGAGCGGATGCCAAAGCCGACAAGTCTTTGATTTTGGACTGAACGTTCATCAACACGCTGACCGCATCTGCTGGCAATGAATCACTGCGCCAGCTTGGTGATTTCATCGGGTGTCAGAACTCGGTTAAAAAGAAGAAACTCATCCATTACACCGCTGAAGTGACGAATGGCGACTCGGTCGCTAGGGCCGTGATTATTCCAATTGCCTAGCTCAGCCAGCGGCATGCTGACCGCGAAGACTTCAGTACGCGGGCGACTGATGATGAGTTTGCCGTTCAGATAATGGCGCACTTCTTTGGCCAAAGGGTCAATCGTCGTCGCCAGGTGCAGCCATTGACCAAAGAGCTCGGGGGTGAAGATCGCCGGCGTGTCGTAGTCGCGCGCTGGCTGACCCGCCCGGCTTGCGATGCCGAGGCGCAGCTTTCCTTCTCGGGTGATCTGCCAGTGAGCCGCTCCATTTTGGTAGCCCTCGGTCATGAAGAGCGAGTTGTAGCTGCGATCCAGTCCATTGATGCGCACCCAGGTGCTGAAACTCAGTGCCAGATGTTCTGAGGGGATACTCAGACGCACTCGGTCACTCACATTACGAAACTCCAGCGCACGCTTTCCCGGCCAGCGACCTTCTGTCCATTCACAGCCGACGATGCTGCCTGCTGGCACTTCTGCTTTCGGCAACGCATGATTTTTCAGCGAGCGCGTCTGGCGTCCATCTTGGAAATCAAAATGCAGCAGCAGCCCCTGATCCTGAGACCATGACCGGCTGCGTAGAAGCCAGTCTTCAAAGGCCAGACGTTCCGATTCAGCGGTACGCTCCTCGACATTATTCAGGGAAGCAAAGGCCGCTTGATCTGCCACCATGCTGCGTGCTGTATCTGACATGGCCATGGCCTGACCTTCCTTGAGCGACTGTACCGCGTCCGTGGCTCCATGCAGCTCCACCTCGCCTTTAAACACATGCACAGGAGCAGCGGGATCATTCAGATCCAGGCCAAAATCTGTGCCCAGATCCACGATCAGGCCCTTCGGTGTTTGCACACGAAAGCCTTTCGCCTGTGGTGGCACATGGGCACTCAATTTACCGGAGGTACACTGCACCTCGCTGGAGGAGATCAGCTGAAAGGCCGCCGGACCTTCAAGAGTAACACGAGCACCTTGATAAAACTCGATCTGCGCCAGGCCACTCTTCAAATACAGCCAGCCTGGTGTGAGCGGGCTGCCCGGTGCATGAGCTTCACTTTCCCAGACCAGATTCACCCCGCGTGTAAGCACGGCCACAGCAGCGGTGGTGGCCTCGGCTTCCATGCCGGGCGTCGTCAGGCGTTGCGTGAACCAGTTTCCCAGCAATGTCACGCAGGCAGCCAGAGCCGCGACACTGCTGAGTGTGCTGTAGCTGAATCGTGGCGGCGATTTCACAGGCGCGAGCGTGGCGGGCAAAACTGAAATGGACTCCGCAGGCAGCGACGCCAAATCACGAGTCTCTCGCAACATGGCGTCCATGGAAAGCTGCCCCAAGAGCCGCTGCCCGAGTTCAGGGCGCTCATTCAACAACTGTAAAAACGCCGCAGCCTCGACTTCGGTGAGGCAATCTTCCAGGTAGTGCTGGATCAGGACTTCAGGATCATGAGCAGTCTCAGACATGGGCGTGATTCGTTGGGCGGTTCAGTTCCTTCATCAGGCACTCGCGGAGTTTTTCGCGCACGCGGGACAAGGCTCGGCAGACCGTGTCAGCCCTGAGTTCCAGCTGCGTGGCGATTTCTGGCGTGGAGATGTCGCGGTAATAATAGAGCTGGATCAGCTCACGACTCTTTTCTGGTAGCTTGGCCAGGCAGTGGCGCAGCACGCCGATCTCCTCCTCATAACGTGGGGGTGTCTCCGCCTCAGCCGCCAGCAGGCGAATGTGGTCCGCCAGCTTTTGCACCACCTCGGGACGCTCGCGGGTGCGATCACGCCAGAGCCGCAGAGCCACATGCCGGGTCATGGTAGCGAGCAGAGGGCGCAGATCATTTTCCAGATCCCACTGTTCCTCCTTGGCCATGAACTCCAGAAAAACCTGCTGGGAAATGTCCTCCATCAGGCCAGGCCACGGAGCATACTTCAGCGCCACGCCTTTCACGAAGTCGTGATGGCTGAGGAAGATCTGGGCGGCGCGCGTCTCGTGCTTGTTCATGAGGTCGCCACTATCTCACATCAGCGGGGAAAACCGGACACTTTTTCCATCATCGCATGAGCTGGATTTCTCTGATGCAAGACACCACTGCCCTGCCTATCCTACCAGCCTCATGACTCTGCCTGACTGCATCACGATCGAAGAACCCTCACCAGGTTACCCCATCTACGTCATCAACCATGCCTCAGCCACCGCCCGCGTGGCCCAGCACGGTGCCCATGTCATGGACTGGACTCCCGCCGGGCAGACTCAGCCGGTTCTTTACATGAGCCCTGATGCCACCCTGGAGCACGGCAAGCCCATCCGTGGCGGCATCCCCATTTGCTGGCCCTGGTTCGGCGGCCATCCTACGGCGACGGATATGCCCATGCATGGCTTTGCTCGCATTCTCCCCTGGGAACTCGTGCGTGCAGATGCCAGCGAAAACCACGTCGCCATGCTGTTTAAGCTGGAAAGCAGCGCTGCCACCGAAGCGCTCTGGCCGCAAACATTCCGCTGCCATCTCGGTATCAGCATCGGTGCCGCACTCGAAGTCTCACTCATGACTGAAAACTTGAGTGACACCCCCTTTACCATCACCGAAGCCATGCACACCTACCTCACCGTGGGCGATATTGAAAAAGTCACCGTGCGTGGCCTCGCCAACACCAAATACCTTGACACCGTCGGTGAACGAACCATGCGGGAGCAGGAAGGCGACATCCTTTTTGACCGTGAGGTCGATCGCCAATACGAAAGCACAGGCGGCGTCATCGTCGAAGACCGCGCCCTGAGCCGTAACCTCGTCGTCAACAAGCTCGGCAGCTGCACCACCGTCGTCTGGAACCCCTGGATCGAGAAGTCCAAGCGACTCGCAGACCTCCCTGACGAAGCCTATCACGGCTTCCTATGTGTCGAGGCCGCCAACGCCGGAGGCAGTGCCGTCACCGTCATGCCAGGTGGCAAACATGTGCTGCTGACCCAGGTATCGCTGCCATCGATCGTCTGATTCCACCTTTCCAGCACGGCTGGATTTACCGAATCACTTGATTTTCTGATGACTGTCCCGATTGTGCACGCCCCCTAAACCTTTCTTCCGCCGCACCGTCCGATGAAATTTGCCATCTTTGGAGACATCCACGCCAATCTGGAGGCGCTCCAGGCCGTGCTGTGGGACGCTCAGGAGCAGGGCTGTTCGAACTACGTCTGCCTCGGTGACATCGTCGGTTACGCCGCCAATCCATCCGAGTGCCTAGAAACCGTGCGCCAGATGGGCTGCCCCGTCGTCAGGGGAAATCATGACGAAGGTGCTGCCAGCGAGTCCAACCTCGAAGAGCTCAATCCTCTGGCCCAGGCCGCACTGCTCTGGACACGCTCTCAGCTGAGTGAAGATCAGCGCCAGTGGCTGCGTGACCTCAAACTCGTCAGGCAGGTCCGCGATTTCACCGTCGTCCATTCCACTTTAGATTCACCCGGCAGCTGGGGCTATGTCACGAACCGCTTCGATGCCATGGCCAGCTTCAGCTACCAGTTCACTCAGGTCTGCTTTTATGGTCACACGCATGTGCCACGTATTTTTGAAAAGGATGACGCTGTCCGTGCTGCCCGTGGCAATGATGTGCAGCTCCAGCGTGGGGTAAAGTATTTCGTCAACGTCGGCAGCGTCGGCCAACCACGAGACGGTGACTGGCGCAGCGCCTACGCCATTTATGACGTGCAGGCCCAGACCATCACCATCCGGCGTCTCGAATATGACATCCAGACCGCCCAGGAAAAAATCCGCGCCGCAGGTCTTCCCTCTTTGCTCGCAGATCGTCTCTCATTGGGCAAGTGAGCCATGAGTGCCGCCGCCCTGCCTTCCCTCGCGGATTTCCGCTCGGCCCTCATCGTGAAACCCAGCTCCCTGGGTGACATCGTCCACTGCCTGCCCGCAGTTCATGCCATCAAGCAGGCCCATCCGCATCTAAGCCTGCGCTGGCTCGCCAACACCGAGTGGACGCCTCTGTTGAAGGACACTCCCTGGCTGGATGAAGTCATCCCTTTCCCACGCAAAAATTTCCGGGGCATCAATGCTCTGTTTAAAGCCATCCGCTGGGCTAAACAAACCCTGCCACTCAAGGCGACAACCGAGATCGTTCTCGACTTTCAAGGCCTGCTACGCAGTGCTGCTCTGGCTAGAGCTAGCACTTCACGCCCCATCATCGGCCTCTCAGATTCACGCGAGGGAGCCCGTCTTTTTCACGACCACATCATCCCTGTCGATCCTGCCGCCCATGCCGTGGATCGTTATCTCGCGCTGCCGCGCGCCTTTGGTATCGAAGTCGATGCAGCAACGCTTTCATTCCCACTAGCGCCCGGTTCTCGTCCCCAAGACTGGCCGGATCGCAGTGATCTCATCGTCATCCATCCCTGGTCACGAGGCGCAGGAAAATCCCTCAGCCACGAAGCCCTGCAAAGCCTCTGCGACCACCTCGCTCCGCACCCCGTCGTGCTCGTTGGCATGAGCAGCGATGCCATACGCCCGCGCGGCAGTCACATCACGGACTTCAGCCACCGCACCTCCCTTGCCGAGTTGATCTGGGTGCTGAGAGAAGCCCGCGCCGTCATCAGCGTGGACAGCGGCCCCATGCACATCGCTGCCGCCGTGAACGACCGCACACTGGGGCTGCACACTTGGAGCGATCCCCGCAAAGTCGGCCCCTACAACCCCAAAGCCTGGGCTTGGAAAGCCGGGCGCATCGCCCATCGCCCCGACTTCACCCCCGAAGAAGCCGGAACCGATGCAGAAATCACCCCCGACGTAGCGAAACAAATCGCCGACTTTACCAAGTCGCTT
>Ga0214163_1000782_pt1 | contig 14284 bp, 13 predicted proteins | sample LakMenepilimnion_2_FD_153001 | JGI IMG/M metagenome (GOLD analysis project Ga0214163, IMG submission 153001) | Freshwater microbial communities from Lake Mendota, WI - Practice 15JUN2010 epilimnion v4 | ecosystem: Environmental > Aquatic > Freshwater > Lake > Epilimnion/Euphotic zone | place... | reverse complement strand
ATCGGCCAGCGTGTTGGTAGCAGTTTGCCTTGAGGTGGTTCGAAGCGACAATGAAGAGTGCCCAGCCGTTCGAAAGATATCTCGATCTGGGTATCTGGATCGATGAAGTTATCGTGATCGCAACCAGTGCAGTCGGGGATGGTTTCAAATCCCATCACGGAACCAGGTTTTAGCGGCGCGATGAATCCGAGCCAAGCGAATATAGACTCGGCTTTGTGACTGATCTCCGAAGTAGAGCCTTGGTATTTTAATTCACCATTTACTTTTACCGTCACTTTTAGGTTGTACGGATCGACAACTTCGTCGACCGTGACGAGATAGGGGCCGAGTTGATTGCCTTTGGCCATGTCTTTCGTCAGGCAGAATCCGCCGACGAATTCGGTGGGTTGGATATCGCGAGCGGAGATGTCATTGAAAATGCAGTAGCCAGCTACGGGTTGCTGCGGGTTTCCGTAAACGACTGCAAGTTCCGGTTCGATGTCTAGGCGAGCGGTGTAGGGGGGCCAAGGAATTGTCTGGTCGTCCCCGACGATGGTGTTCATGTTGCATTTGTAGTAGGACAGAGGATCGGGTTGACCAGGTGGCGGTGGGGCTTTCGGTGCCATGACTGCTTTCGCGAAAGCTTGCAACAACGAAGCGGTTTGCGGATTGTCTTTCTCGTATTTCCCGATGGTAGCCGCTGAATTTTTAAGGTGCCTTGGGGTCAGTCCAAAGTCGAACAAGGCAACGACTTCAATCGGTTCGAGAAGATGCACGGTATCGAGGGGTAGTTTTTCATCGGCTAAAAGGGTATCGAAATGCTGTTCACCCCATGCAACTAAATCCTTGGCTTTCTGCTCGCTGGTTGGAAGGTTTTCCAAGTACGCCTGGGTGTTGTTCAGAAATGTAGATGCATTTCCCGACTTGGTTTGCAGAACCTCCCAAGCGACAGCATGGTTGCGTATTACGCTTCCAAAGATCGGAGTGTTTGATGTTGATGTCGTAAATCGAATTAATTTCATAGTTGTTGGTCTCTTTCGAGGAGTTTTCCGAGATATCTGGAGGTTCTGAGATATCCGACGATCACAACGGCCATCGAGACAATGATGATCCCAGAACCGGTGATGGCACATACGCAAACCACCACCCAATGCATCCAGTCGTTTTTAGGAGCGAGACATAGAACAATTAGCGGAATACCAAGAGCGATAGTGACACCGGCGACCAATCCGTGGATGGTAAGTCCCCGAGCGATTTTCATCTGTGATTCGACTATCGCTTTGGTCGTATCGGTAACTTCGTTCATGAATTGACCTTTACCGTATTGGCTGTTTGGTTTTCCCTTCCATACGTCAGTCTGCGTGGCCTGTTAGGGAGTTCCGGCACCTGGGATGTCCACTTCCATCGTTAGGATTTTTGCGGTTGGATTGCGATGGATCTCGTCAGGATCATGAGAGGCAGAGGTGCAAATACACAGGTGTTTGCGTTCAGGGCCTGCAAGCATCACCGCATAGGCGTGTGTTTCGAGTTGGATTCTATCGGTGATCTTTCCACCTTCGAGGACTCGTACAACACTGTCTACTCCTTCGGGATTGGCAACCCATACCGCCCCTTGGGCGTCTAAGCAGATGCCATCTGGCCCGATGGCATGAGGAAGCTGAGCCCAGATGCGTTTGTTAGCAAGGGAGCCGTCGGTTTGGATGTCGAAGGCTGATAATCGGTGCCCAAGGGTTTCACCGACGATAAGTGTTTTGGCGTCAGGCGTGATGACCATTCCGTTTGGGAAGGAGAGTGTTTCACCGACGATGGAAGCTTTGCCATCTGGCTTCATCATTACAATCACGCAGGTGTCGACTGGCTTTGCCGTAGGATCGACGAAGTTGTAGCCTATATCGCCTACATAGAGTCGACCTTGAGCATCGACGATTCCATCGCTAAGGCAGAACTTCGTAAGCGAACTGAGGTCCGCGATTTCTATGAGATGCTGTTGGGAGCTTCGGTAAATTTTACGTTGAAATGCATCACCAACGATGATCGCGCCATCAGGGGCGAGTCCAAATGCGTTTGGAATGAATGGGAGTTCCAGTTCGGTGGAGAGAGTTCCGTTGAAATCAACAGACTTGATCCTTTTGTCGTGGATGTCGATGAACCAAAGTTTTCCATTGTGCCAGCGAGGACTCTCCGTGAATTTGAGACCTTGGTAAGCATCCACGAGCGTGTTGAATGGTTTCATTTCGTTTCATGTTTTTGTTGGGGTAAAGTGCTTATTCAATGATTCTTGTTAGGTTGGGATTTGTTCGTGTAACAAACGAAAGAGTCAGAGATGTGATTGCGCGGGTAACGTGCCCTTTACCGGTCAGATCGTTGCACACGAGCAGATCACCAGCGTGAAATCGACGTACTTGCCCGTCGCTTGCTATCACTTCCGCTTCGCCGGAGAGGATGATGCAGAAATAGGGTTCTGGAGCGTTATGGGCAGGGGCTAGGGTACCTGCCGGAAATGCGATAATTCGCATATTCGACACGGACCCTAGATCGCACATTTGTCCAGGTGGATTTGGGGGTGGACCTATGGCGAGCGATTTTTCTGGAACATCATCGAAACCAAAGTGCGTCTCGCCTTGTTCGTCTGAGTAGATGGTCGTAAATCTCATCTAAGGGGTCCTGTTGTTTTGAGGATTAAGTCGGACGATTAGAATTCGGGAGTGATTCCTTTTGCCCTTGCAACTTGGTAGATCGCATCGAAGGTCGCGGCGGAATCCCAAGGAGCATCGGGTGGTTCATTGCGGAATTCCCTGTAGGCACGTTCGACGTTCATGTAGAGTCTTGCTGGAGCTCGCCATTCGCTGTAGGGACCGAATTCGATCTTCTTCGCAGCTTGCAGCGAAGTGATGCCGGCATCAAAGCAGATCTTGGACTCGTTTTGAACGTATTGAAGATAGGCTTTCATCTCGCGCACCCCATCCATTCCACACAGTGGGCCATGTCCAGGGACAATGACATCGGGTTCTAGTTGAGCGATCAAGTCCAGGCAATTGAACCATTTCTCAAAGGAGCCAGTCCAACCCATAGGGGTGCAATTCCGAAAAAGTACATCACCCGCGAAAACGACTTTTTCTGCCGGCATGTGAATGATGGTATCACCGACTTGATGGCATGGTCCTACGTAGATCAAGTGAACGGGTTTGCCGTCAAGGTTCAGCTCGTAACGCGTGTCGAAAAGGGTTGTGGGTAGCACCAGTTCGATGTTGTCGAAGTTGTAGTCTTCCAATAATTGTTCGCCGGCAGCTTCGAGCCCAGGATGTAGAGTTTTCATGGCGATGCGAGTCAGGAAGTGTCCGATGCTGTGCAGCAGTTTTTGGCTTTCCTTAGGTTCAGCCACTTGTTTCATGCGTTCAGGAACGGATCGATGCGCAATGATTTCTGCTCCTTCGAAAAGTTGGTTTCCCCAAACGTGGTCTGCATCTTCATGGGTATTGATCACTCGTTGAGGCATCGACGGCCAGACGGCTCCGAATAGGTCGATCATTTGGCTAGCGTGTTGTAAATCCGACTGCGTATCTATTACGACACCTCCACCGCAATTGATGAGACCGGAGTTTGCGTCGCACACTCGATTCTTTTCGTTGATGACTGCGAAACAGTGGTCGCTGACTTGGTGCATTTTCATGGGTAGGGTCGCTTATGCGTATTAGTTCTTGCGAGGAGTGAAGGGACCGGCGTCGGATACGATGATGCCGTTTCTTGTGACATACTCTTTCCATAGTCCGATCAGCTCATCGCGTTTGCCCGGAAACTGCGCAGAAAGATCATGTTGTTCGGAAGGATCGTCGCGAAGATTGAATAGTTCCCAGGCTCCGGTTCCGCCGGCGTTTTTGAGCAGATAAAGCAGCTTCCAGTCCCCTTGTCGAATCGCTCGATTTCCGAACAGTTCTCCTCCTATTGAATCCGAGGGGGGGCGAATCGAAGGAGACTTGGCGCTGAGCAGTGGCCACATCGATTTGCCTTGTAGCGATGCAAACGGACTGCCTGGAGAAGTACTTGGATGAACAATTCCGGCCATTTCGATGAAGGTCGGAACGAGATCCGTCACATGAAGAACAGAGTGGTTGATAGAACCGCGATGATTAACACCCGGCCCTGCGACGATTAGAGGGGCTCTGATCCCACCTTCAGCTTGGACACCTTTGAATAATCGAAACGGAACGCTGCTTACCTGGGCCCAAGCGGGACCGTATTCCATACACGACTTGGGGCGCCCCCAATTCTCTGGGCGGTTTTCGAAAGTTTTCTCGAACCACTCCTTCGCCGTCGGGGCGAGTTGGCTAATCAAATGAGCAAGGTCTTCACCAGCAGCACCATTGTCTGAAATAAATACGATGAGCGTGTTATCCAATTCGCCGGAGGATTCCAAGTGATGGATTAGACGACCAATTTGATCATCCATGTACTCGATCATCGCAGCATAGAGTTCCATCTTGCGAGCTGCGAGTCGTCTCTGCTCGGCAGTGAGTTCACTCCAAGCAGGTATGCTCGGCAGGCGAGGGTAAGCGATAACATCATCGCCAACGATACCGAGTTTCTTCTGTCGGATGAGCCGCTCCTCACGGATGGCATCGTATCCGACGTCATATTTACCTTTGTATTTATCGCGCCATTCGTCGGGGACAGCTAGTGGGCCGTGTGGAGCTTGATAGCCCAGGTAAGCGAAGAATGGCTTTCCTTTGCTTATGCTCTCATCGATGCTTTGCATGATGAAGTCCGTAAAGTACTTCGACGAGTAATAATCTTTCGGCAGTTCGTTGACTTGCTCGCCATTGTGCGTGAAGGTAGCTTTAGGCTCGGTGGGAAGGAGGCCTTGCATGTCAGACCAGTGGCTTGCTGCACCTTGGAGGAGTGCAAAATCCCTGTCAAATCCACGCTTTGCAGGCCACTGATCGGGTTTATCCCCCAAGTGCCATTTCGCTGCCAGCGAGGTGCTGTAGCCAGCTTCTCGGAGAAGCGATGCGATGGTGATTACCCGATTATTCAAGAAACCTTCGTATCCAGGTTGTCCGCGTTGTGACTCTCCGGTCCACTCGGCCATGTTCCCTATCCCGGCGACATGACTATCTGTCCCGGTCAGAAGCATCGACCTTGATGGGGAGCAGCTTGGGGCGACATAGAAGTTTGTCGCACGTATTCCTCTCGCAGCGAGTGAGTCGATATGTGGCGTTTTAATTTCACCACCGAAGCATCCAAGGTCCGAGTAGCCCAAGTCGTCTGCGACGATAAGTAAGATGTTCGGAAGCTCATTCACTTCGTTCATCCAACCGAGTGCGGGTTTGCACAAGGGGATCAACGCCATTAGAATCAGGCCGGCGTAAGCAAACTTAGCGCGTACCATAATTCGGCTCCTCGCTTTCGTGTAGGGAGTATAAGAACATTGACGAAGTTTCTACCGCGTGATTCCAAGCGGCTATCGGAATTCCGCAAAGCATGAAAAATACAGGAACCGGTATTCAATCATCTGTGCCTGAGCCAAATGCGACTGCGACAAATGCGACTGCGACAAATGCGACTTCGACAAATGTGACTGTTCCTAATGTCACAGTCATCGATTTCAGCGATCCAACGGAGGTTGGGGAATCTTTCGACTTGATTCATCAAGATGTTGTGCAGCTTGAATCGAATCCGCTTCGAGTGCGCAGGGTTGTTGTCCGACTTGGTACATTTGTAGTGCTTTACCACTCATCGAATCTTGCGGTTCGCACTCGCACAAGACTTCCGGTTGAGTATGTAGCCTACACAGCCTTTGGTAAGAGTTCGTATGGGACGGTGAATGGAATGCTAGTGGGGCACGATCGCATTCTGGCTTGTATGCCCGGAGTGGAGATTGAAGTAGTCGTTGCTGCTGGATACGAAAGTGTCGCGGTCCTTTTACCCCCTGGCGATATCCCGAACCATCTAAGGCGTCGGCAATTGGAAGATGTGTTGATGCATCAGAAATCGATCGAATTGTTGCAATCGAATCCAGAATCCGCTGGTGGATTGTATCGATGGGGGCGTCGGCTTGCGGATATTGCGATGCGTCAACCTGAATTGTTTGATGTTCCGCAAACGCGAGCGGCGGCTCAAGTAGAGTTACTTGAGAATATCTTGGCGGTACTCCAATCTGTGGTGGAAGTGGAATCGATGCCGCATGATGTCACTTTGCAGGGGCACAGTCGAATCGTGCAGCTTGTAGAAGATTTCGTATTAGCGCATGCGGCCGAGAGGCTATATGTTTCAGATCTTTGTGAGGCCGCAGGTGTAAGTGAGCGAACTTTGCAGTATGCGTTCAAAGAGATGATGGGGATGACGCCATTAACCTTTTTAACTCGACTTCGACTTCATCGCGTGCGACAATCTTTGCGAACGGCTTGTCCCGGAGAGACGACGGTAACGGCGGAAGCGATACGCTGGGGGTTTTGGAATTTTGGTGATTTCGCTCGGGCTTACCGAGAATGTTTTGGGGAGTTGCCTTCAGCGACTTTGAGCCAGAAAAGCTGATTGATAAAGGCTGCGCAGTAAAAGCTGAGTGGAGCGATCCCACTAAATCCAATCAAAGGGCTGACAATGAGAAAAAGTAACAGCATGTGTTCGACCCTGTGTTGGGTGTTATTGTCGGCATTTTGGGGCTTGGAATCAGGTGCGATCGGGCAATCAGTTGTTACTGTGTTGCCGGAGAATCAACTCAGTATTCAAGGGGAAGCATCGCTTCGTCCATCGCCTAATGTGGTGATCATCTATGCTGATGACTTAGGATTCGGGGATTTGTCCACCTTCAATCCGAAGGCTGCGTATAAGACCCCTCGGCTCGATTCGATGGCAAGTGAGGGGATCAAATTCCTGGATGCGCACAGCCCTTGTACGATCTGTTCTCCATCGCGTTATGGGTTACTGTCAGGTCAGCTTGTTTGCCGAACGGGAAGAAGACCGACAGCATTTGAGGGGCCTGGAGGCCCGAGTTATCTTGCTCCTGATAAGCTCACCGTTGCGCAGATGCTTCAGCAGCGTGGTTACAGAACTGGGGTGTTTGGGAAATGGCATTTAGGATTGACTTGGTTCGACAAGGATGGGAATCGACTTGCGGGTGGCTTTCAGACGCCGCTGTTGATCGATTATGCCAAGAGTACTCCGTTGGTGGATGGACCGAATGCACGCGGTTTTGATGAGTCTTTTATTACTCCGAATTGTCCCACGACCGATCCTTTGTATGTGTACATCGAAAATGGGATGGTCAACGTTCCGGCGACAAAGCGTCACCGCAGTGACACGTTAGAGAATCTTGAGGGGAAGTGGCGATGGGATAATGATGAGGGGTGGATGGCAGAGGGTTATCGATTCGTAGATGCGGATTTACTGTTTTACGAGAAGACTGCGGAGTTCATTCGATCCCATCGGGAGAAGACTCCCGACAAGCCATTCTTTGTGGTCTTATCAACGCAGATCGCGCATGCTCCAGTTTTGCCGGCTGAGGAGTTTCGGCAGAGTACTGAAGCTGGACCGAGAGGAGATTTTGTTCGGGAGCTTGATACCATTACCGGTCGATTGCTCGATTTGCTCAAAGAGTTGAAGATCGACGAGAATACGTTGGTAATCTTCAATGCGGACAATGGGGCGGAGACACTTCACACGCATTGGATGCGAACCGATTACAACCACGATCCGGCAGGTGGTTTTCGGGGGATGAAGCGGGACGGGTGGGAGGGAGGACACCATGTGCCAATGATCGTGCGGTGGCCGCAAAAGATCCCTGCGGGGCAAGTTTCCCGTCAAATGATCAATACGACGGACATCTTCGCCACGTTGGCATCGGTGGTCGATTTTGAATTGCCCGATGATGTTGCGGTAGATAGTTTCGATATGTTGCCAGTGTTGTTGGGGAAGCAACCCGAGGATCAATCCGTTCGATCACACATGTTGACTCAGAGTTTTCGGGGAGAGTTTCAATTGCGGGTTGGTAAGTGGAAATTGCTCAATCATGTAGGTTCAGGCGGGAACGACTACAGTCGTGGTGAATTGAGAAACTATGCATTAACAGAGCAAAACCCGAACCTGCGCGGGCAGCTTTACAACCTTGAGGAGGATCCAGGTGAGACGATGAATCTTTATGAGATCGAGCGAGAGAGGAGGGAGTCTATGGAGCGGTTGTTAGGGGAACTGACCGCCCCCGTGGCCAGCGCTAAGGGACAGGATGCTGGCGAGCCAAATACGAAAGCTGGGCGGACAGCTCCGTTGGGGCGTAAACCGATGAAGTAGGATTGATTTCAAGGGGGGGAGGTAGCCCTACTTGAGTCGTCGCAACGGTAGGCTAGGTAGAGGCTTGCGAGTGAGACAGAGGTGAGCAAATGCCAGATGGCATGACCTTGAAACCATGACTCAGGGGAACTGAATTGTTTAGCGACATCAAGTTGACGGCAAAGCACTGCGACAATCATCGATGCAAAGGCAAGCAGATACCATCCTGTGCGATTCCATTTGTATCGGACGTTTCGCTGAAGAGGAATGCAATCGACGATCGCAAAGCCAGCGACGAGGAGGATATGCAACGGTAGGACTTGGGCTGAGGACATCGACCACTTGTAATGGTACAAAAGATATGACGTCGCAATTACTACGATGGTCAGCAACGGCCATGTGGCAGAAGGTGATTGCGAGGATTTCAACGGGAACGGCCAGTTGGGAAGAATGGGGATGTATCGACCGATATTGATTGCGATACAAGCAAGTAGTGGTGTGTACATGGATCCAACGTCGAGTTGCTGACCCCAGCGGGTAAGCGAAGCGTGGAAGATTCCACTACTGATTCCAAGGTAAATGCATCCTGCGGCGAATAGAAAGCTCATTGCGGGGGTATCGATCAAGTAATTTCTGCCGCTTTGGTGAGTATTGCAGCGGTCTTTCCATCCGAAAGCTAAGCAGTAGAGACCGACGAGAACGTAAGCGAGGTTCGACCATGTGTTCGAACGGGTGCGAAAAAGGTCGCTTGGGTGGATCTTCTCGCTATAGTTCGAGTTGGTCAGATCATGGCTTGCAACCCAATCGCTCCAAGTGTTTTGACCTTGGTAGGACTCGCTGATCCAGGCGAGCAAAGCGATGATGGCTAACAAGCTTCCCAGGGGAAACGCGTGGAACCAGAAAGAGAGATTCGCTTTCTGTGGTTGGTAGGTTTTGGGATCCGTAGACGTCATGGAATCTCAAGGGTATGGTAATTCGCGTTTGGTGAGTCGAGGAACAAGGAATGAGTACAACGGGAATAACTCGAGTGTTGAGGTAGTGGTGGTTTATGATAAACGCGAAGAGTGTCGATGTGGTGGAGCGATGGGTAGGTTCCCTGACGAATCTTGTACTGTTTGTGATGATGGGATTTGGATTGGTATGTGGGGGATGGAGTTGCCAAGCCCAAGAGATCACGGGGATGAAGCTCAGCGATGTGAGTTTTGTTTCTGAGTTGGACAAAACGGTTCAGAAGTATGTAGTGCTTGAGTCCGACGGTTTTCGTCGCAGCACGAAGAAGACATTGCTTGTGGCTCTTCATGGGCATGGAGCGGATCGATGGCAATACGTTCGGGAGGAGCGGGATGAATGCCGAGCAACCCGAGAGTTTGCGATGAAGTATGGAATGTTGATGATTTCGCCCGATTATCGAGCGAGGACATCATGGATGGGGCCTGCGGCGGAAGCGGATTTAAAGCAGATACTTGCGGAGGTGCGAGAGTTATATGCCGTCGAATGCATCATTGTCAGTGGTGGATCGATGGGGGGGACATCTGCGTTGATATTCGGAGCGCTTCATCCTGATATAGTCGATGGAATTGTTGCGATGAATCCGACCTCGAACATGGAAGAGTATGGGCAATTTCAAGAAGCGATAGCAGAGTCCTACGGTGGAAGTAAAGCAGAGGTTCCTCAGGAGTATCGCAAGCGATCTTCGGAATTGCAATTCGAACGTTTGACGATGCCGGTTGCAGTGACGACCGGGGGGAAGGATACGCTGGTGCCTCCGGAGAGCACACTGAGGCTTGTCGAAAAGCTTCGTGGGGCAGATCGCAAGGTGTTTCTCAAGCATCGCAGCGAGGGAGGGCATGCGACGGCATATGAGGATGGCATGCAGGCGTTGGAGTTCGTCGCCGAGGGGTTACGCCTTAGGCAAAGCGAGCAGTAAGGCGTGAGGGGCGGTAGCTATGGGGGTTAGAGGCGAATGCCGGATCGCACTCGTTTGCGCAAGGAGTCCGCACTCCACATGTATCTATGTTTGATGAAGTAGTATCCCAAGCCTTTGATATGGAGCCAAGTGAATCGATTCGGGAGAAGTTTTCTCGAGCGTTCTTGGGCATCGTGTACGACGACGAATTTCGGTTCGTAGACGATACGAAATCCGGCTTTCCAAATTCGCAAGCAATAGTCGACATCTTCGGGGGCATAGAAGATCGCTTCGTCGAGTAGGCCGACCGCATCGAAGGCTTCGCGGGTCAGGAGCCAGCAAGCGGAGATCGCATAATCGACATCCGTCGACTCGACTTGGACTTGAGTTTTTTCGATTTGTCGCAAGCGTACCACACGTTCGATTTTTCTCGATACGGTGGGGAATTGGTCGGTTGAGAGTTGCGGGCGGCCGTCTGGGAAAATCAATTTAGGTGCGACAAGGCCGACTTTAGGATGTTGATCGAGGTAATCGATCAGTCCGCGGAGGGCTTCGGGGGAAACATAAGCATCGGAATCGAGGATGAGGATTTTCTTGCCGGTGCTTTGGCGCAGGGCGATGTTTCGAGAAGCGGTTGTGCCGTAATTTTTCTCGAGGCGATGGAGTTTGATCTCGGGTTGGTTTGGGGCACCGGTTTGGTTCGGTGCACTTGTTAGTTTCGCTGAGATCTCCGAGATGATTTCCAGAGAGCTATCCGTCGAGCCGTTATCCACGATCAAGATTTCCGCTTGAATCTGGTTAGCCGCGATTGCATCGACGAGTGACTCCAGGCACTTGCGGATACTTCGGGAGGAATTGAACGAGAGGATAACGCAAGAAAGGTCCACGGTAACACTACTTTTCAAACAGGTACACGGGTCAAGCAGGTAAACGGCAAGCGGTTAGACAGCAAGCAGTTAGACGGTTCAGAAGCTCTCGGGTTGAACCGAGTTTATCTACAGGAAGTTTTCAAGGGAAGGTATTGGGTGTAAGAATTCCGCAAGCTCACGATGATTGTTGTTGAGCGGAGCTATTTGTGTAGCTGTTGTTGGGGTCAACTGTTGGGAGCTAAGGCTGGTGTGGGCAAGTCACTTTTTGGGGGCTTCTTATCTCGCTTCTCTAGTAAATCGCGATATCTCAGTCCCGGTAGTTCGACGAGTTGATGGAGAACTTCGGCGATCACCATGGTCAGTAGGTACACCAAAATTACGTAGAGCCAGTAATTCGAGATTCCGAGTCGGCGTATTACGGCGATGGCTTCGACGTGAACGAGATACATCGCGTAGGATCGAATAGCGATGAACCGGGTAAGGGAGCTAGTGGCTGTATTACGAAAAAATGAATTGGCTTCGCATAGCGACACGAGAATTGCTGAGACGTAGACCCATGAGTATGGGGGGATATTGGAATTACCGGTGTAGCGTTTGTAGATTGCTATGCAGACGACGGCCAGGGCAAGTGGGACGTGCAATGGGAGGGTGCGCATCCAATTCTTCCAGAGGGCAGGGTAGTTAAGCATCATGTGTGCAAGAAGTACACCTGAGGCGCAAGCATCGAGGCGAACGTGAGTATCGTGGATACTGCCGTACCAACCGTAGGCTCTAAACAGGCAGGGGAAGATGATCAGAGTAAGCAGCAGGGCCGTGATGAGGTTTTTTCGATTGCCGACGAAAAACAGGGAGGCAGCGATGATAATGTAGAAATGTTCTTCGACGCACAGCGACCAGCTAACGGAATAGAACGGGATCGGATCGTACCAGTAATTCTGTATGAAGATTGCAAACACGCTGTCAGACCACTGCCATGAGCCGTTGACGACACGTTGCAGAAGCGAGAGGGCAAGGATTGCAAAGTAGGCTGGGAGGGTCCGCCACCAACGGCGTCTCCAGAATTTCATCGTATCGAGGGTGCCGGTTCTGTGAATTTCCTTGATGATCACACCGCCGAGAAGCCAACCGCTCAGGACGAAAAACAGATCGACGCCGTGTCCTCCCAAGCCGATGGTGTTATACCAAGTTGCTTCCGGGATCCCGGCTTTTCCCCAGAAGGCCGTATTGGTATGGGTGGCGATGACAACCAAAACCGCTAGTGCTCGAAGAGAATCGAGCCATGCGTTTCGTTGATGAGTCATTTCGGTCTTTCAATAACGAAGAGTCACAAGTGGGGAGGATTGCGATCCGCAGTGTCCCTCCCGATTTTTTAGTTCCACGTATTGCGATTGTGGATGTTGTGGTTTGGCATCTAGAAGCACACCCCTTTCGAAAGTAGGAGGGGGGATCTAAACAGGGCGAAGCCGAGTGAATTCCTGGGTTACAACCTATGGAGTGAGTAAGGTTACACGAAGAGTTCCGTCCTATAAAGAAGGCACTTCTGGAATTATTGAAGGTTCGAACTTTTCTTAGATGTTCTGGTCTTAGATGTTCTGGCCGAAATCGATTGCGGATGTCAAGGAAGGAGAATTCGCAATCGAAGGGGTGGCTTTAGAAAGCAGAAGAGTTAGGCGGCACATTATGTGGCAAATCATGAGGCAAATCATGGGGCAAATACCGCGGACCAAGTTCGACCAGGGGGGCCAAGTTTGTTGGAACCATGATCTATTCGATTTAGGTTTTGCGCGCGCGAGCATTAGCACTGCGATGCTAAAGTGCGAAAAACCGGGCTTTTGGCTATAAAAACATCCAACGTGCTATAACGCAGTCAGGCTTTGTGCTTTCCCGTAGGTATGGGGCATGAAGTTGCCTAATACTATGGGGTTTGCTTGGGCCGCGTTGCTTCGTTGGTGCTGCCACCCATTTCGAAGCGAAGGCTCTTTGCTGGGCCATCGGATGGCTTTTCAAATTCGATTAGGCCGGCGGTGAAACGCAAGCCGAATTCGGTGGGGCTGTGTGGGATCATCTCCATCATGGGGCCACCTTGGGTGAAGAAGAGTTTTCCGTCTTTGCGGATGACTTCGTAGCGGCCTCCTCCCTTTCGTTCATAGGTTCCGAGCAGATTGGCGATGTGTTGGTCGGTTAGTTCGGAGCGGATTGGATCGTAGGGTTCGGTTGGTGGAATGATTTTCTCGGGAGGAAGTTCCCTTACCCAAATGTTTCGAAAGCGGACAGGATTTCCGTGATCTTGAAGTCCGATTGGGAGTTTATCACCGCGATTGGTGTAGGGGTGATGTTGCATCCAAGAGGTTGGTCCAAGTGGCCGCACGTTGTCTTGGATCAGCACCCCGTTGTGAAGCACAGTGATTCGAGAGGGTTGAGCCAATTCACCGTTTGGTTCGTAAGTCGGGGCTCGGTAGATAACGTCGTAGGACTGCCACTGGCCGGGTTTTCTACATACGTTAACCAAGGGGGGATATTGGCCGTAAATCGAACCTGCTTGACCATCGGCATAGGTTGGATTCTCAAAGGAATCTAGGATTTGCACTTCGAATTGGCTTTGGAGAAAAACGCCGCTGTTGCCTCGGCCTTGACTCTTCCCTTGAACTTTTAGAGGGGAGGCCCACTCGAGATGGAGTTGCACATCGCCGAATCCTTGAACGCTGTACGCGTATCCCCCGGCTTCGATCGGTTCCATTGCTCCATCGCGGATGATCCATTTGAGTTCCTTTCCTTCAGGACCTTGCCATGCATCGAGGGAAGATCCATCGAAGAGGACGATGGCATCGGAGGGTGGAGCTAAGGGAAGATTGCTTTGGCCCGGTTCGACGACGGCGGGCAGTTGCCGCTTCATGTCGTGTTGTTTCCAACCGGTGGCTAGCTGGCAGAAGGCGGGCTGAGCGCTGAGCAGGAAGGCGAGCGAAGTGAGCTGAAACCTTGTTCGAGAGAACCGAGTAACGAGCTTCAACGACTTAGATAGTATTGTTGATTTCATTGCATCAAGGGAGAGTGTTTCAAAGAGGAGGAAGTACGATTAGGTTTTTAGTTCTTAGGAAATTTTAGTGGCTGATATTGATTTGTATCGGGATTGCTACGTCGTTCTCGTGCTCAGTGAAACGGCGATTGTGTCGTTCAAAAAACCACCTGGCTCTCAAGGAAACTAAGCGACACTGGTTATCCGAGCACGAGCACGAGCACGAGCACGAGCACGAGCACGAGCAGAGGCTGG
>Ga0214163_1000780_pt1 | contig 14307 bp, 13 predicted proteins | sample LakMenepilimnion_2_FD_153001 | JGI IMG/M metagenome (GOLD analysis project Ga0214163, IMG submission 153001) | Freshwater microbial communities from Lake Mendota, WI - Practice 15JUN2010 epilimnion v4 | ecosystem: Environmental > Aquatic > Freshwater > Lake > Epilimnion/Euphotic zone | place... | reverse complement strand
TTTTCTTTGCGTGGGTGGCAGCAACATGAGTGGTGGGCGTTCGAAGGTGGAGGAGCTGAAGGGGGAGTTGGCGAAGGCGTTGTTCTTTGATGGGACGCAGTGGCTGCCGTTGTCGGCGGAGAAGATGAACAAGCGAGGCTTTGGCTGCGAGGTGTCTTTTGCCGCGAGCATGAGCCAGAAGCTCGGACGCACGATTGGCATCATCAAGCATTCGCCGCATGGCACCAGTCTCGATACGGTCTGGTCGCCAGCGACCCCGGATTCGCTCTACTAGGAGTTCATTCGCAAGGTGAAGGCTGCCCGCAAGGCGCGGCCGATCACGATCATCGGCCTGATCATGGTGCAAGGCTCGGGCGACTCGAAGGAGCAAAAGAAGGCCGAGGCCTATGCCGCGAATCTTCAGGCCTGGATTTTGGCGGCGCGAAAAGACCTGCAAACGCCGAACCTGCTCTTTGTGTGCAGTCGTCTGCGTGCCGGGCAGCCGAAGGTGAAGTTCCCCTTTGCCAATCTGGTGCGTCAGGCGCACGAAAACGGCTCGGAGTTCGTCGATTGCGATGTGCTCGAAGTCGGCGACGACGAGGTCCACTTCACCGCGAAAGGCCAAATCGACCTCGGACGGCTCTTTGCGGACAAATTGCACGCGATGATGAGCAAGGCCGATGGTCAGCGTTGATCCGATCTTCCGATGAAACGACTTCTTACATGGCTCACCTTCGCCTCCGCTGCCTGGGCGGATTCGTTTCCTGTTCGCATCGAAGTCGATGCCGCTCAGACCATCGGACCGCTGAAGCCGATCTGGCGTTTCTTTGGCGCGGATGACCCCAACTACGCCTACCTGCCGCATGGTCGCGAGTTGCTGGGGGAACTCGGCGAGCTGAAGAAGAACGAAGTTTTCTTCCGCACGAATAGTTTGCTCAGCAATGGCAAGGGCGGCGACTTTTTTGGAGGCCTTTCTCAATCACTGTCTCAAGGGCCAAAACCGAGCCACGAGTGAAACCGGCACGCCGCTCGATTTCATCTCCTTCCATGCCAAAGGCAGCGCCAAGCAGATCGATGGACATGTGTGCATGGTCATCGCCAATCAACTCCGTGAGATTGACGAAGCCTTCGCGGTGATCGCCAGCCATCCCGAGGTCAAAGCGAAGCCCATCATCATCGGCGAGTCCGATCCCGATGGCTGCGCCGCCTGCAAGGGCGCGGATCGCGACCATCGCAACGGTACAATGTATGCCTGCTGCACCGCCGCCACCTTCCCGCGCAAGCTCGACCTCGCCGCGAAGCATGGCGTGAACCTCGAAGGCACCTTGACGTGATCCTTTGAGTTGCAAGACCATCCCAAACTCACCCGAACGCTTTCACCGCCTAGCAAGTCCTCGGTTCTCCGCAAAAGCCCGACGCCAAGCAGATTTGCCTTCTCGAAGACGCTAGCCGACTCACGCCTGCCTCGGATACGACAGAGGTGAGTCCGAGAACGGAAATACCGAGATCCGCTTCAACCTCGCCCGACATGGCGTTACACTGGTGGAGTTGGAGTGAAAAAGTGGTTTTGAGTTGAGCCAGAACATGTGCTAAATAATGCGGCTAAAGCCGCAGCCGCTCTATGAAACCACCGTCACCATCCACCGACCGCCGTCTGTTTCTCAAAACCAGCCTCGCCAGCGCGTTGGGGGCACCTTTGATCTCCCGCGCTCAAGGTCAGCTCGCGGTGTCGGGCATGTATCATGAGGATGCCCGTGACTTGCCGCTCAATACCGACGCCGATGTGATCGTCTGCGGAGCGGGACCTGCGGGAGTGTCGGCCGCTATTTCTGCGGCTAGGGCTGGGGCGAAGGTGCAGCTGTTTGAGGCTCATGGCTCGCTCGGCGGCGTGTGGACCTCCTCGTTGTTAGGTTATTTGCTCGATTTCGATAAACCCGGTTTCAATCAAGAGTTGGTCAGGCGTTTGCGTGAGCGAGATGCCATCCATGGCGAAGGGGTGAACGGTATCAGCTATCAGCCTGAAGAGATGAAAGTGCTGCTGGATGAACTCTGCATAGCTGCCGGGGTCGAGGTGCAGCTGCATACAAGAGTGGCAGCCGCGTATCGCGAGGGGCGCAAGCTCAGCACCATCATCACGGAGTCGAAGAGTGGTCGGCAGGCCTGGAAGGCGCCGGTTTTCATCGACACCACCGGCGATGGTGATCTCGGTGTGCAGGCGGGTTGCGATCATGAGATCGGCATGGCCCAGGGCTGTCCATGCCAGCCTCTGAGCATGTGCATGCTGATCGTGGTGAAAGATGCTGCGGCCATGACCAGCGTGATCCATGGCACAGGCAGCAAAGCCAAGGGAATGGGCGACTCCAAAAAGGCGCTGCTAAGTGAAATCCGACGCGCTGGTTTCGATCCCAGCTATGCCGCACCAACGTTGTTTCCGATCCGCGATAATCTGCTGCTGGCGATGATCAATCACGAATACGGGATCAATGCTGGCGACGCCGCCAAAGTCACCGAGGCCACGATGCGTGCGCGGGGCGAACTGCATCAAATCGTGCGCGGTCTGCGCAAGCTCGGTGGCATGTGGGATGGCGTGCAAATCGCAGCGACGGCTGAGCAGATCGGCATCCGTGACGGACGTCGCATCCGTGGACGCTATGTGGTGGGCAAGGATGATCTCATCGCCGGTGCTCGTCATGAGGATGCGGTGGTGCGTGCCACATTCTCCGTGGATGTTCATGCGTTGACTGCTGAGTCCAATAAGCAGGCGGGTTACAGCAACATGGGCGTGAAGACCAAGCCCTATGACATCCCCCTGCGCGCCCTCATTGCCAAGGATGTCGATGGCCTCATGATGGCCGGGCGCTGCATCAGCGGCGACTTCATCGCTCACGCCAGCTACCGCGTCACCGGCAACGCCGTCGCCATGGGAGAAGCAGCCGGCGCCACCGCTGCCGTGGCGGCAAAAAACAAAACTGCACCGCATGATGTACCGTGGAGTGAGGTGCAGCTTGTGATTGAGAAAGTGCGTTTGGCTGGCGCTTAAGTTTTTCAGCCGCAAGCTGTGGCTCCTGGCCTCGTTGAAGTTTGATCCATCATGATCCGCATCTTCTTCGTTTCTCTGCTCATTGGCTCCATTTCCCTGGCTCAAGAACCCAAGGCCAAAGATGCACCCACCAAGCTTGCTCCAGAAGTCATAGCCGCTCTCGAAGCTCATCCAGGACTCGTCTATGCCAGCTATGGTCAGCGGGAGGTGCAGCTTGATCTTTGGAGGCCAAAAAACGTTAGGCAGCCGTTGCCCGCCATCATCTGCATTCACGGTGGCGGTTGGTATAAAGGCGAGCGTTCTTCTATGGCGAATCTGGCTCAGGCGCTGGCTGCCAAAGGCTTTGTCTCCGCCACCATCAGCTACCGGCTCAGTGGTGAAGCCAAGTTTCCCGCCGCCATTCAGGACTGCAAAGCTGCCGTACGCTTCCTGCGGGACAACGCGGCTAAGTTTGGCATCAATGCCAATGCCATCGGCGTCACCGGCCTCTCTGCTGGCGGCCACCTCGCCGCGCTGCTCACCACCAGTGGTGGAGTGAATGAACTCGAAGGCGAAGGTGGCCACTTTGATCAATCCAGCGCCGTGCAGGCAGGTATCGCCATGGGCGCGCAGAGCGATCTCGAAAGCACGCGCATCGGCGAACTCAGCAGCTATCCCGACGATCCCTTCTACCGCACCTTCCTCGGTGATTCACAGGCCAAGGTCCCGCAGACTTATGCCCTCGCATCGCCGCGTCATCACCTCGATAAATCTGATCCTCCGTTGCTCTTCATGACCGGCGAACTCGACGACGCCAGCACCCATGCTGATGAAACCCGCGCAGATTTGGCCAAGCTCGGCATCCCCACCGATCTCACGGTCATCCCTCAGGCACCACACGCCTTCCTTGGCCAGCAAAGAGCCTTCGACACCTGCGTGTCCGCTTGCGACGCCTTCTTCAGCCAGCATTTGAAGAAACGCCCCTAAGTCATGGCCAAAGCGAAATCACCAGCTTTTGCACGTATTCGCGCTGAAGTGATCCGGCTCGTTGCGCTGATCCCCGAGGGCAAGTTCACCACCTACGGGAGCATGGCCGTTCACATGAATGTCATGGCGCGGCATGTCGCCTTTGTGATGAGCCGGCTCACCGATGAAGAATCGCAGGCCCTGCCGTGGCATCGCGTCGTCAGTGCTGATGCCCGCCTCAGTTCGAAGATGGATGCCGAGTTGCGCGAACTCCAGAAGTCACGACTTGTGTTCGAAGGCATGAGCATTGACTCCAAGGGCTTTATCGAAGATGCGGACGCCCATTTTCATGTCGTCGGGATACGGCGGAACATCCGCTGGAGCGAACTCGGATGAGTTGGGGAGAAATGATGATGCTTTTACTTCGTTATCAGGGCATGTTCCTGCGAGTTGCCATAATTTTAATGATGATCGTTTGCTCGGCTCAGGCTGAAGATGCCGAATCGCTCTTCGTTCGCCGCGTCTGGCCGTTGTTTCAGGAGAAATGCCTCGCGTGCCACGGGAACGATGAAAAAAAGATCAAAGCCGACTACGACATGCGCACGCTCGAAAGCTCCATCATGGGCGGCGAGAGCGGCGTGAAGGCCCTCGTGCCCGGCAAGCCAGAGGAAAGCCCGCTCTACCTCGCCTCCACACGCCAGCACGATGACTGGGAGCCGATGCCGCCGAAAGAGGCGGATCAACTCAAGTCCGAGCAGCTTGCGTGGATCAAGGAATGGATCGCGGGCGGTGCTCCGTGGCCCGAGGAAGCGAAACGAAACATCATCGCCAAAGCGAGTGCAGACAAGTGGAGCGCGGAGGATGGCATCACGGTGAAGGTGAAAGGTGCCCTGACGCCCGAATGGGCGAACCGCCGCTACAAGCCGGAGTCGTTGTGGGGATACCAGCCCGTGAAAAAGCCACTGCTCAGTGCTCAGTCCTCAGTGCATCCGGTGGATGTGCTGCTTGCGGTGAAGGAGCCGTCTCCGGAAGCGGATGCGCGGACTTTGATCCGCCGAGCCGCGTTTGATCTCACGGGGCTGCCGCCGACACCCGAGGAAGTGGCGGTGTTTGAGTCCGACTGGTCGGACGTGTCAGATCGGTCCGACACGTGGCAGCGTCTGATCAACCGCCTGCTCGAATCCCCTCACTACGGCGAACGCATGGCCCGACACTGGCTGGATGTCGTTCGCTACGCGGACAGCAGCGGCTTTGCCAACGACTACGAGCGCGGCAATGCCTGGCGCTACCGCGATTACGTCGTGCGCAGCTTCAATGCGGACAAACCGTTCGATCAGTTCATCGTCGAGCAGATCGCGGGAGATGAGATGCGGGATTTCAACCAAGAACCAGGAATCAAGAACCAAGAACTCTTGATCGCCACCGGTTTTCTGCGCATGGGGCCGTGGGAGCTCACGGGCATGGAGGTCGCGAAGATCGCGCGGCAACGATTTCTCGATGATGTGACGAATTCGGTCGGCGAGACCTTTCTGGCGCACTCGCTGCAATGCGCCCGCTGCCACGATCACAAGTTCGATCCGGTGCCCACGCATGATTACTACTCGATGCAGGCCTGTTTCGCGACCACGCAACTCACCGAGCGTGAAGCGCCGTTTTTGAAGTCGGAGAACACGAGTGGCTTTGAGGAGAAAAAGTATCTCGAAGCCCGCCGCGCCGAGCATCTGGCCGTCTTGAAGGCGCTCGATGAAAAACTGCTCCAAAATGCCTCAAAATGGCTCGCCGAGAAGAAGATAGATCCGGCGAAATGGAACGCTGCGGTGGCACAGGCCAAGCAAGGCGGCGGCAAGAATGCCAAAAAGGGCTTCTCCGATGTTTTTGGTGCCGCGCGGCAGATCCTCACGAAGCAGGGCTTACCGGAGGATCAGTATCCGCCGAAGCTCGTCAGTTTTGCGCCGCAGGACTTCGGCAACGAGCGTGTGGCCCGCAAAGGCCTCGAACGACTGAAGTGGGAGATGGAGCGCTACGAGCCTTATGCCTTCAGCGTTTACAACGGCGTCACGATCCCGATGGTGAGTGTTTACCTGCCACTTCGCATGCCGAGTGATCGCATGAAGAACGGTGAGCTTGAACAAACCGCCATCCTCGGCGGCGGCGATCCTTTCTCTCCCACCACCAAAGTGAAACCTGGCGTACTTTCTGTCCTCGATACCATCGAGTTCCCTGAAGCCATCGAAGGCCGTCGCACCGCTCTCGCGAAGTGGATCGCCAGCAAAGACAACCCGCTCACCACACGCACCTTCGTGAACCGCCTGTGGCTCTGGCACTTCGGTCAGGCCATTGCCGGCAATCCGAACAACTTCGGCAGCACCGGCAAAAAGCCCACGCATCCCGAACTACTCGATTTTCTCGCCGCGACTCTCGTGGAGAAGGGCTGGAGCATCAAAGAGATGCACCGCCTCATCATGACGAGCGCAGCGTATCGTAGAGCGAGTTTTCCAACTCGTTCCAAACCCGACGAGTCAGAAAACTCGTCCTACGTCACTTTCAAACCCCGTCGCCTCATGGCCGAAGAACTTAGAGACGCGATGCTCAGCATCACCGGCGAGCTGAATCCAACCCTTGGTGGCATTCCTAATCGGCCTGAGATCAATGTCGAAGTCGCGATGCAGCCGCGCATGGTCATGGGCACGTTTGCAGCTGCGTGGGTGCCGAATCCGCTGCCAGAGCAGCGGCATCGACGCAGTTTGTATGCGCTCAAAATTCGAGGTCTGCGCGATCCTTTCATGGAGGTCTTCAATGAGCCTGCGCCGGACTTTTCTTGCGAAGCTCGTGAGGTCTCCACCGTCACGCCACAGGTTTTCAGCCTCTTCAACGGCGAGGCGAGTTACGATCGGGCCCTGGCGCTCGCGAATCGCGTCTTGAAGGAAAAAGCCGCCGATCCTATCTCGCGAGTGTTTGAGCTCACGTTTGTCCGCAAGCCTTCTGCGGAGGAAAAGGCCAGCTGTGAAGCTCATTGGAAGCAAATGGAAGCCAAACAGGCGAAACTCACGTTCGAGAAGCCCAAACCGCCGCTGGAAGTGCGCCGCGAAGCTGTCGAAGAGAACACCGGTGAGAAATTCAGCTTCCAGGAAAAGCTCCCCGGCTACGCCGACTTCGTTGATGACCTTCAACCCGCCGACTGCGACGCGAAAACACGTGCGTTGGCCGATGTCTGCCTCGTGCTGCTGAACTCAAACGAGTTCGCTTACCTCTACTAAGTCCTGACGATGCAGAAGCATTCTATTGTGGACCTTGTGCACTCTCTCGCGCTGCGAAGCGCCTGGACGTCGTAGCTTGGGAATCCTGCTCATGACTTTATCCAGTTGCCAGGCATCCTTTGAGGATGGCTGATGCAAGTAGGTCAAGATTGATGCGTTTGCTTGGGCTCATGAAACTGCTTTCGCTGTTAGCCCTTCTTGTCATGCCTCTAATGGGTGAGGATCTTCCTGTGCTTGCTGAGCCTGATTTTATCTCACCACTTGAGGAGTCATGGAAGATCGCTCACGGCAACTATGAGCCGCGCGATGGGGTGCTGGTCTGCGCTGAAAAAGCAGAGAACAAACATGTGGCTGTCCTTTGGCATCAAGTTGGCTGGAATACAGGTGTGGTCGAGTGCGAGTTCCGCCTGGATGGCTCTAAAACTTTCATTGTCGGTTGTGACGGTGTGACTCCCGCCGGTCTAAAGCATGTGGGCCGATTCGTGGTGACTCCCAAGCAGATCAGTATCGCCGAGGACTCCGTAAAACCTAGCCACATACTCGCCAAATTACCCGCGGACTTGAAGTCTGGTGTATGGCATAAGCTCCGACTTGAGTGGAATGGTGATCAAATAGCCATCCTGCTTGGGGATCTAACTTTGAAGGCTCAGCATGCTTTTCTCGCCACGCCCAAGAGCCGAAGCTGGTTCGCTGTCGGCGGCCAGACTGCTTCAATTCGCTCCTTAAAGATTCGTGGTAAGCCCTAGATGGAATCAGAGTCAAAAGCCTCAATCGCGACGAATCACCATGCGTTGTTGCCTTCTCATTTTTTTGCTAGGTGGTTCTGTTCTTGCCCAAAATACTCGTCAGGTAGTGAAAGACTGGCCGCGCTTCCCCAAGGATCATCAACTCGGTCTCTGTGCAGGTGTGGGGGTGGATGCTCAAAATCGTGTATTCGTTTTCCACCGCAGTGGCCGTGTTTGGTCGAATCCATCTCCGAAAACACCCATCTCGAAACCCACCGTCAGCGTGATCGACGGCGCCAGCGGCAAGCTGCTTTCGAGCTGGGGAGAAAATCGCTTCATCATGCCGCATGGACTGACGGTGGATCACGAAGGTCATCTTTGGCTCACAGATGTGGGGCTGCATCAGGTCTTCAAATTCACAGCCGAAGGTAAGCTGCTGCTGACTCTTGGGGAAGCCGGTGTCTCGGGCGAAGATTCGTCACATTTCAATCTGCCCACGGATGTCGCGGTGCTGAAGGATGGTTCATTCTATGTCAGCGATGGCTACAAAAATACCCGCGTGATGAAATTCACTGCCCATGGCCAGTTTGAGTTTCAGTGGGGTCAGCCGGGCAAGGGTGAAGGTGAATTTCGCCTGCCACATGGCCTAACGATTGATGGTCGAGGCCGTGTGATCGTTTGTGACCGTGAGAACGAGCGGCTTCAGGTTTTCGATGCCCGTGGGCGCTTTCTTGAACTCTGGCAGGGGCCGCAGATCGGTAAGCCTTACGGCATCGCCAATAGCGCTGATGGCGGTGTTCTGGTCATTGATGGCGGCTCGCCTTCACTGAAACCCCAGCTGCGTGGCAAGGCTGTCGAACTCGATGCTGCTGGCCGGGTCATCGACACCTTTGGCAGTTTTGGCAAGGAACCAGGGCAGTTCCAACTCGGCCATGACATCGCTGTGGGCCCTGATGGTGCCGTGTATGTCGCTGAGGGCACGGGAGCCCGTTTGCAAAAGTTTGTGCGCTGAGATCAGCCCACGATTTCAGTCGGGCAGTCCGGCAGCGACGCCATGAAGGCACGACCGTAGGGCTTCGAAAGAATGCGGTTGTCCAGGATGGCGACGATGCCCTGATCCTGCTGCGTGCGGATGAGTCGGCCCACACCTTGACGAAGTTTCAAAATGGCCTCAGGCACACTGTACTCGCTGAAGCTGTTGAGGCCTTGTTCTTCGAGGTATTCCAAGCGGCTGGCTGTCAGCGGATGATCCGGCACGGAAAAGGGCAGCCGAGTGATAATGACATTGCTCAGGGCCTCTCCAGGCACATCGACACCCGTCCAGAAGCTGTCTGTGCCGAACAAAATGCTGTGCACGTCTTTTTTAAACTCGGCCAGCATCTGATGCCTCGGCATCCCACGTCCCTGCACCAGCAGCCGCCAGCCATTATCGAGGCAGAAGTCTTCCAAACGGTCCGCCATGGCCGTCATCTGACTGTAGCTGGTGAAGAGCACAAACGCCCGCCCCTGTGAGAGGCTGAGGAAGTGGGAGATCTTCTCCTCCATGGCGTCGCCATAGGCATCATCCTTCGGCTCCGGCATCCGCTTCACCAGATAAAGCCGCATCTGCTTTTTGAAGTCGAAAGGACTCTGAATGCAGGCCGCCTGGGCATTTTGAGCGCCGACACGATTGCGGAAGTAGTTTAATTTTTCGTCATCGCCCACACCGAGCGTGGCGCTGGTGAAGACACAGGCTTTGCCGCCGCCAAAAAAGATCTCCTCCAGCTTCGGCGAGACGTCGATGGGCGCACTGTGCAGGGCGAGGTTGCGGTTATCTCCCGTGCCGCGCTCGGCCCAATAGACATGGCCGTCTTCCGTTTGATCAAGGAAGGCGCTCAGATTCACCCGCACCGCCGTGAGCCGCTTGGCGATGTCATGCAGTTCCAGCTTCTGGCCTTCACTCTTGGCCGCATCACCGGCCTTGATGGCGCAGGTGGCGAGTCGTTGCAAAGGCAGTGCCAGATCATTTTCCACCAGCCCCGGCTCGCGGATGCGAAACTCCTTCGCGTAAGTGCCCGTGAATTTGCAGCGAGACTCGGCGCTGCGGAAAAACGACTCGGTCATCGTGATGGCCTGGACGACATCGCGGATCGCATCACTGTCGCCCACACTGGCAAAGAAACCTTTGCGCGTCTTGGGGTTGTAGAGACGCCCGAGTTCAAAGCGGATGTTTGATTCACTGATATGAATACCGAAAGCCTGAGCGGCGATGTTTTCAATGGTGTGGGCCTCATCCAAGACCACGAAGTCACGGGGAAAAATGAAGTTTGCATCCTCGGCCAAAGTTTCTTCAGCAGAGGCCAGCAAGGTAAAAAACAGCGTGTGATTCAGCACCAGTACATCTGCCGCCGCCATGCGCCGCCGCACGTCCTGATACACACAGCCGCTGCCCGGTGGGCAACGACGTGGCGTGCAGGCATGAGGCTCGCTGCGCACCATGGACCACAGCCGCGCGCCGGGGGTGAAATCCATCTCGCTCAAAGTCGCAGTCGGGTTTTCCCGGTGCCATTCTTCGATGAGCTGCAGCTCAGCTGCCTCACTGCTGCTGAAGAGATCACCCGTCTGCGAAAAAGCACTCTTGAGGCGTGTCGGGCAGAGGTAGTTGTTCCGGCCTTTTAACAGCTCGGCATGGAAGTCACCGACGAGTTTTTTGACGATGGGAATGTCTTTGTGAACGAGCTGCTCCTGAAGATTGATCGTGTGGGTGCAGATGATGGCCTTGCGTTTCTGCTCCAGCGCAAACGTGGCGGCTGGCAGCAGATAGGCCAGCGACTTGCCGACGCCCGTTGCGGCCTCGACGATCAGAGGCCTGTTCTTTTCCAAAGCTCCTGCCACCAGCTGGGCCATGCGCTGCTGCTGCGGACGATATTCAAACTGAGGCGAGGCCGCGAGCCTGCCATCTGTGGAGAAAGCCAGATGCATCCTCTCCGCGAGCGTAGGTCCGCCGTGGCTGCCTTCAGAGGGGTCGAGAATACTGATCATATGAGTGCTGCATCATGCCGGGCCTGGGAGCGGCTGCAAAGTGTGAATGCGCGAAGTCCAGCCGCTTGATCAAACTCATTCATTGATCCAAACGGGTGTGCCGACGGGTGTGAGATCGAAGAGTTCGATGACATCTTTGTTTTTCAGCCGAATGCAGCCATGGCTGGCAGGGCGGCCAATGCGGGCTTCGTCATTGGTGCCGTGGATGTAAATGTAGCGGTCGTAGGTATTGGCATTGTGCGCTTGGGAGCCGTGCAGCCAGAGGATGCGTGTGAGCACGAGATCATTCTGCGTATCCATGCCCGGCTGCCAGAGGCCTACGGGCTGGCGTGATTTAAAAATCGTTCCGCAGGGTGCTGCATCACCGTGCTTTTCCTTCACGATAAAATTCCCCAAGGGGGTTTTATAGCTGCCGGGTTGGGTGCCAAGGCCAAACTTCGATGTGGAGCACGGCCACTCATGCACCAGACGGCGGCCATCCCACAGGCTAAGACGCTGCGTGGCGACGCTGATTTCGAGTCGAGGGGTGTGAAGCGACATGTTTTTAAAATCTAGGAAACACAACCAAAGGCGGTGACTTCGTTCTTATTCGCACAGAGACGTGTCAGCCGGAAATCAGTACAAAAAGCACGGGCTTCATTTTTGAGCTGAGAGAGCAGATGATACTCGTCACCACCCTTAAACTTGATCGTCACGATGAAGCGGTTCATCTGTTTCTCACGCAGCCATTCCAGCAGCAGATCCATGCTGCGTTGAGGTGCGGCGATGATGTCGCAGATGAGCCAGTCCACCGGCTTTTCCGGCTTATATTTAAAGGCGTCCGCCTGGATAAACTGGAGCCGCGGACTGCGCATCAGATCATCCCGCAGCGGTGAGCGGTCGATGGCGATGACATGGGCTCCACGCTGGATGGCGACATAACTCCAGCTGCCTGGAGAGGCTCCGAGATCGACGCAGGTCTGCCCGCGCTCGATGCGCTGGTCGAGTCGTAGTTCAGCTTCGATGACTTTGGCAAAGGCGCGTGACGGTGCCGCCTTGTCCTCTGCATGCGGGATGTCTCCAGCGATGTGCGGTGAAAAAATGGCCCTCAGGTCTTGTAGCAGCGGGGCTGGTGCGGCAGAGATGATGCCTGCATCCGGTGCCGTGAGCACTGCCTGGACGAGAGCATGCTCTCCTGGCAGGATTTCAGCATCGGCTTTCTGCCAGCTACGCCAGAGGCTGCGGCGGCGTTTCTTCAGTCGCTCACCCAATGCTGCATGGATGAGCGCGCAGCGATGCTGGCCGGCCTTGCCTTCACCATAGGCGGGCCAGAGATGCAGATGCCAGGGCTGATCATCCGGCAGGGTGGCGAGCATCACTTCGATGAGTTGATCCGCCCAGCCGTTGATGCTGACCTGGGAAAGTTCACGCGCGTTGGGCAACGTTTGCCTAGCGAAAGCCAGCAGCGGCGGATCTGGCAGAGTTTCAGCCAGAACAAAAGGCTGCTGCTCCGAAGACCAGGCCTCCACTCCGGCTTGTTTCAATTCATCGACAAGGAAGACATCGCATCCCTCTGCTGGCAGGAAGGCGTGCATCAGGTGAAAAGCGTCAGCAATGGCGCAAGCTCAGGGGCTTCTTCACAGACGGTGGTAAGATTTCTCACACCAGCTGGAATGTGCTGTTCGAAGTGAGTCTTACCCTGATTGCGCGAGAGGTTCGCATAAGCACCGAGAGCCTGCATCAGGCGCTGGGCCGCACAAAGATGAAAAATCTCCCGCAACTCAGGCAGCTTCAAATTTCCCAAGTCGGCATAATAAGTTAGCAGATCATGCCGCTCACTTCGGCTGATGACGACATAGGGGTCAAAAAGCAGCGAAGCCAGATCATACTCCGCGAGACCGGGCCGTAGGCCCTGATAATCCACCAGCCAGGCGGCTCCATCACGCATGAGGACGTTTTGACTTTGAAAATCACGATGCACCAGACAGCGCGGTAGCTTCGCCAGCCGCTGACGCAGCTGCGCCAGCACGGCGTGTGCTTCCGTGAGGCCATCGACATCACGGTGCAGATACCCGCGAACGAAATGCTCGATGAAGTAGTTCTGTTCCCACTCATACATGCCCTCATTAAATGCAGGTTCCATGGCGGCGATCTCTTCAGCGCTGAGACTGGCTTCCTTGACGGAATGGATTTTGGCGGCTTCGCGCAAAGTGGCTTCATACAAGGGACGCCTCTCTTTCCAGTCCGCTAGATGATGTTCATGGAGATCATCGCGGCCCAGATCTTGCAGCCAGACGCAGAGCCGCTGCTCACAGAACGCATAGATTTTCGGCACGTTGACGCCGAGTGCCGCCAGGCGGCGAGTGCAGGGGACAAACTTGGGGTTGTCTCGCCGTGCCATCGTGTAAACCATCAGCACCATGGGTGGATGAACTTCACCGGCCCAGGTGAAGCGATAGAAGTGACGGTCGGAGCCACCTTTGATGATGGGCTCCACCTCACAGGCGACTCCCTCCAATTCAGGGAATTGCTGGCGTGTGAGTATGAGTAGGGCCTCTTGTTCGGGTGGCATGGAGGCCCGATTAAAGGCCACAGGCTCCCCTCCTGCAAGACTGGAGGGAAAAGATTATTTGGCCCTAGGCTGCATGTAGTAGAGGCCGTTGGTCATGGTGTAAGCGTTGGCGGTGGGCATGCGCTTCAGGGCATGATCAGCTCCCCACGAGTCGGAGTAAAGCATTTCGGTAGTCTTGGCGTTGTAACCGATGATCAGACGCATGTGTCCGCCATTGGCCTGGGGGATTTCTTTCTCAGGCAGCAGCCCCAGAGAGACGCTCCACATGACAGGGATGCCTTGATCAATGAGCGCTGCCACGTTCCGCTGAAATTTACCGAAACCGGCGCGATCACGCTCTGTGCGCGCGATTTTCAACACCTCACCATCCATCTGTTCAATGATTTCATTGATGTAAATGACGTTGCCTCGCGGGCTGGCATCGACTTCAGCTTTCTTGGCGCGTTTGGCTTCCTTGTTGTAGTCGGCGACTTTGTCCATGAATTTCTTGAAATCCCAGTCTTCGATCACACGAACGCTGACGCCCAGACGGCCTTCGAGTTTGTTCAGGGCGGCATACATTTTATCGGGGCTGGTGCCGCCGCCGTCAGAGGTGTCGGCGATTTGGGCCATCTCATGCTGATCCACCGGGATGCCGTAGTACTTGAAGACACGCTCTGCCGTGGCGACGGCGCAGTAGCCTTTGGGTCCCTGATCCACCATCGGCACATTGGCAATCACGACATCACCGTTGGCCTCGCGTTTCACATTCGCGGGCAGGCCGCTGCGGGAAACGGGGGGGGCTGTGCT
>Ga0214163_1000779_pt1 | contig 14308 bp, 16 predicted proteins | sample LakMenepilimnion_2_FD_153001 | JGI IMG/M metagenome (GOLD analysis project Ga0214163, IMG submission 153001) | Freshwater microbial communities from Lake Mendota, WI - Practice 15JUN2010 epilimnion v4 | ecosystem: Environmental > Aquatic > Freshwater > Lake > Epilimnion/Euphotic zone | place... | reverse complement strand
GGCGGAGATGGCGCGTCTTGCTGAGGCGTGTGGCGGGCGCGCCGAGAGTGCCTTCGGACTTGCAGGGGTTGGCGATCTCGTCCTCACTGCATCCAACACTGGATCAAGGAACGCACGGCTGGGCGAGCTGCTCGCCACAGGTGCGTCGGTGAGCGTTGCGGTTAAGACGATCGGTGCCACAGTGGAGGGGATCCCGACCGCGCACGGTGCGCTCCTGCTCGCGGCACGTCTCGGCGTTGAACTGCCAATCACGGCCGCAGTCGTTGCAGCGCTTGAACACGGCGTGAGCATTGAGCGTCTTGCCGAGGGGCTTCTAGGACGTGCACCGACCGCTGAGTGGCACTGAGCGGGACGCGGTAAGGCTGCTAGAATCGCCGCTCGCGCACGGCAACGGAGCGTAGCGCAGCTTGGTAGCGCGCTTGCCTGGGGGGCAAGAGGTCGCAGGTTCAAATCCTGTCGCTCCGACCATAAATCAGCGACATGCAGAAGGCCCGGGGTTTCCCCCGGGCCTTCTGTTGTTTAGCGTCGGCGGCGTGCCGCCTTGAGAGGCCTTGTTGGTTAGCGGCCTGAGTTCTTCAGGGTTGCGATCTTCCAGATGAGGAGACCGTAGCCCGGCTTCGCCAGGATGTCCGCAATCGTGTATCCAACCTGCTTCAGCACAAGGCCGTCACCGGCGCTCAGGCCAATGTTCCCAGCGATTGTTGGGAGCAGGTAGGCGATCGGGTAGACGCCCCAGGTTGCGAGAAGTACGACTCGGAGCACCTTGAAGATGCCCTGAATCTCCTTGCTCTGCTTCTTGAACGAGGCGTCAATGCCGCCGAACAGATCACGCAGGATCAGGACGAAGAAGATCGTGCTGATTGCGCCCCAAATCGTGCGCGAGGAGTCAAGGACCACGGAGGTCTGATTGTCCATCTCGCCGATGTAGCCCGTAGCGATCATGAGGAAGGCGTAGACCACATTCCTCTGGATGAGCTTGCTCTCGATCTTCTTGTCGAGGCGAAGCACGAGGATCAACTCGGCTACAAGGAGTGGCACCGTGAGGAGCCAGTCAACGTAGCGGTAGGCCTCGTTGAACTCGCCAAGCGAACCACCAGCGGTGGCGACCCACGAGTCGAAGATGCGGACGTAGTGGTAGAACGCGATCAGTACAACGGTGGCTGAAAGCGTGACCGCCATCCGGTTCCCTTCCTTCAGCGCCCCGCGTGCGGAGACGAAGAAAAAGAAGCTCGCGCCCATCGATGCGATGGCGAGAGACATGAAGTTGTATACCAACTGGTATCCCTGTTCTGGACTCATTTATAGACCTCCAAATATCCTTGCGGCCTCTCTCCGCCGCTTGCACGATTATGCCGCAGTCGGGCACTTTATTGTGGAACCGCAACAATCTGGCGAAGCGGCTACGAGATGTAACAAATCTGGGGTGCGGGGAGCGGGTTGAGGAGGAAGACCTGCGGAGGGCAGCGTAGGGGGCGAGGCGCTACGCTGCCGAAAAGGGGGTAGCCATGCCATCAATTGACGAGCTGACACGGATTGAGCCAGTCCACCTCGCCCGACTGGAGGCGCAGGGAATCTTCACCACAGGGCTCCTCCTTGAGCGGAGCGAAACGCCGACCCGGCGCCAGACGCTCGCTGACCAGACTGATGCCTCCCTCGCTGATGTTGACGAGTGGCGCGACGAAGCGCTTTTGCTCAACCTCGCCTTCTTTGGTCGCCACGAGCATCAGCTTCTCGCCGCGGCCGGATATCCGGGCATTCGAACACTCGCCGAAAGTGATTGGGAAGAGTTCCAGGCGGCCGTCACGCGGGCAACCCTCCTTCTTGGCCGAGTTGCGCCTGACCCGCTCTCCCTGCGTTCGTGGTGGGAGCAGGGACGCGTCCTCGTCGACGCGTGAAGCAGATGCGCCGTGCGGCGCGTCGAATCGCTGCAGCCGCCTTCACCCTTCTCGCCCTGATTGCGCTCACCCTAGGCCTCTTCCTCCTCCCACCTGTCGTGCATCTCCTCCTTGACCTTGCAAATGCGTCGGAGAGCCTCAACGTCGCCGCACCGGTTGCACACTCGCTCTCTGATGCGCTCGTCCGTGACCTTCTCGTTGGCGGAGCCTTTGATGTTCCCCTGAGTGGTGAACCGCTGCTGAGCGCCTCAGAGCGCTCGCACCTCGTAGACGTCGGCGTGCTCTTTCGGATCCTGATGATCGCGGGTGCAGCCTCAACGGCCGTACTCACTGCGCTCTTCATTCGCAAGCGTCGCTGGTTTTACCAGGCACTCCATGACGGCGCGCTCCTCCTTGGAACAGGTGCCGCGCTTGTTGGCGGTGCGTTCGCGTTCGCGTTTGATGCGACGTTCACGTTCGCGCATGAGCTGCTCTTCCCTGCGGGGAATTGGACATTCAATCCTGCGACCGATCGACTGGTGCAGCTCTATCCGATGAACTTCTGGCTGCTGGCTGCGATTAGCTTTTGCGTGGTGCTTGTTGGGGCCGCGGCGCTTGGACTCTCACTTGCACGGGGCCGGCGACGATAGTGGGGGAGATCTACCTCGCCGCAATCGTCGGATCGATCGCTGGCATCCATGGGATTGCTCGGCGATGGAGCCCCTGGACTCAGCGCAGTGTGGTGCTCCCCGTAGCCGTCGCGATCAGCATCGCGTTTCTTCTGGTGGACACGATTGGCCTTGCGCGAGGATGGTTTGCCACACCTGCCACAGGCACGACCCTTGCGCTCCCTGGTGCAGGGCCGCTCGGACGCGGATTTCCGATTGAAGAGCCGCTGTTGCTCTTCGGCATCTCATCACTTGCAGTAGTAATCGCCGATCTTGTCGGACGCGGAACGCTTCGAGCGAGCGCAGCACTTGGATTGCGGGAGGCTGTGGGGTTCGCGCTCGTCGGTGCGCTTACTGGTGGAACGCTCGGCGCAGTATTGAGCGGTGCCGAGTACACGGTTGCTGCTGCGGCGCTCGCTGGCGCCGGTGTCGGGCTTGCGTGGCCACTCCTCGTTTCTGACCGCGGCTCACGGGCCTCGTTTGCAGCCTTCATCGTGCTCACGGTCATTTTTGACAATCTGCTCTGTCTCAGCGGACTGCTGACTTATCCATCAGAGCCGCGGAGTGGGCTGCTTTTGTGGGTGATGCCCGTTGAAGATCTTCTCTACGCCACTGGTCTGGTCGGTGCTGCGTTAAGGCTGCGAGCGGAGGTGATGTCCGGTGGAGGAAGCGCGTGGAGGATCTTCCTCGCTTCGCGACCGATCTCATGGGTCAACACTGGCCTTCCGTTCTTGGCCGGTCTTATTGCGGCCGGTGCAGGCGAGCGCCTTGGAGGTTGGCTCCTGGCGCCACTCCTCTGGTGGGGCGCTGGTTACAACCTCTTCCTGTACGGCATCAACGACCTTTACGATCGCGCGAGCGATGCAAAGAATCCGCGTAAGGGCGGGGCCGAGGGTGCGCTCTTGCAACCGCGAGATCTACCTCCGATCCGCGTAGCCCTCTGGGTAGGCGGCGTGCTGCCGGCGCTCGTGATGGCGCTCGTCCTTCCTGCACCTGCAGGGCTTGCCCCACTCGCCGCTGTAGCGCTCGCGGCACTCTATAGCGCGCCTTGGTTCGCGCGCGCCCGCTCCATCCCGATCCTTGACTCCTTGGTCTCGTCGTCACACTTCCTCCTTCCGCCGATCGCGGGCCTCCTCTTCGCGAGCTCGTTCAGCGCGGAGTGGCTCGCGCCACTTGGGGCACTAGGGCTCTGGGGAGTTGCGAGCCATGCACTCGGGGCGGTGCAAGATGTTGACGCGGATCGACGCTCGGGGATCCATACGATCGCCACACTCTTTGGGCCCACTAGAACCGCATGGCTCATCCTGATCACATACCTTGCAGCGGCTCTTCCACTCGCCCTTTCCCCCGAGCCGCTCGCACGAATTGGCGCCCTCATCCCACTTCTCAGTGCCGTGTCGGCGGCGCCACTCGTGCGATCTGCAACGTCCTGGAGCGCCGCGCGCGCGGCGTGGCGAAGGTTCCTCTGGCTGAATGCGCCACTCGGCGCGATCGCCTCAATGATTCTTCTTGAGAGCTGGCGCTGATGCGCGAGAGTGGTGCTCCGCCAAACCTCGCTGGGGGAGCGGAGCTCCCGTTGGAGCGCATCGATGATCTGCTCTCCCGACTTCTCGGACGCGTTGAGGCGCTCCCGGGAGAGCTGGTCTCCCTCGATCAGTTCGCAGCGGAGGGTTTGTTGGGAAGAGTGCTAGCCGCACCACTGCGCGCCGCAGTACCCCATCCGCCGAGTGACGTTTCGGCGATGGACGGGTGGGCCGTTCGGGCGGTAGATCTGAACAGCGCATCAAGTGGCGAGCCAGTAACGCTGCGATGCGCTGGAGATGTGGCGGCGGGCGGGGCGGCGCCTTCCGTGGAGCTTTCTGCTTGCGAGTGCAGAAGGATTGCAACAGGTGCGACGATCCCGCGCGGTGCCGACACTGTGGTCCCCGTGGAGCGGAGCTACCTGGAAGATCCTCGGAGCGGCGCAGCGTCACTTCAACGAAGCCCCTCTGCACTCCCAGAACAGGTCTGGTTTGCCGCTTCGCAAGCGGTTGGATCGCATATTCGAAGGCGAGGCGAGGATATGCAGGTGGGAGACACGCTCGCGGAGGTTGGTGCAGTCGCTGATGCGGCGCTCCTTTCGGTGATCTACACGAGCGGGGTGAGTGAGCTCTTCCTCTCGCCCCGACCTCGCGTTGCGATCCTGACGAGCGGTGATGAACTCACAGGTGCGGCGGGCTCTTCGCAGGTCCGCGACAGCAACGGGCCGGCACTCGCAGCACTGGCGCTCAGCGAAGGGGCATCAGTGGTCGCCGTGGAGCAGGTAGGAGATGACGCCGGTGCAACCCGTGCGGCTGTCGCCCGCCTTAGTGCGATCTGCGATCTCCTGGTGACAACGGGCGGCGTCAGTGTTGGCGCTCACGATCATGTAGGTGCCGCACTCGAGTCACACTTCGAACTGCTCGCGTGGCGAGCGGCGATACAGCCTGGGAAGCCGCTCCTCCTTGGAGCACGTCGCGCTGACACAACCGGCGCGCAGTTCGCCGTGGGCGTCCCTGGAAATCCGGTGAGTGCATTCGTGATCGGCATGGAAGTTCTCTTGCCGCTCATCCGTGCACTTACAGGGAGGCCCGCCTACGGGGTGGAACTCGAGGGAGTCCTTGTGGAGGCGGTGAAGAGTCCGGTCGGCCGCCGCTCCTTCCTTCGTCTCACCGCGTTACGTACTCCGAACGGGGATCTTGATCGCGACGAGGTGGGTCGGATCCGCGTGCGCCTCGCGGGCGGCCAGGGGAGCCATCAGACAGCGCCGCTCGCAGCCTGTGATGCGCTCGGCGTGATCGCGGAGGAGGTTGGCGACCTGCAGGCGGGCGCAGGCATTCGCTTGCATCCACTTTCGCGCGCCACACGACGAGTTGCAACGCCAAACGGTTAGGATCAGCGCATGGAAGAGCAACGTCTCACGCATGTTGGAAGCGACGGTCGTGCATCAATGGTTGACGTTGGCGGAAAGCCCACGACCGAACGGCGCGCGGTTGCAGAGAGTCGGGTTACGACCTCTCTTGAAGTGCTTCAGCTAATTGAACGTGGTGATGCGCCGAAGGGGGCGGTCCTGAGCACGGCGGAGATTGCGGGTGTCCAGGCGGCGAAGCGCACGGCCGAACTGATTCCACTCTGCCACCCGCTCGCACTCTCCCTTGTAGAGGTGCACTGCAGCGTCGACCAGCCCGCAGGCGCGGTGCTGATCCAGGCTGAGGTGCGCTGCACCGGGCAAACAGGCGTAGAGATGGAGGCACTGACCGCTGCATCTGTGGCTGCGCTTACCGTCTACGACATGATTAAGGCACTCGATCGCGCTGCCGTGATCGGCCCGACACAGTTGCGAGAGAAGTCTGGCGGCGCCAGCGGGACGTGGAGGCGAGATGGGTGATGAGAAGCGGAGTGTGTTGATCGTGACGGTGAGCGACTCCGTCTCTGCAGGCACGCGCGAGGATCGCTCTGGCACGCTCGCCGCCGCAGCGATGGAGGCGCACGGCTGGGAGGTTTCACGCGCAACCGTCCCAGATGAGCGCGACCAGATCAGCGCGCTGCTTAGCGAGCGAGCGGGGAGCGTCAACGTCATTCTGACGACTGGCGGAACGGGTCTAACGCCACGGGATGTCACGCCAGACGCAACACGCCCACTCCTGGAGCGAGAGATCCCTGGCATCCCCGAAGCGATCCGGATGTTGGGGCGATCGCAGACGCCCGCAGCAATCCTTTCGCGTGGCGTGGCGGGCGTGCTGCGCGGAAGTCTGATCGTCAACATGCCTGGCGGCAGCGGGGCGGTTCGGGACGGATTGGCAATTCTCCTCCCTGTCCTTGAGCATGCCTGCGAGACGATCGCAGGCCCTGTGGACCACGGCTGATCGTTCGCCTCCCTGCGGGACAGCTCCCTCGCTGTGGAGAGGGCTGGGCGCTCCGCAACGCTAGGGCGTGTGTAGACTCGTCCTGCCGCCACTATCTGTGGGGGCGATGAGGAGGTAGGGTGCGCTGTCCGTCCTGCAAGGAGCCCGATACGCGGGTGGTGGACTCTCGCGATCTCGATGAGGGGAGCGTCATCCGGCGTCGTCGCGCCTGCCGAATCTGTGGCACCCGCGTCACCACCTACGAGCGCGCAGAACTTGCGCGGCTCCACGTTGTGAAGCGCTCTGGGCTGCGAGAAGAGTACGACCCGCTGAAGCTTCTCGACGGACTTCGCACGGCGCTTGCCCGCCGACCGGTCCCAGTCGACGCTCCCGAGCGCGCGATGGAGGCGATTGAGGCACAGATCCGCGCCACAGGAGTCACGGAGATTTCAACCTCGCGAATCGGCGCCCTCGCGATGGCCGCCCTTCGTGAAATTGATCAGATCGGCTACATCCGATTCGCAAGTGTGTATCAGTCGTTTGAAGATCTCGCCACGCTCAAGCGCGAAGTTGACACCCTCGTTGAGGAGAAGGGCGCTGGCGGCGGAAAGCGCCGTCGTCGCACCAACGTAGAGAGCGAAGCGTGAGCGTTCTCTCTGATCGCGATCTTCGTGCCGCACTCGCCTCAGGCGAGATTGCGGTCACCCCGTTTGATGATCGCGACGTGCAGCCAGCCTCCATTGACTTACACCTTGATCGCACCTTCCGCGTCTTCCGCAACAATCGGTATGGATACATTGACCCTCGCGCTGAACAGCCAGAGCTCACCGACCTTGAGGTGGTGTCCGAGGGGGAGCGTTTCATGCTTCACCCCGGCGAGTTTGTCTTAGGGCAGACGCTTGAGCGCATCAGTGTTGGAAACAGTCTCCTCGGGCGCCTCGATGGGAAGTCCTCACTCGGTCGCCTTGGACTGCTCATCCATTCCACGGCTGGCTATGTGGACCCGGGCTGGGTTGGCAATCTCACCCTTGAGCTCGGGAATGTGGCGCGGCTCCCCATTGCGCTCTACCCGGGAATGAAGATCGGACAGATCTCCTTCCACCGCATGTCGAGCGAGGTTGAGCAGCCATACGGCAGCAAGGAGCTTCGCAGCCGATACCAAGGACAGACCGAACCGACCGCGTCGGCGATCCATGTGGATTTTGACGCGACACGCCGCGAGACCGAACGACCGTAGTGATGCTGAACCCGGAGGGGACCGGCGTTCGACCAGTTCGAACGATTGATCTCGGTTCCGTCAGCGTTGACCTCTTGCAGATCGGGGCGTTCCGCAGCGATGCGGGTGCCATCTTCGGCCCAGTCCCGCGCACAACATGGGAGCCGCTCGTGCGCGATGAGATCGACGCAGAGTCGCGGCTTCTGCAATCGCTGAACACGCTCCACGTGCGTACGCCATCGGGTGCCCTCCTCCTTGAGACAGGAGCAATTCCAGCAGGGGAGCGTCGCGAAAGCGATGAGATCTGGTCGGTCAGTGCACGTGATGCGCTGATCGCGTCAGGTGCGGATCCAGATCGCCTGCGCTACGTGGTGCCGAGTCACTTGCACCGCGATCACGCAGGCGGGCTCACAGGGAGTGGCGGTTCCGCCGCCTTCCCACGTGCAACGATTATTGCGCCGCAGGCAGAGATTGACGCCGTGGCGAGCGCATCCGCGCGCGCACGTGCGGCATACGATCAGCCGCTTCTGACGAGCCTCTTTGCTGTCTCGCCTCCAGATGCGTTTCTGGATCGGCGCCAGCTCCTCCCAGAGGTTGAGCTGCGCCTTCTCGGTGGACACACCCCCGGATCTCAAGCAACCATCATTCGCGGGCGAGAGCGGACGCTCCTTTTTATGGGTGATCTATTCATGCGCCCCTGGCAGGCGAATCCACGATGGGTGACCGCATTTGATGACGCAGCGTGGGTCTCTGTTGATGCAAAGAGTGCAATCTTTGCTGAGGCGGCTGCGAACCAGTGGCTCATTGCTCAGAGCCACGAACTACATGCGCCGCTCGGGCGCCTCGAAGTGGATCGAGACCGATTCCGCTTTATCGCCGAATAGTGCTACGGAGCGCGTAGGAGCGGGGCGATCAGACCTGGTCCGTCCTCTGGCGTAAACGGGCGAGGGAGAACCTGGAGGACGCGACCCTCCGCATCAAGCAGGATCTTCGTTGGGAGTCCACCCGCCAGAGCGGCGCGGAAGAGCGCTCCGTCAACGTCGAGAAGGATTGGATACTCAATCTCGTAGCGTTCTGCGTACCCGCGAACCGTTTCGCGTAACTCCTGCACGGAGATCCCAATGATGAGGAGGCCCTCATCCCGATAGGCACGATCGAGTGATCGGAGCGTCGGAGTCTCCTGTTGGCACGGCGGACACCAGGTGGCAAAGAGGTCAATGACGATCAGTCGCGGCTCTCCCAGACCTGCCGCGCGCCGTGCAGCGATCAGGTCGCCATATGTTTCTCCGTCCGCCGTAGGCTGGCTCAAAGGAATGAGGAACTGGCTGCCAAGCAGCGGACCGTTCGTATCTGGGTCAATCACATATTGGCCTTGATCGTTAAGTCCGGTACCTGACGAACCGGCGGTTGGGATGCTGGTGCCAGCGAGCCCAAGCAGAACCGCAATCACGAGCGCGAGGAGAACGATGCGAGCGAGTGCGCGACGCGGGAATGGGCCGATCATTGCCACGATCAGAGTCCGGGAAGTCCAGGGAGGTAGCGCGCCATAAGAGGGAGGAGCCCCGCAGCGATCGCAACTCCGATAAGTGCGACGAGAACTCCACCGAGCCGACCGGCCGCACGTGTGCCGCGACGAAGTGAGGAGAGGATTCGGGAAGTGCGGTCGTCACTACGTGCGGCGACAACTGCAATCAGAATAAATGGGAGCCCGAGGCCCGCGCTGTAACTCAGCAGGAGAGCTGTTGCGCCGAGTGGATCACTTGAGGTCGCAGCGAGCGCAAGGATTGAGCCAAGGACAATGCCAATGCATGGCGTCCATGCTGCGGCGAAGGCGAAGCCAAGAAGAAAACTCCCAGAACGACCAGCGGCGCGCACGGCGCGCGGAGCCGCGCCGCGGTCTAAGAGTGGAATGCGCACGAAGCCGGCAAGGTGGAGCCCACCCACGATTACTGCAACTCCCAGTGGCAGTTGAACTGCGGGGAGGAGTCCTGCGAGTGCGCCGCCAGCGTACGCGGCACCGAGGCCGAGAACTGTGAAGAGCGAGGCGAATCCACCAACAAAGAGGGCCGCATGCAGTACGGGAGGCTCTCCGCCCTTGAGCGCTGAGATGCGACCCAGATACGCGGGTACGAGCGGGAGTACGCACGGCGAGAGGAAGCTGAGCGCGCCAGCGAGGACAGCTGTGAGTAGGCTGACTTCAGACACTGATCACACGCGCCGCTCTAGATCTGCGAGAAACGACTGGATGCGCAACCGACTTGTGGCGTGTGCTAGCAGCGCGCCACGGTATTCAATCGCTGGAATTTCCGTGAGCAGGCGTCTATGGAGGACCGGATCCTGCTCGATGTCCACCTCTTGGATCGAGCGGGGGAGGGGGGAGTCGGCGAGTACGGCGCGCAGGGCGCCTCGCGCCTCCTCGCAGAGTTCGCACTCGGAACGCACGTACAGGGTGATCGGCTGAGCCTCCATGGTCGTATTCTCCCACGCGGGGCTGGGCTACCATCTTCTTTGAGCCCCCGTAGCTCAGTGGATAGAGCGCCGCCGTCCTAAGGCGGGCGTCGTCGGTTCGATTCCGGCCGGGGGCACCATTGGAGCAACGGGGCGAAGAGAGGAGCATGAGTGAGCGAACCACAGATCACGAAGGAGATCCCAGACTTTCAGCAGCCCCCAGACGTTGGGGTGCTTCGTAACGGCGCCTTCCTGCGCCTCTGGATCGCCCAGCTCCTCACCCAGATCGGCGGCAACGTCGTTCTTTACGGGCTCACGGTGCTCGTAGCCGAGCGTAGCGGCTCAACGTCGGCGCTCAGCCTCCTCTTTTTGAGCTTCCTCGTCCCTGCAGTAGCGCTCTCCCCAATTTCGGGCGTCTGGGTTGACCGCCTCGATAAGCGTCTGGTGCTGATCGTGGCGAATTTCACCCGTGCCGTTGCCTTCTTTCTGATGCTCGGCAGCGTGGACACCCTCGGTATCGTCCTGCTCTTGAACATCTTCGCGAGCTTCATGACCACCATCTTCGCCCCAGCTGAGCTTGCAATGATCCCTATGCTTGTTCGACGCGATCAACTCACCTCAGCGAACGGCCTCTTCACCTTTACGCTGAACGCTGCGTTCGCGCTAGGATTCGCGCTCATTGGACCCGCCGTCGTACGAATCGCAGGACCTGAGGCCTCAATCATCCTTGTGGCCATCCTCTTCCTCTTCGCGGGAGTCCTCTGCATCGGCCTCCCCGCTGCGCCGCCGGCTTCCCATGCCGACGGACTCATCGGCTCCACGCGCAGCAGCACTCGAACAACAACATCAGAACTGGTTGAGGGTTTGCGCTACATCCGCGCACACGGATCTGTCGGCTGGTCGTTGCTCTACCTTGCGATCGCAGCGAGTGTCGTTGGCCTTATGGGCGTCCTCGGACCCGATTACGTTGCTGATGCACTCGGGCTTGAGGCGCGTGACTTCTGGCTGATCGTCCTTCCTATTGGGCTTGGTGTGGTTACTGGGATCTTGGCGCTCAACAGTTGGGGGAAGGCCGTCTCCCGAAGGAGACTTATTGAAGGGGGCCTCCTCGGGGTTGGGGCGGGCCTTGCGCTTCTTGCACTCGCTGAACCGATCAGTGCGGCGATCTCTGATGGTGCGAGTTCTATCGGCGGACTTCCGATCGGCCCCGGGGCATCAGCTCTCGCCACCGTGATCTTTGTGGCCTATTTCGCAGGTGCAGCGTATGGACTCGTGGCAATCCCAGCCCAGACGGCCCTGCAAGAAGAGTTGCCCGTTGAAGTTCGCGGACGAGTCTTTGGTGTACTCAACATGCTCGTCAGCCTCGGCAGCTTCGTTCCGATCATCGCCGTAGGGCCGATTGCCGATACCTTCGGTGCAACGAACACGCTCCTTGGGGTTGGGCTGACCATTGCTGGAGTTGCCCTGCTCTCAATCGTGCGCGGACCTCGCCGCGTAGGGAGCTCTAGCGCCCCGTAACGTCCCCCTGTGCCGCCGCGACTGCGACGGCCGCGGCGAGTGAGGCGTTCGACTCCGCCAGTGCAAGGTTGGCGGGGATAGATCGTGCGGCGGTTGCATCCGCAATGGCCGCGAGAATCCGTGGCGTTGCAGCCGGCCCTCGCGCACCCGCTGCAACTGCGGCGGCGAGCCCCTTCTCAATCGCGACCGCGATCTCATTCGCAGGGATCTCGCTCGCTTCAGGGATCGGGTTCGCGATCAGCATTCCGCCACCCCATCCGATTGCTCGCGCGGCGCGCATCATTGCGGCGAGCTCTGCTGGGCTCTCCGCGCGATGAGCGATCAGAAGTCCACTGCTGCGGCTCCAGAAGGCGGGGAACTCGTTCGTCTGATATCCGACTACGGGCACGCCGAGTGTTTCTAGGACCTCAAGGGTTTTCGCGAGATCAAGGAAGGCTTTCGCGCCTGCGCTGACAACGGCAACCGGGTGCCGCGCCATTGCGCCGAGATCCGACGAAACATCAAAGCTCTCCTCTGCGCCGCGATGCACCCCGCCAATGCCACCCGTTGCAAAGATCTGAATCCCAGCGAGGTGCGCGATTGCGACCGTCGCGGAGACGGTCGTCACTCCAGCGGAGAGGCGCTGCGCGATCGCGGCGGGGAGATCGCGCTCGGCAAGCTTTACGGAAGCGTTGAGTAACCGCTCCTCCTCGCCCGGCTCAACGCCAGCAACGAGTGCACCATCAAGGAGCCCGGTGAGGGCGGGGACGGCACCGGCCGCACGTATGGCGGCGTTCACGCGGTCGAAGCAGGTTCGGTTGTGGGGTGCGGGGAGCCCAAGGCTTGAGGTGATGGTGGACTCAAGCGCAACCACTGCGCGCTGCGACGCGAGTGCGTCAGCAACCTCTCGCGACAGCTTTACCTGCACGTCAACCCCCCTCTTGCTGTTGCAGATGTGCGCGCGCCGCGCGGTGTCCTGCGTGTAGGGCATCCTCCCACGAATCCCCCCGTGCACGCGCAACAAGGAAGCCGCCCGCGAATGCATCACCAGCACCAGTGGAGTCGATTGAACCTCCAATTGGTGGGGCGGCCACTGATGCGAGCACCTCGCCACTGGCGGCGCGAACGTCGGCAACGCCAGCGCCGCGCTTAACGATCAGCGTCATCCCAGCGATCGGTGCGCGGAGGAGGCCAAGGTACTCCGCCTCTTCTTCATTCGCGAAGAGGTGTGTTGCGCCGCTTGCGGCGAAGCGCCTTCGGCTCTCTTCTGGGCCCCACGCGGCGAGGGCTCCAACTGAAGAGGCATCAAGAGAGGTCGGGACGCGGTCTTGATTCGCTTCGTGAAGAAGGCGCAGCGTGGTGGTAGCGAGCGGCTCACCCATCAGTGAGTAGGCGGGGGCATGGAGCCAGTCAGCCCCGCTGAGCAACGCGGGACCTGGATGCTGCAGATTCGTTGCCACCCCACGATCTGGAAGCATGGTTCGTTCCCCGTCTGGCTCAACGACCACGATGATTGATGGGCTCCGGCCCGCGCGCTGCAGGAGTGGTTCGACACCTGCGGCAAGGAGCGCCGCCTCCAGGGCATCGCCTGTGGCATCACTTCCGATCGCCCCAAGGAAGCGGGCACGACCACCCGAGGCCGCCGCTGCTACGGCAACGTTGGCGGCGCTGCCGCCGCGTCGACGAGTGATCTGTGCCGCGGCATCACTGCCGCGACGCCACGGCGCAGCGAGGCGGACGGCAATCTCATCAATGAGGTCGCCGACGCTAACGATCAGCGGCCCATTGGCCGATCGTCTCACCGGGGGCTCACCGCTTACTCCACTCATAGGCGGGGAGTGTATCGGCTATCCTCTGAGACCTCGGGCGGTTAGCTCAGTTGGTTAGAGCGCAGCCTTGACATGGCTGAGGTCACAGGTTCGAGTCCTGTACCGCCCACCAGTAGCCCGAGGAGGCAGGGAAGCGACGAATGGCTGACGACGCGGTTCAGGCGGTACAAGAAGAGGAGCTCCTCGCCGCCCCTGTGCGCGGTTCAGCCGACGAACTCCTAGACGCTGGTGCTGCCGACCATTTCGGCCGCATGCGTCACTCGGCCGCACACGTGATGGCCGAGGCGGTGATGAGCCTCTTCCCGGGGGTCAAACTTGGGATCGGCCCCGCGATCACTGATGGCTTCTACTACGACTTCCTTCTCGAACGCGCGCTCACCCCAGAAGACCTTGCTGCAATTGAGGCGGAGATGGCGAAGAGCATCGCCGCGGACCACACCTTCAAACTACAGGAGCATCCGTTTGGCGACTTGCGTGCATCACTTCTCAACGCGGATCAAGCGCTCAAAGTCGAGATCATGGACGATCTTGCAGCGAACGCAACGGCATCCGGACTTCCAGCACCGAGTGTGACCACGTATACACATGGAAAATTCCAGGATCTCTGTCGCGGGCCACATGTGGAGAGCACCGGAAAGATCGGCCCGTACAAGCTCCTCTCAGTTGCTGGCGCGTACTGGCGCGGCAAGAGCGACCGACCTGCGCTGCAGCGCATCTATGGAACCGCGTGGGACACGCAAGAGGAGTTGGAGCAATTCATCTGGCGCCGCGAGGAGATGAAGAAGCGAGATCATCGTCGACTCGGCGTTGCACTCGATCTCTTCTCATTCCATGACGTATCGCCGGGGAGCGCCTTCTGGCACCCGAAGGGGCAACTCCTCTGGCGCACCCTTGAGGGGGCGATGCGCGAACT
>Ga0214163_1000778_pt1 | contig 14348 bp, 19 predicted proteins | sample LakMenepilimnion_2_FD_153001 | JGI IMG/M metagenome (GOLD analysis project Ga0214163, IMG submission 153001) | Freshwater microbial communities from Lake Mendota, WI - Practice 15JUN2010 epilimnion v4 | ecosystem: Environmental > Aquatic > Freshwater > Lake > Epilimnion/Euphotic zone | place... | reverse complement strand
AATGCTCAAGGTCAAATTTCCTACGCGGACAGTACACATCGAACCACTTATCTTTCGACAAATGGTTATGTCGATCTAACAGCCAATGATGCTGAGGCATCTGGTTTAAGTATTCAATCCCGAACAGGCGATGTGCGCAACACCATTACGCTCAAATACGGCAACAATTCAAATTCAGAGGTGAGCGCGGTTGATCCTGCATCGGTTGGCCTATACGGACAGCTTGCCCAAATATTTACAACGACCATCAAACATCAAGCTGATGCCCAATATCAGGCAGATTTTTATTTAGATTTAAGAGCTTATCCACGATTCAATTTGAACAATGTCAGATTTGAGCTGGCGAACCCGGATATCGATGATTCAGACCGGGATGCCTTAATCGGGGTTTTTATGGGGATGCCTGTGAATTTGGCCAATCTGCCACTCAATATGAATTCGGGCGATTATCTGGGTTTCGTTGAAGGCTGGACATTTTCCGCCAGATACAATCAGGTAAGCATTACATTGATTTTGTCACCAATTGCATTTTCGTTGCAGGCAATGCGCTGGAACGATGTGCCGGTGGTAGAGCAATGGAACACAATCAATCCAACCTTGGATTGGATCAATGCCACGATTGTGGCGTAAGGAGAAAACATGAGCAATCCAACGAGCAATTTCAATTGGCAAATGCCCACGGCCACAGATTTGGTCACGGATTTGCCAGCCGATTTTGAGGTATTTGGGCAGGCTGTTGATACATCATTGGCTGATCTCAGAGGCGGCACAACCGGTCAGGTATTAGCAAAAAACACAAACGCGGACATGGATTTTGTGTGGGTTGCACAGGATGATTCCAACGCAATCCAAAACACGATTGTCGATGCAAAAGGCGATTTGATTGGTGCAACGGCAGCCGATACACCGGCACGATTGGCCGTTGGCACAAATGGTCAATTTTTGAGTGCTGATTCAAGTACCGCAACAGGCTTGAAATGGGCAACTGTTGCAGCAAGCGGCATGACATTGATTACACGAGCAACATTCACAAATGTGGCCGATACCGGCACAACTTTTGATGGGGTATTTACCAGCTCTTACAAATCGTATTTAATTGTCGTTGAACGATTGTTTTCTGTCTCAGCCGGTGGCGATGATGCTCAATTTGTTTTGAGATACGCTGGGCCAACAAATCAGACATCACTTTATTATGGACAAAATTTCACGCTGGCTTTTAATTCATCAACTTTTGGAACAAATCAGCAAAACAATGCATCAGCCTTTTCATTTATGAATTTCATTGGCGAAAGTGGCGATGTAAGTGCTGCAACAATCACCATGAATGGGGTTGGAAACACTAGCGAACGGCCTCGTTTTTATGGATTAGGCACGCAAGGCACAAGCAATTTTGGCACAACCAATTTTGCAGGCTGGCAAAATGATGCCCGTACTTACACAGGCATCGCTTTCAAATCATCATCAACAAACATCACTGGCGATGTTGCTATTTACGGATTGGCATTCTAATGACAACACTTAAGCAAATGATCGAAGTAATCCGCGCAGAAAATCCAGATGGGATCCGCGTTGGTAGCGATGAGGCAGGTTACACAAACCTCAATTCAGATGAATACGAAGCGCAATTGAAAGATTGGGCACAAGCTCGTTTGGAAAAGCTTTCACGACTAGAAAATACAGAATCAGCCAAAACCACAGCTCAAGCAAAATTGGCTGCTTTAGGATTAACAACGGATGATTTGAAGGCTTTGGGATTGTGACATTTCCACAAGGCACACTGCCGCGTTTAATTCAGGTTGCGCTCGCTGAGGTGGGTACAGCTGAAACCGGCAACAATGAGACAAAGTATGGCAAATTTATGAAAGCCGACAAGCTGCCATGGTGTGGATCATTTCTCAATTGGTGTGCTCATCAAGCTGGGGTCAAAGTGCCAAATGTTGTCAGCACTCGTGCTGGAGCTGAGGCATTTCAAAAGGCCAAGCAATGGCACACCACGCCAAAGATTGGTGATTTTGTTTTTTTTGATTTCATCATCGATGACAAAACCACAATCAATCACATTGGTTTGGTGATCCGGGTTTCAGACAAACAGATTGTGACCATTGAAGGCAACACATCAGGCGGTGGCGATCAGCGCAATGGTGGCGAAGTCATGGTTAAATCAAGAACTTTGGGAGCAAGGTCATTTGTTGTCGGTTACGGCCGACCAACTTATGACTCGTTTTCCGGTGATTTACCGGATCGACCAAAAGGAGAAAAATGATGGAGCAATTTAAGGCAGCGGCAGCATCATGGATGCGTAGCGCGGTGGCTGGGTGTCTGGCCGTGTACATGACTGGAAACACCAATCCCAAAGATTTGGCCATGGGCCTCATCGCTGGAATTGTGCCTGTTTTAGCTCGTTGGGCAAATCCTAACGATCACGCTTTGGGCATCAAAAAGTGAGCGTGGGCGAGTGGACAGCTGTTGGTGGACTTGTACTCACGACATTGGCAGCTGTCTATTCGTCAATGAGAATCATCATCAAAGCGGTCATGAGCGAACTTTCACCGAATTCGGGATCGAGTATGAAGGATCAAATCTCACGCATCGAGGCTCGTTTGGATTATCTGTACACACAGCTCATTGAGCAAAAGAAGTAGCGACACGCCGCCAATTAAGCGTGATTGTTGAACTTGTCGGTTTTGCCTGTCACTCTTTATTTCGGGAGCTGATTCGCGGCTCCCAGAATCGGGAGCAACAAAATGAACGAAACATCAATTGTAATCATGTGTTTGATCGCTGGGGCTTTATGGGCTGTTATGGCTTATTCAGTCGGTTTTAAGGAAGGCGAACGACAAGGCTATACACGCGGCCGAGCGGTCGCACGCCATGCTGTCTCAACTGAACGCAAGGCGGTTAAGTAAATGGGATTTCTTGACAATTATGAAGGAAACAAAGAGCGCACAGATCGCTGGATTAAGACTTATCCAGAAGGCCGCCTCGAGGCCACAATCGTCAATTTCGATGCGGACAAAGGTTCAATCCTTGTCCGTGCCGCAGCATGGCGTAATCAAACGGAGATTGAGCCGGCCGGCATCGATTTTGCGTTTGGCTATCAGGCTGCCTATAACGCCAATATGAAACGCTGGTTTGTTGAGGATACTGTTACATCAGCTTTGATGAGAGTAATGGCCTTGGTTATGGGTGGCACGGAAAAGGCAACAAAAGAAACTATGGAAAAGGTTAATGCCGCTGATGTTTATGATCCATGGGCTACAAAGTTTGGTGATGTGCCAAGCTACAAAACAGCCGATGAAGCTGAAATGTCAGGCACACCATCATTCGGATCATCGGCCGATTCTGCATGGACAGCTGATGCCGTGCCATCGTGCACACATGGATCGATGCGATGGAATCAAAGCAAGCCCGATGCACCCAAATCATGGGGCGGCTACTTTTGCAGCGAAAAAATCAAAGAGAAGCAATGCACGCCTCGTTGGTATGTTTTGCGCAGCACAGGAACATGGGAGCCACAGGTATGAGCGACTTTGTTGAGATCATTTATCCACAAGAGATGAAAGCCAGGTTGATGTGCAATGGCGAAATCGTTGAGGAATACAAAATTGAGCAATGCGACAAATGCTCACAGTTGAGGCGATTGGATCATTTCGGCTACCAAAAAGGCTATGACAAGCAAGACAACATCATTTGGTTTTGTGGTGATTGCCGATGATAGATCGCATCGAGGAGGTGCAATGCATGATTGCAGCCATCCAACATTGCCATGATCGATCAGCTGATCACAGCTCACGCATCGTCAAAGACATTTCATGGTTTGCCTATGTTGCACAAATGGGCGAATCAATGGCCGCTGAGCTAGTGGTGGCCAAGCGATTGGGCTATGAATACACACCCGGCATCACATGGGATAAGTCAAAGGCAGATGTGGGCGAACACATCGAGGTCAAATGGTCAGCCAATCCCAACAGCAATTTGTGGATTCAGGAATCAGATCGCCATGACCGAGACATTGCTGTATTGGTCACAGGCAACTCACCAAAGATGCACATTGTCGGCTGGATGCCAGTAGTAATCGCCAAGAAACCACGCTACCGAAACGCATCACAAAACAATTGGAGTGTGCCTCAAATCAATCTGCAACCCATTGAGACTTTACAAAGGAGCAATTATGCACATCCTACAATTTGATTGTTCGATCTGCTCAAAGCTGTACGGAACGCCAAAGCAACGACATGGCCTTAAGAAAGGTGCAGAGCTAACAGAGCACGAGTGGTTTGCACAATGCATGAGCTGTGGCACATTTGGCATCAAGATTGTTGATGATGCTCGGATTGAGGAGATGTCATTGTGATTAAGTTATCCACAGGCTTTGTCCACAGGTGTGTGAAACCTGTTGGAATCGCCCAAGATTACGCTCGGTATTTGACAGCGTTGGTACGCTCCAGACTCGCAGACGAGCCGGTGTGCCGGATAGCTCGGGCGCGATGTATGGTGCTATTGGCCGTGCTATGTATTGTTGGCACAACACCGGCAACAGCTGCAAAAGAAGTTAAACCATCAATTGATTCATTAAAGCTTTATGCACATTCAAGGATTGTTAATTACAAAGAATTCCAATGCTTTAACACATTGATCACAAAGGAAAGCAATTGGCGTGTGGAAGCAATCAATCCAAACGGCAATCACTTTGGCTTAGGCCAAATGCGCAACACCAAGTACAGAAACCTCGATGGCTTTCGCATGATTGATTGGACATTGCGATACATCGATCACAGGTATCAAGGCAAGATTTGCAATGGTGCTTTGGCACATTGGCGAAAGCATGGGTGGCATTGATGATCACAGTATTGATGGGATGTCCAGCGGCAGGAAAGACCACATGGATGCACAAGAATCGGACAGATGAATACCTGTATTCCACCGAAGCTGTACGAATAAATCGTGACATTGAGGTTGATCAATTCATGCATCACATACGATCACAAGCCATCAAAGCTGTGGCCAAAGGCCTATCGGTCATAGCTGATGGAACGCACACAATTCAAGGACACAGGCGATTCTGGCTTGTCTTGTCTAAGCGATACAACCAACCCAATCGATTGATTGTGTTTGATACACCATTGCAGATTGCTTTGATGTATAACGAAATGAGACAACATCCAGCACCTAATCACATCGTCAAACAGCATTGGATCAGACAACAAAGAGCCATGAAGCTGATTGATCAGGAGTCATGGGATGACATCCAGATCATTAAGCGAGGTCAATCATGAGTCGATCATGGGAAGGCGGAAGCACAAGGCGTTGGCGTAAGATCAGAGAGATGGTGATGCAGCGAGATGGCTGTTGCCAGCAATGTGGTCAAACCGAAGGCCAAATGCACATCGATCATGTGATCCCAAAGAGGCTTGGTGGAGGCGATGAAATGTGGAATTTGAGGCAATTGTGTCAAAATTGCAATTTACGCAAAGGAGGTCGTTTTTTTGAAACGGACGGAACACCCCCGACTCTCCAAGGCCTTTATGTACCCCAAAACGAGTCGATAAGTCATGATTAGTGATGATCAGGTCATCATTGATACACCATCGGCTGAAATCGTCTCAGATCGGCCCACATCGGTTTTTTTGCCGGTAACAGCTCCACGAATCCACTCACCGCTCAATGATTTGCCGTCACGCGGCTTTGAATTGATTGATTTCGCTGAGCAGATCATCCCGGGCGGGTTTATGCCGTGGCAAAAGTGGCTGGCAGAGCACTCACTCAAGGTAAAGCCAGATGGCCGGTATTTCCATCCTGTAACTGTGGCCAGCGTTGCCCGGCAAAATGGCAAGAGCACTTACATGATGGCCAGAATCATGATGGGGCTTTTCCATTGGGATGAATCGCTGCAAGTTTCCACAGCTCACCGGTTGGTCACATCGCTGGAGCAATTTCGGGCCATTGTGCAGATCATTGAGGAAAATGCGGATTTGGCCAATCAGGTAAAGCGGATCCGCTGGCAACATGGAGCCGAGGAAATCCAAACGCTCAAAGGCAATCGATTCATCATCAAAGCTGGTGGATCGGCAGCGCGTGGATTGTCAAAACCCGAGACCATCCACATGGATGAAATTCGAGAGCTGCACGACATGGAAACTTTTGCAGCTATGCGATACACCTTGATGGCTGCCAAAAATCCACAGGTTAATTGTTTCAGCTCGGCCGGTGATTCTCACTCAATGGTGCTTAACCAATTGCGCGAGCGCGGTTTGGCCGCAGCTAGTGGTGCAGCCGATGATGTGGGCTATTTTGAATGGTCTGCACCCACTGATGAGATTTCATTGGAAAATGCAGCTTTTGCCAATCCCGGACTCAACATCACAATTCACCCAGACAACATCCGAGCCGTTTTCAATGATCCTCCCGATGTTGTTATGACCGAGGTTTTGAATCGATGGGTTCAGACAATCTCCAGCGTGGTCGGTGCCAAAGAATGGCAAGAGTGTGGCGATGAATCAATTGATCTGGATGAGGACAAGCTCACATGGATGGCAATCGATATTTCACCGGATCGCAAAAATGCTGCATTGGTAGCCGCCCAAAAGCTCGGGTCGGAATCATTTGTTGTGAAGCTGTTGCACACATGGGAAAACACAATCCAGCTTGATGATCGAGCAATTGCCAACGATGCAGCCTCTTATTGCCGAAAGTACCCAATTGAGTATTTGCTTTATAGCCGAAGGACATCCGGAGCCGTTGCATCGCGTATGCAGCCAGCCGGTATCCCGATTCATGACATGGATGCCGATTATCCTCAAGCGTGTGATGAATTATTGGGTGCAATCAATTCTGGGCGTTTGAAACATCGAAATCAATCAAAGCTCACAGAGCAGATTCTTTCAGCTGTGCAATTAAGGCGCGGTGATGGTGGGTGGGTTATTGGAAGGCGTGCCAGCGGTACGGCCGTGGCCGCTGCCGTAGCATCAGCATTGGTCACACACTTTGCGACACGCCCAGAAACCGAAATCGACATTTTAGTGGGTTGATGCTTGACATTTTGAGAAAATCGCTCCATGGGATTATTTGATCGAAAGCGCACCATCGAAGCTGTGGCAATTGACCGCGGTGCTGATGTAGCTGCACAAATTGGGCCAGCTCCAACGCTGGATGCGTTTTTCCCATTTGGTGGAGCCGATTACATTGTCAGCCGCGAGGAAGCAATGTCCGTGCCGGCAATTGCTCGCGCACGCAACATGATTTGTAATTCAATTGCGACAATTCCTTTGATCACTCGCGACAAAACAACAGGTGCAATTATTGATCAACCTGTTGTGATTTCTGATCCGGACAAACGGGTACCAGGAGCAGCATCGTGGGTGTGGGCGTGTGAGGATTTGTTATTCACGGGATTTTCTTATTTCCAGATCATTGATTTGTTTGCTGACACCGGCCGTGTTCGCCAAATGTGGCGCGTTGCTCCAAATCGTGTTGGCGTTTTCTTAAACTCAATTGGCACTCAAATTGAGTATTACACAGTCGATGGATCGCGTGTGCCAATGTCCGGTGTTGGATCACTCGTGGTCTTTTACGGCAACGATGAAGGTTTATTGAATCGCGCTGGTCGCACAATTCGTGCTGGTGCAGAGCTTGAAAGAGCAGCTGCAATGTACGCAAAAGAGCCGGTGCCATCGATGGTTTTGAAATCAAACGGCACAGCACTGCCAGCTGATCGAATTGCAAAATTGCTTGATGCATGGGGCGCAGCTCGTAGAAATCGCGGTACAGCGTTTCTCAATGCTGATGTTGAATTGACAACAGTTGGATTTTCTCCAGAGCAAATCGGCCTCAATGCAGCACGCGAAATCATTGCAACCGAACTTGCACGAGCCGTGGGAATTCCGGCCTACTTTATTGATGCGCCGACTGGATCATCCATGACCTATGCAAACGCCCAAACGGCGCGTCAAACTCTTTTGGATTTCTCGCTGCTCCCGCTGATGAACAGCATTTCCAGTCGTTTATCAATGCCAGATTTTACGCCATCAACACAGCGCGTGGAATTTGATCTCAAGGCGTACTTGCGCGGATCAGAAAAAGAGCGTGCAGAGATTTACAAGATTTTATTTGACATCGGGGCAATCACCACCGATGAAATTAGACAAATGGAGGACATGATCTCATGAAGCTGACAACACCCATGCAAATCACGGCAGCTGATTCAGATGCACGCACAATCAGCGGTCGCATAGTTGCTTTCAATGAGCACGCAAACGCATCAACCGGCAAGGTTGTTTTTGCTCGTGGATCAATTCAGCCAAATGATGTTTTCTTAAACCTTGAGCATGACAACACTCGCAGAATTGGGCGCAGCGTTGCCATGTCTGTGAACGATAAGGAAATGACAGCAACATTTAAGATTGCAAACACCACAGCTGGCACGGATGCATTGACGGAGGCCATGGAAGGTTTACGCGATGGATTCTCCATTGAATTGGCCGTGGACAATTACGAAATGCAAAAAGATGGCACCATGAAGGTGCTCAATGGGCAGCTCACAGCTGTCGCTTTGGTTACTGAACCAGCCGTGCGATCTGCACGCGTTTCTGAGGTAGCCGCATCGGAAGATTCTGAAACTGAAACAGTTACAGAGACAACAAACCCAAATGAAGGAGACAAAGTGGACAACACTACCGAACCAGTCGCTCCTGCCGTTGAACCGGTAGCAGCTCCAGCAGTCGAACCAGTACAGGCATCACGCCCGGCTTACTACACAGCACCACGCTCACCAATTGTAAATAAGGTTACATACCTTGAGCACTATCTACGCGCAAGCATTTTGCATGATGAGGATTCACGCCAGTATGTCAAGGCAGCTGATAACACAACATCAACAGCTCCCGGCATGGTGCCAACACCACAAAGCACAACAGTCATCAATGCACTTGCAAATGCAGATCGCGGAACAATTGATGGCATTAGCCGTGAAACTCTCGTAAGCGAAGGCATGACATTTGAAATTCCTCGTGTCACAGCTGTGCCTAGCGTTGATGCAATTGCCGAAAATGGCACAATTACAGAATCATCACTTTCAGCGACATACTTGTCTGTAACTGTTCAGCCTTTCAAAGGCCGCGCAATTTCAACAGTAGAACTCATCGACCGAAGCCGTCCAGAGTATCTAACAGCGTTGCTTCAAAATCTTGAATTTGCTTATGCAAAAGAGACTGACGAATATGTATTAGGTCAAATGGTTTCTGTTGGTGCTTCTACAGCACAGGCAGCAAATTCAGCAACAGGATTTCTTGGTTACACATCGAAGGCTTGTGCAGATGTCTATGGATCATCACTTGGATTTGCACGCTCATTAATAGTTTCACCAACACAATGGGGAAACATCATGGGATACAACGATGCGGGCGCGCCTCTATACAATGCGGCACAACCTAGCAATGCGGCAGGAAATGTGAGAGGCGATTCGTTGCGCGGTGTAGTTTCACCGGGTCTAAGCCTTTATGTTTCACGCTCATTTGGAAATGCTGGCACAACAACAGCAGACAATGACAATTCAATGGTTGTTGTCAATCCAGATTCATTCACATGGTACGAAAGCCCACGCTTTACTCTACGCACCAATATCAACAGCGATGGAACAATTGACATCCTGTATTACGGATATGGCGCACTTGCAAACAAGGTGCCAAATGGAGCGCGTTTTAACGCACTTGCATAAATAAATCAATCATCGGTAGCGGTCGCTCCCGAACGCTAACGATACGAAAGGAACCGAGATGCCAGCAATAGTCACAGCTGCACAGTTGAGAGCGATTCTTGGTGTCTCGGTTTCCTTGTATTCTGATGCTCAATTGGATCAAATAATTGATTCAGCTGAGCAAACGATTTTGCCTTTACTTACTCAATACCAATCATCGGTGACATTTGCCAATGTGGATGATTCCGTCATTTATTTCACCACTATGCGGCCAAATTACTTTGTGCCGGGTCAATCTGTTGTTGTTACCGGGGCCGGAATTTACAACGCGACTTATACAGTCACCGATGATCGGATTGAGCCTTACCTTTTCACAGCTGCAACAAACGCGGCTGATCGCACATACCCATTGCCGTTTATTCCTAACGCTTTGGCTACTTTATCCGGTGGATCAGCCGCGCAGCTGTACGCAAACACGCCACCGGTCGAAAACGCAATTTTGGTTGTGTCGGTTGAAATTTTCCAGAGCATCACAGCTCCCGGCAACCAGATCATGTCAGACAATTTTCAGCCATCACCATTTATTCTTGGGCGCAGCTTGACCAATAGAGTTGTTGGCCTTTTGGGGCCGTTTCTTGATGTTGAAACGATGTGCCAATGAGCATCGAATCCGAAATCCGCACACCATTGAAAACGGCACTTTCAACCATTGCCGCCAATGTGTACAACGGCATCCCAGAGACAATGACAAGCCCATCAATTTGCTTGATCCCGGATGCACCTTATTTGGAAAGCGTTTTGATCGGCAAAACCACCACAAGAGTCAAGGTCAATCTGACTGTGACTGGCGTTGTTGGATATATGAACAATGCCGCAGCTTTGGACAATTTAGAAAAATTGATGATCAGCATCATCGGAGCAATGCCAGTCGGCTACGAAGTTGGCAATGTTAATCAACCACAACCATTGGAAGTCGGTGCAGGTAAATACCTCACGGCCGATTTACAAGTAAGCACCTACTACACCAATTAAGGAGATCAAATGAGTACAGTAATCATAACCGGCCGCGATGTGTCTTTCACGCTGGACACAAAAGTCTATGCTGCACAGACAACATCGGCAACGCTGGCATGTGACACAACCATCGAAAGATACACAACACTCAACGGCCCGGCATACAGGTCAGTCGATAAGCAATGGACATTTACCATTGAACTCTTGCAAGACTGGGGATCAACAGCTACGCAAGGCTCATTGTTTGAAAATATGTGGAACAACGCTGAGCAGAATCCAAACACGCCTGTGGCTGTTTCTTTAACAGCTGCTACTGGAGCGGTTTTCACTTTCACAGTCTTGCCAATCTTTCCATCAGCTGGCGGTGCTGCTCCGGGAGCACTCACAGACACATGGGCATTGACAGTCATTGGCACACCTACTGAAACATACAGCTAAGAAAAGAATCGGGAGCAAAAAATGAAACTAGCAATCACAATTGAATACACGGCTGGGGAGAGCGCGACCTATACCGCGCTCCCACCAGAGTGGGTCAAATGGGAACAAAAGACCGGCAACACAATCCAGCAAGTACAAGACAAGCTGGGAATTGCCGATCTGATGTTTTTGGCGTATCACGCAATGAAACGCGAGGCAGCTGGAAAACCCGTCAAGCCTTTTGAAGTGTGGTGTGAGACTGTTACTGACATAAACATGGGAGAAACCGAAAACCCAAAAGTTACGAATCCGGATCAATAAACCGGATTATTTGGGAATTGGCGATCACCACAGGATTGTCACGATCAGAGTTTCAGACAGCTGAGGACATTTTAACCGCTTTCGAGATACTAAGGATCAGAAATGGCAACTGAGACAATCGCTTATGACAAGAGTGATTTGCGTGGCATCATCAAGGCTTTCAAAGCCATGGATGAAAAAGCGGTTGAACAAGCCAAAGGTGTTTCCAATGGCTTGGCTACCTATTTACAAAGCAAAATTATTTCAGCTGCATCAGGTACATCAAATCGAGGTGATGATCGAATAGCTCAAGGATCGCGTGTGAGCAAGTCATCAAAAATTGGCGAAATTTCGTTTGGTTTTGTCTCGCAAAAATTTAGCGGTGGCGGCACAACGCAACAGCTTTGGGGCGGCTATGAGTTTGGCTCAAACAAATTTAAGCAATTTCCTCGATGGTCAGGCAAACAAGGTCGTGGCTCCCGTGGATGGTTCATTTATCCAACATTGCGGGCCGAACAGCCTCACATCATTGCTCAATGGGAAAACGCATTTTCTAAGATTTTGAAGGAGTGGTGATGGCTGGTCAAAGTAGAACACTTAAGCTTTCAATTCTTGGTGATGTCGATCAGCTTAAAAAAAGCCTAGACACAGGCACAAAAGAGGTTGATGGATTTGCCGGCAAACTCGGTGGATTTGCTAAAAAAGCCGGTGCAGCTTTTGCCGTAGCCGGTGCAGCTGCCGCAGCTTATGCTGGCAAATTGTTGGTTGATGGTGTGAAATCTGCCATCGAGGATGAAGCCGCTCAAGCAAAATTGGCAACCACACTCAAAAATGTCACAGGTGCCACAAATAACCAGATTAAGGCTGTTGAGGATTACATAACACAAACAGCATTGGCAAATGGCATCACCGATGACAAATTAAGGCCATCGCTGGATCGGTTGATTAGATCAACAAAAGATCAGACCAAGGCTCAAGAATTGCAATCATTGGCGTTAAACATTAGTGCGGGCACCGGGAAAGATTTGCAGGCGGTGTCAGAGGCGTTAGGCAAGGCGTATGACGGGAACCTCGGAGCACTCAAAAAATTGGGCGTTGGCATCGATGAATCAATTATCAAATCAAAAGATTTTGATGCGGCCGCTGCTGCGCTTTCAAAGACTTTTGAAGGTCAAGCATCAAAGCAAGCTGAGACATTTCAAGGCAAAATGGCGCGGCTAACTGTCGCATTTGATGAAGCCAAAGAAACTGTCGGATCGTATGTGCTGGATGCGCTCACACCATTGCTCAGCGCATTTGTTGATAAAGGCATCCCAGCAATTCAAGGATTTGCAGACAATCTAGGCAAAACATTGGGGCCAGCTTTTGGCGAGATTTTCAAAGTCATCAAAAATGATTTATTGCCAATTCTGACAACATGGTGGAAATTCTTATACAACGAGGTAATTCCAGCAATCGGATCTGTCGTAAGGCCAATTCTTGAAGGTTTGCAATCTGCATTTAACAAAATCAAAAAAGCCATTACAGACAATTCAGAGGAATTGCAACCTTTCTATGATGCGCTTGCAAAGGTCTGGGATTTCATCAAAAAGTATTTGGCACCACTTTTGGGCGGTACTTTCAAAACGGCTTTAGAAGGCATTGGCACAGTTGTCAGTGTGCTTGTAACAGGCTTTGGAAAGCTCGTCACTTTAATTACTAACACAATTAATAAATTGAAAGATTTTGTCAATTTTGTTAAAGACAATCCGGTCACACGCTTTTTTGGTAACTTAGGCGATTTCGTAACCGGTGCAAGCTTTGATAGTGGTTCCAAAAGTTTGGTATTTGGTGGCGAGGATGGATCAGGTGGTCAAATTACGGGTGGTGGGTTCCAAACCGGTGAGCCAACAACCATTTTTGCTCCCAATCCAAATTCACCGACTTTTACCGGAGCACCGCTTTCGGCTTATTCACCAGCGATGCAAGCTGCAATTTTGAGGCGTGAGGAATTGAAGGCAGAAACCGAAAGATTACGACAAGCGCGTGAAGTAGCCGCAGCAGCTCGCACAGCTGCAACAGGTGGGCTTTCAACATCTGAAAGAATCGTTATCAATGTCAATGCTCCATCAGCAATTGATCAGGAAGGTTTCAGCCGAGCTGTTACCGATGCACTTAACAATTCGTTTTACCGGGGCACGCTTGGCGCTGGAGCTTTGGTTGCAATCTGATGACAATTTTTAATCCTGTTTGGCGAGTAACAATTGGGGGTGTTCAATATCAAAATCTCACTGTTGCCAATTTAACTATTACAAGCGGCCGCACAAACATTTATGAACAACCCACGGCCGGATATACCAATGTTGAAATTCTTAACTTTAACAAAGCCAATGTGGCAATCGCAATCAATCAATCAATCACCATTGAATTGCAAAATTCAACAGCCGCATTTGTGCCAATTTTTGGCGGATCTATTGTTGAAGTTGGCATTTCCGTGGCCGAGGTCGGCAGCACCGATTATGTGCAACGCATCAATGTCATTGCTTTGGGAGCTTTGGCCAGATTGCCAAAGGCACTTACCGATGGAGTTTTGAACGAAGATTTTGATGGTGATCAGATTTACACCATTTTACGAGAAGTTTTGTTTAACACATGGCAAGAAGTACCAGGTGGATTGACATGGGCAACCTATGATCCAACGACTCAATGGGAGGATGCCGAAAATAGCGGATTGGGTGAGATTGATCGGCCCGGAAACTACGAGCTAGAAAATCGCGGTTCATCTGTGACCGATGTTTATTCATTGGTATCAGCTTTGGCAACATCGGGATTAGGCTACCTGTACGAAAATGCTCAAGGTCAAATTTCCTACGCGGACAGTACACATCGAACCACTTATCTTTCGACAAATGGTTATGTCGATCTAACAGCCAATGATGCTGAGGCA
>Ga0214163_1000777_pt1 | contig 14367 bp, 11 predicted proteins | sample LakMenepilimnion_2_FD_153001 | JGI IMG/M metagenome (GOLD analysis project Ga0214163, IMG submission 153001) | Freshwater microbial communities from Lake Mendota, WI - Practice 15JUN2010 epilimnion v4 | ecosystem: Environmental > Aquatic > Freshwater > Lake > Epilimnion/Euphotic zone | place... | reverse complement strand
TTGAGTTGTGCTTCAAAGTTAGGTTTATTCCAGTGATAATCGTAATCAGCTTCGTGCGTCACTATACCATTCTCAACAATTTGCACCTTATAGATATCCAAAAATTGACTTAAGAAAGTTTGTATTTCCTGAACTGTCATATTACCATACTGACTAAAATCAACAGTCGCTACGTGTAACCAACCATGTGCTAGTGACTTATCATGGATGCTCAATCCATTAGACTGTAACCATTCACTATAACGTTGAATTGTAAGTTGGTGATCTGCTTTGGTACTAGTATCGTGACCAAAGTCAATCGTCATTTCACCGCTGATATATCGTAAACCACTGATACCACCGTCACCGATGTGTGTATCACCGTCAACAAATGCTTCCCAATGTATCTTGCCAATTTGGCAATAGCCTGCATATACACGGCCGCCACCACGTTGTAAAGTAAAGTGGTCGTGGTCTGCTAGTTCTAGTTCTTCACGTGGACCATTTAAAAAAGCAATGATGGCTGCAGGATTAGTATAGTCTGGATTGAATCTCTTTGAGCGTAACTGCTTGATTAGAATTTCCATTTCGTGACAGAAATTATTTAGTTGTCTGATTGAATATCGAACTTCGTTGTTTGCATTTTTAAACCATTCAGATATATTCCATACTTGACCTTGCAATACTTCAAAGTGGTGATGCAATCTATTGAACAAATCATGATTGGGTGAAAAATCAGGAGTTATAACAGTATGTGCTTGGTAATCTTCGGTGATGTAATATTTTTCTGTCCATTTACAATTAGGATCACTATTGTAAGCATTAATAGTTGCAACGTGCCTGCGCAAATCTGCGGTAAGATATGTTAAATTTCTAGGACTATCAGGCCAACCCACCCAGCAAAAATTCTTTTCAATCTTTAATCTATTATTAATACACACTTTTAGTTTATCGATCCATTTATGCCCAATTGGTGCATTGGTAGGGATGATGTTGACTCCGTGAGTCATTGACTCATTGAGCGGATTTCTTAATATTAGTCTAACAACGGTATTCATAATAATTTACACATTTCATAAAAGTTTTTATATTCTGGGAAGGTTTCTAAGAAATTAGTCCCCCTGCGTTTGTCGTGTTCGTCAACAAAGATAACTAAATCTTTGCGATACGTTGTAAGTTGCTCAGGAGTCAACGAGTTTTTATCTAACATCAATGCTTGCAATCTTTTTATTTTATCAATTTCTAATTGTGTAAAGCCATCAACATAGTTTTTATTTTCTTCCATATAAGTTTGTGTCTCTTTCAAATAAGATACAAACTCATCAGGTAAAATATTTATTGCTTGATGCGGTGGATAACGTAAGAATGGAGTATCAAATGTAATGAACTTATTCTGTGGATTGAATTCTTTGCGTAACTCATGGAAGAATTTAATCAGATTAAGAATATCAGGAACACTGAACACATTAAACGTAACAGTAAATCCCAAACGACAATCTGGCATTGCATTCAAATATTTGTACACATTAGATTTGAATTGATTCCAATCTAATCCGTTTCTGCCATATTCTGCTTGAGCACCTGTAGCATCGATACTCAAAAATAGCTGAAATACTTGAATTGATTTCTTCTCAGTTAGTGCTTTACCTTGCTCAACAATCTTATTAAATGATTCATCAGGAATACATAAGTTGCTATTAACAACTACTGTTAAGTTTTTGTTTTCATTTTCTAAACAATAGTCAAGTAATTTAAACGTATGTTTGCTTAAAAATGGTTCGCCACCAGTTACACGTAATACACGTAAATGAGGGTACATCTCCGGTAAGTATTTCCAGAATGCTTCAATATACGGATTATGTTCTGACTCTTTAATGTAAGGTAACTTATCACCCTTCAGTGCAAAGTGATTGAACAATGTGCTAGTTGGATATCCTCCATACTTTTGCACTTCTTCTAACCATTTGCTACTTACAGTAGGGTTACAATAGCTACATTTTAAATTGCAGGTTGTACTGAAACTAACCTCAACATAACGAGGATACACATCTTCATCACCTGTCATCTCTTGGTGAATCTTTAAATCATCTCTAGACCAACGTTCGTCATTACGAATAATTCTATCGCTGATATGACCCAAGTCTTCCATCTTCCAGCAGTATTCACATTCTTTCGGTCGCTCACCTTCTAGCATCAACTTACGTTGACTTTTCTTATAGATAGTATTGTGAATGGCCCCTGGATTAGCCTGTACTTCTTCTAATGGAACTTTGTGTGTCCAAGGGTGATAACAACTATGTGTCTCACCTTGTGCTAAGTGCATAGTTACCATGTACCATTTAGCCGCACAGAATGTTTCGCTTACTTGCTGTGCCGCATCATAGCTTTTAATGTTAGTTGCTGCCGCAATATTTTCTCTTGGGATCTTTGATTCGTATTTCATATTTTACCGTAATAATTTTTGTTAAGCATATATTCTAATTCAGGAAACGTTTTAGCAAAGCTGGTGCTTCTTCTTTCGTCACAGGTTAGTATATATGTTCTGAATTCATCGTAAACTTGTTTTTGTTCAGGAACTGAAGTCAGCATATAATCAACCAAACGTTTAATTTGGTCTGCTTCTTCGTTATAGAAAACTTGATATGCGTGGTTTTCAACTTCATCTGTAATTACAAAATCATTAATAAAGTCTAACCATTCTTTTGCATAAATCTGTTTTGTTTCTGGTGCTACTAAGTTAATGCTTAAAAACTTAGGCCAACGTAGATAACTTATCATTGTTCTTACACGGAAGTCGTGTTTTTCTACTGTATACTTTTCTCTAAAAGCCTGAATCAATTCTAAGAAGTTCATAAATGTAGGAACACTCATTAGATTGATTGTAGTCATAAAGTGCAATCTACTTTGTGGTGGTGTATTGTCTAAAAAGTAATAGCAATTTTGCACAAACTCATCATAGACTAAACCAGACCTAGCATATTCTGCTTGTTCCCCTGTGCTTTCTAAACTAGTGTAAATATCAAAGCCTTTAATATGCGGAGCAATCTCGTTGACATACTGAACTAACTTTTCAATTAATCTGAATGGTACATTCATATTAGTATTGATTGCCAAAGTTAAATTAGGATTTGGATTTTCTTTAATGTATTCTAGTACAGCCCAGGTATGTTTACTCAATAAGGGTTCACCACCTGTGATTCTAAACGTATGAAGTTTAGGATATAGATCAGGCCACCATTTCCAAAACGCATCAATGTATGGATTAGGGTCATCTCTATGAATAGGTAATCTACCTTGATTCTTCAACCACTTAATATCGTGCAAGCCCCAAGTATCAAATTGAATTGGGCCGTTATGTGTAACTTCTTCTTGCCAACGACTGCTACTTTCGGGACTGCAATACAAACATTTAAAATTGCAAGTGTTTTCAAATGCAACTTCCATATAAGTAGGGTCAATGTTTTCACCTAAGCCACTAGCTTTAACTTCTTCTAAGTAAGGTAATGCCCAAGAGTAAGTTGATTTATAAATTCTATCACTTACCCAATCGTTATCAAGATTCTCAATATTCCAACAGTAGTCACATTCTTTCGTTTGTACTCCGTTTATTAAGTCTTGTCGTGCGTGAATTTTGATTACTGTATTATGAATACCTTTTGGGTTATCCTTAATGTCGTCCATTGTAATCTTGTGACGTGACGGATGGTGACAGCTATGTGTCTCTCCGTTGTATAATAAAATAGTAGATTGTAGCCATTTAGCCAAACAATATGTTGGGCTTACTGCGTTAATCAGTTTACTTTTGTCTTTAATCGAACTTAATGAGCCATGTGGATCAATCATTACCAGCCTTGAATTCTTCTAACTTCGTCCATCTCTTTTACTAGAGGTCCTTTGTTATACTTATCTGCGCCGTACAGTCTTTTAATGTATTTGCTTTGACCTGCATCAAAGAAGTGCATCGGCAATCCTAGTTTGTTATTCAATGCTTCACCGAGTATTGTAGATTCGCTATCAGGATCTTTATCTTTATGTTCTTCCCATAGTACGGGATAGTTATCAAACCATTGTACGTTTTGCGGGTTCCAATCAGTAAGCATTGTCATATATGTACCAAGTCGTGCTCCATATATGGCCCAATCACCATTCTCTACATCACGTCCAACATTCTGCCAAACAGTTAAGTTATCAATATTTCTACTAGCGACAGTATCTTTAAATTCTTCAATCTCTGGTCGTAGTCCACGATTCAAACTCATTTTGACACCTTCACGGAAGCCAGCTCGCCAAGCTTGAAATGAAGTATAGTTTGGATAAGTAGTTGAGTAACAATCCCACATAGCCCAATAGATGTTATCAGAACTATCTAAACAAAAGTCAACAGTTGTTTTATCGTCACCGTTACTATGTTCGTGTGTTTTCATATTCATAACATATTCTTTAGTCCAGCTACTCATACCACCGTTACCATAGCGTAAACCATTAATGTTATTAATTGCTTTCCAACGAAACTGTGCTCTCTTATAGATAGGGTCTAGGCCAGTAAAGTCTAATTGCATATTGAAGAAATTTTCTTCAGGCATATTATCACCGTCAATCAATATAAAACGTTCAGTGTCACTAGCTTCTGCGGCTGCTTTGTGTGCGGCATCACTACCTTTAACATTATCAACACGTTTTGCCCAAGGCACCATGTTCTTAATCTTAAGCCAGAATTCTTCTTTCTGTGGTTCATCGTAGCTTAGATAAATGCAATCTAAATCCGCTACGTCAATAATATCATCTGAGTTCATATGTTTGTAATTTCCATTTAATCTTTTTAACTTTACATTTTTTAGGTACAACGATACTAACATCCTCTATACTGCACTCTACACCTTCGTTTTTATCTGGTATTAATTTTGATATAACTGAGCCTTGATTAACAGTAGATAATCTACCATCAACTACACGCAAATCAGGTCTTCCTTCTGCGTAAGTTAATGCGTCAACTACAATATAATTTCCTTCAAGGTTTTCGCTGGTGTAAAATAATACCTTACCCTTTTCGTCATAATATAATCTAAACTCGGGTTTGGCGATAGGAGGTGCTTCCCAAATAATTACAAAGTCTTCCATTTATACCTCTCTAGTAGTGTATCACTAAATGATTTAATATGATAGTGTAATGGGTATGATTGTGTAAAAGTATTAATGCGTAATGCGTGTGGTAAACATTCATAAATTAATACCTGTGTCCAATCTTCTCCTGGTAAATCATTAATAAATTGTTTCATATGCGTCATACTGAATTCATCAAACATTGGCATTGTAACATTTTTTGCACCCATAATATGACTAGCTATGGCATAAACCCAGTCGGTAGATGCAGCCTCTTCAGTATTACATTTAAGTAATTTTTTATATTCTTCCCAATTTTCAAAAATATCTTTTACCATATCATAAAACTGTTTAGCAGTATCAGATTTTTTAAAATAAGTAATAGCGTTATAAACATCAGGTAAGTTGTTATCATCAATAAATCGTCTATAACCCCTAACGTGAGATATGTCACCTTTAAAGTTTCTTATTTTATCACAGATTACTATATCTTGTTGACCTAGAATATCCCACCAATGGTCAATGTTTCTAGGAATAAACATATCAGATTCTATCTTAATAGTTTCATCATATGGGCTAGCATCATAAACTTGCCAATCATTAGCAAACCCACCTTTATCTCCATATGGTAACATATCAGTTGTAATGACGGTAACGTTTGCTTTTGGCATAACACGTTTAATGCTTATTTCCAATGCTTTGGCACATCTAGTATAACTGACTGTCTCAGTATCCTGTGCCATAATTACGAATCCTCTGGTCATTCTATTAAATCCATAAAGTTTTCTTTGTTCATTACGTGAAAGTCCATATCTTTAATTGTGATATATTCCTTACGAATTTTACCTCTAGTCCAGTTATCATATAATATTGTATATTCAGTATTAAATTCATCATCATTATTTCTGTATATAGAAGTATCTTTTCCCACGTGAACTAAGTTCCAGGGAATGAAGTCTCTTTGTAAAGATGTGTGTCCATTGGCGATACGTAATGCCAATGTTAATGCATAGTCATTTCTAAATACACCACCGATGAAACTGTGAATATTACCATAATGTTCGTAATTCTTTTGAACTGATTCTAAACAACCAAATATTTGTTCTGTTCTACTTGTTTTTTTAAAGCATACAGCAGTTGCCCACAATGTCTTAAAACTATATGCACTAAGAACCTCTTGAGCCGCATTTGGTTGCATAAAAAAACTAGTAGTGTCGTGGCAACAGAAATCATCATAGTAATCAAATACTCTTAACAGTTTATTTGAATTTACCATATAATCAGTATCTAGTAACAGTGTTTCATCGTACGGACTTAACTCATACGCCTGATATCTACCTTTATTCATCCATATCCCCCAATCTCTATAATTGGTTGAATCACCTTCTCTTATAATGGTATTATCAAATGTATAACTTGAATCTGAAATTGATTTTTCATCTGTCACAACTGTTACAGGCATATCCAAAAAGTGATTAATTCTTTTTGCAGTGGCAACTGCCATCTTGTAGTAATCAAACTTTGGCGAATTGAACGCAAATAATATTGCACCTCGTTTCATCGTTTGGACTCTAATTCTTTCAATTCATTGTACCAATCAGACATTACCAAAGTGTAAGTTTCTTTTAATTTGTTTAATAAGGGAAGACGATTGACTTTTACTGGATCCTTGAAACTATCAATGATTATAATTTCATCATCATCAGTGGAGTTTAAGAAATTGATAGTTGGTAAGTCAGCTTTCCATAATCCACCTTGGTCAGCCACGGTTAGTTTCCCGTCGTATTTGTCTTTGAGTTGAGCTTTTGCGCTATTGAGATTGAAGCGAGCTTTCGCTTCTGCAATTAAGGTTTTGGTATCCATCTATATTCTCCTAAGAGTATTTAGATAGATACCAAGCTGTTGTTAAAAATTAAGATACCGATACTGATCCTGCTAAACTAATAGTTCCCCAAGTATTAGCAATATTAGTTTGTTCTGGTGGACGAACTGTTAATGTAGTTACCGAACCAGTAGAAACAGTTAATCCGTTTGGAATTTCATCCCAAACTGTAGTGATAGTAATAACGTTACCACGATCACCATTTGAACCAACTGTACCATTTGTTTTAGCAAAAATGTTGATGTTAGTTGATAGATAGCCTGATGGGCCTGTACTAGCTGTTTGATAATATATGTTAGCATTACTTGATGTTAATGCATAATATCCGCTATTAGTACTGACAGTTGGTGAATTACCACCGCCACCTACACGTTGAACACCACTGTATGATGTACCTGCAATAGTTGCTGTACCTGAACTAGGTGCAGATAATACAACGGTACCTACATTACTTGCCAAGTTATTCAATAGTAAATTAATACCAGAACCAGCTGGGTGGCTACAAGTAATTGCTAATTGGCCGCCGGAGTTAAAGAAATAACGTGCCGCATCTCCGTTTGCAAAAGTAACAGTTTGAGTGAATGTTGCGGCACTTGTCCAAGTTGATGCAGTTGTTACTGTATTGCTTGTAGTACTACCTTGCGTTGCGGCATTTAATCTACTAGTATAGATGGTTGTTAAGTTAGTAGGAATAGCAGATAGATATGTAATTACACCACCAGTTGATGGAGCAGTAACACCTGTAATAGAAGTACCCTGATGAGTGGCAGCATTTGCTGTTCTATTAACTAAGTTTGCCCAAGATGATGCCAATATAGCATCGCCGGTTGCCACAGTAGCCAAAGCAGTTTGTCCATATCCTGCTGTAGTGCCGCCAGTAGACCACACAGTATTTAATGTGCCTGAAGCTGTATTGGGGTTTGTTCCTACTAGACCATTATAGTCAGCGGCTAATATTGTTGAACCTGATGCGTAAGTCATTTGTTTTCCTTAATTTATTTTAACGAAGGCTTCTACGGCCCCTATTTCATCTGTCAGTTTATCTTCTAATGAACGACCGATAGTGTTGAATGCAGTAGCCTCACCCTTTTGTGCGGCACGTGCCATACCATTGCCCGCGCTTACTAAACGCTGACCTTTTGTAACTTTACCTATTACTTTAACTTGAACTCTACCGCCGACTGCAATTGCAGGATGTGTGTCATCATCACCTGCCATAGCATTCATCAAGTAACCCGCTGTAGTTGATACAACACCAAATACATCTTCTGATAATTCATATTGCACCGCAGTAATCTCTTTGTCCCCGCCCATTTCAACTACGGTTCCTGCATCATAGAAAGCATCAGCTTCAAAGCGTTCTGCCAAGTCAGCATAAGTTGACTGTAAGCGTGAACCTGCAGTTAGTGTGAAATTACCTGTCATAGTACCGGCAGTTGTATTTGCGCCAGTCGTTAGTGCTGTGGCAGTAATTGTAGTAGCAAGAATTGCACCATTGTATACCGGTAAAAGTGCCTGTACGTTAGAATTGGAGTAAGTTCCTCCAAAATTGATTGCGTTACCATTGGCATAATAATAATTATCTGTTCTAATACCAATGTTGCTACCGCCGGTAATAACTAAATTACCACCTGTAATCCACATACTTGTACCACCGATACTATTAGCAGTACCTGCACCGTTCTGAGTCAACACACCTGTTAATGTCACTGCGGTTGATTGTGATCCTGCATTGATAGATTGGGTAAATAATGAACCAATATTACCAGTACCAATGTTTGCTGTGCCTGAACTAATATTTGCTGTAGAACTTACAGAAATATTTGTGAAAATTCCATTTGCGCCCTGAACATTATTGACAGCAGTAACGTTGTTTGCTGATAAATTACCAGTAACTTGAACTGAACCAAAAGTAGTTGTAGAGTTTGCTGAACTTACAGCTAATGAAACCCATGCATTTGCGTTTGATAATCCATCTGTTGGACAAACATATAGTGTGTTTGCATTAGTGTTATACCACAATTGACCCGTTAATGGGTTAGCTGGTGGTGTCGTATCCGCAAAATTTTCTAGTTGATGAACAAAGTTAGTGTCTAGTGTTTGACCATAACCAGCAAAGTTTCTTCCAGGAAGTCCTACGGAAGTGCTAGTGGTATTTATAGTACCGTCAGCGATGGTTGTTAGAACCGTTCCATCACTTTTTACAATTGTATATGCCATTTATATTACTCCGGTGTTCTCTTTTATTTATCTTATATCGTCACTAAGTTCGTTAGTGCTTGGATTCTGACAGTATAATCTATCTGAATTTGTCTATTTAAACTCTTCTGGACTGGGTGAAAAATAACGTGTGTCAGTAAGCGTGTTATGACGTTTCCGTTAGTATCAGTTCCATAATTTGCTAATAAACCCAATTCATCAAAAATATAGCTAGAATCAGTTTGTGTGCTATTATCAAATGCTGCCTGTCCTGACGGCTCGCCGTAGTCCAGTAAACATTGTACTAAAATGTCTGTATATACACGGCCTGTTGTGTGAGATACAGTCATTTTATTTCTTGTAGGATCTAAATTGAAAACACTGGTATCATCTACGATTTTAGCGTAAGTTTGATTATATAGTGCCGCATTTTGACCTGTTGTATTCGGGGGCAAATAAGTGATAACTCCGGTTTCGTCAACTGACGCACCACCGTTACCAAATGCCATTTGATAGATTTCTCCGTAACCACGACTGCTTAATGTGTCAGCAATAGCTTCTGACATATTTTCATAGTTAATAGCGTTATGCTTATCTACGAATATTTCTCCGTTATTTGGATCGTATATTTTTAGAAAACCTTCTACTTTATATGATAGTGTTATGACTGACATTAGTTATCGCCCCGTGTTTGAACCAAAACTTCTTTGGTGTTTGGATCTGTTATTTTTAGAAATGATGAAAAATAGAAGCCACCGGTTTCATTGGGTTTTGGTCCAACTTCCGGTTTATCTTCTATTTTATTTTCTTGATTATTATTCATTTACTTATTTATCTCTTATGGAACATCAGCATTTAAGAAATTAGCACTAACTGTCGTACTAATTTGCAGTGGGTCACCATCTACTAAGTTGTAATTATATGAATTCCAAGTAAGTGCTGTATAAACACTAGGTAGTTTATTAGATGACAATATACCATAAACTTCAGAATATTTAGGAATAAATGTTTGTTCTCCGGTTCCGTTAGCGCCACGCTGTAGTCCTGTTACTGTATTTGTAGCAAAATCTACAGTAGTGAATCCTATCTGCTCTCCGTTAACATATATCAAATTACCTATGATAACTGTAATTGTCAATACATTTGTTACTGAAACTCCACCGGTTATTTTAAGTATTGGAGCTGTTGCTTCAATAGCAATATAGTAGTTTGCAGGGTTAACGGTCTGACTGGTAGTATTATTGTATACAATCACTTGACAAATTGCTCGTTTATCACCTTCAAGACCAATGCTTATTATTCCATCAACTTGAGCAGGAGCAGTTTCATTTTGGATGATAGTTTCTGTAAGCATAGTTACATCTTCTACGTAAATAGTATCGTCAGTATCTTGTAGATTTTCAGTCAACCAAGTTCTAGTTAATGAGTTTGCTCTATACACAGACTGTATGCCTGTTTTGTTAACATTCTGTAGATACACTGCTTGGTTAGGAGTAGCTGTTGGTATCATACTTGTGATAATTACAACGTCTCCCGGCTCAATTGTTGATAATATACTCAAGTTATTGTCAGGATTTAATCTCAATGCACTTGATGGAATGCGATAACCATTTACAGTTACCCATAGTCTATCAACATTGTCTTGTTCCCACTGTGATACATTCATTGAACCAGTATCGTTAGTCAATGCAAATACATCACCATCACGAACCGCAGTAACTCTGAATGTAGTTGCAGAAGGCTTATCATACACATAATAAATTGCAGTAGCAATTCCTGTACCTGTGCCAACTCCTGTTGCAACAAAGTTAGTTCCTACATTGTTATTTCTTGCACCTATTAACGTGAAGTCAGTAGTACCTTGACTATTAATTTGATATGTGTTGCCTTGTGTAAAAGCTCCGGCAGTAACTTCAGATTCTAATCCACCTAATAGGACAGAACCAGTAAAGATAATTGGTGTTCCTAATATTAATTCAAGTGAACTTGATACTGTTATTCTGTCATTAGATGCAGTTGTAGCAGTAGCACTGGTAGTTGTAATTGTGAATGTTTTATCTAACCAAACATACCCGCCACCAGTCCAAGTTGATACCACTGTTACTGGATCGTTAATTGCATTTGCAGTAGGATCATATGTACTATTGTATAGAGCGATTTGTGTTGCACTTATAATTTTAGCATAATATGTATTGTTGTTTAGTTGAATAGAACCAGTTGTTCCATCAATTCTAACAATATCGTTTTCTTCTAAATTATGTGCTACACCAGTTGTAATGCTTACTGCAGGGTTTCCACTAACTTCAGCTAAAATTGCACCTGACGTAGTAACTTGAACCATTACAGGTCCACCGGGGGTTTCTGAAATAGTAAATGATGATGGACTAACTACCGCAGAAATGAAATACACTGTTCCATCACATAATATATTACCATATGGTGTTGCAGGATTAGAACGCTTAAACATAATTGGTTGTCCAGGAGAGAAACCTGTTGTGGAAGAACAAGCAACTACATTAGTAGTAATCGTTGTACCGGTAATGCCAACAGTGATTGGTGCAACAATAACATTATCTATTCCTGTTATGTTTGCTACTGTTGGTGGATTAGTGATACCAATCATTGAACCAGAGCTTGTGGTTAATGTTATGCCCGGGCCGCCTAATGTGTCTGACACTGCAAATTCAGTTGAGCTAATAATAGATATTACGTAGTAAGTTTGATTAGCAACTATGCCACCAAATACTGTTCCACTAAATGTAATAGCGTCATTGATGTTCAATGAATTTGTGTTACCTGAACTTAATGTTAAGTAATCCGGGCCCGGTGACCACGGACCTTCACCCCAACCTATAGCAACGATACCGTCACCCATACCTACGCCTGCATCTGCACAAGTAATTACATCACCTACAACGTATACAATCGCACTTGTTCCTGCAATCGTATTCCAGTCAGTTTGTGTAGTAGTGCCCAAATCAGTAATAACATATTCAGTCCCAACAATCAATTCTCCTACTACTAACTCTGCATCATATCCCGGTGTATGAGTTGTACTACCTATGTAGAATGAATTAGTAGTTGATCCAGAGAAGGTTCCTCCATATGTAGTATGTAGATATTGTCTATCTGTTAAGTTATAACTTGTGACTGCAACAGTATCTCCAATACTTGTACCAAAGTTTAAACTCAATATTTCTGTATTAAAATCAATATTGTAATCGGATGTTTCTACCAAACGTCTGCCGTTGTATTCAACAATTGCATTTTTAGCATTATCACCACCTACATAATTAGATAACGTAAATTCAGTAACAGCAGTCGTAAGTTCAAATATCTCTACTTCTGGAACTGTGTATCCATATTGAATTGGAGCAGTCTCACCAAAAACAGATAATACAACAAAATCATTTGCCTGTGTATATTGATTAGCAAAAACAAGTTTTGCTGTTATACCCTCATCTGCAATAGCTATTGCATAGTCATTGGTAACACACAATGCTATACCAGTTGCATTAGCTAATACTACGTTAGCACCACCTGATGTTAATGATAATGTAAACTCATTACCAACAATAGAAGTAATATAATATTGTTGATTTGCTATTAATCCAGATGAGGTGAATGTACTTATTGCGTCACTGAACACTACTGTGTCGCCCACATCATAATGGTCTGTTGTATTAACTACAACAGTGTTTGTTCCACTCTTTGTTTCTGATACAATACCTTGTTCACCCAGTACAAGATTTGTACCATTATGAATAACAATAGGATCTGTCCAAACTAATCCGTTTGTTGATTGAATATTTACTAGCATTATTCCCGTGTCAGATGTAACAGCAAACGTAGGTCCTGCTATGCCACCTGATACAGATGCGGATATAGTTATTTTATTAGTTATATAACTTATTGTCTTAATCCAATATGTTGTTCCAGCTACTATTCCACCAAACACGTCACCTTGGAATGAGATAGGTGAGTTTACTGAAAAATAATCTACTGACTCACATACAATACCATTGTCTAGTGCATCAGTCTCAATTGCATTAACAAACTTAGGATCAGTATTAGGTCGTATTACACCAGAGCCATTAAATCTATTGGCAGAATAATTACAATTCAATGGCATCTCTACAAAGCCAGTTGATTCATTATCAACGAAAGGTATAGTTTGTGAATTAGCTTTGACTAATTGATTGCCATTACCCACTTCATATAAATCTAATCTTAATGTATGGTCTACTACTAATGCTGTGCCAATAGTGACTTCTTTGTTAACCCAGTCAACAGTGAAATCATAAATTCTCACGCTAGTGTTGGTAAGTGTGTCAATATCAAACAATGACATATTCGCTGGATTATCTACAATACCTTCAAATGAGAACTCTGTTTGACCAGAGTCTGGAACGAACTCAGTAGAAACAACATTGTAACCAGCGTGTCCGTATATTGATGTATCCCAGTCAGTGCCTGGTCTTGTTGTAACAATCATTGTTAAGTTATCAGTTACTACGCCAGGAACTAATTCTTCCGGACCGTAACCTGCAGTAAATGTATCACCTTGTACATCGTATACTGTAGGATCAGTTTCAAACACTGATGAGCTAGTCCAAGTAGTTCCATTACTACTTGTAATGATAGCGTTATTATCACCAACTACTATCCATTCACCATCATCACTGTTATATGTTATACCATTAAGATTTTCAGTTGTTCCTGATGTTTCAGGTGTCCAAGTATAACCATCTGATGAAGTTATAATAGTGCCCGTGTTACCTACAGCCATAAACAATGAGTTAGCATACAACACATCATTTAATGTAGCGCCTGTTGGGTAGATGTACATAAATGTAGTTGAAGGTGGATTAGTACTATTTAATGTAACTGATGTTAGTTCCACTTGAGTTGACGATGGTATAGCACTAATAGTATAACTTGTACTAGAACTAATAACATTAAAAGATTGCGTAAATCTTACTGTGTCTCCTACTTGGAACCCAGTAGTACTACCTACGTTGACAACGTTAGTGCTAGCGTTCACACTAATAATGTTAGATTCGTTTACGCCAGACCAATTAGTGCCGTTCAATGATGTATATATTACACCATCATCACCTACAGCAACAATCATTGAACCATTTGAAGTAACACCGTTAAAGCCCTTGTATGATACAACAGGAAGTGTAGTCCAAATATACCCATCT
>Ga0214163_1000776_pt1 | contig 14372 bp, 13 predicted proteins | sample LakMenepilimnion_2_FD_153001 | JGI IMG/M metagenome (GOLD analysis project Ga0214163, IMG submission 153001) | Freshwater microbial communities from Lake Mendota, WI - Practice 15JUN2010 epilimnion v4 | ecosystem: Environmental > Aquatic > Freshwater > Lake > Epilimnion/Euphotic zone | place... | reverse complement strand
CCGGTCCTTGGTGATGTCGATGTAGAGGGCGGAAAGGTCGCCCGAGACGAACTGGGTGATGGTGGTGACGACTTTGCGGAAGTCGTAGGCGGCGTAGCCGGCGAGGCAGTCGGTGAGGACGCTGTGGAGGCGCTCGAGGATCCAGCGGTCGATGAGGGTGTAGGAAAGTGGGGCAACCATCTTGGTTGCCTCGGGCAAGCTGGAAGCTTGCACCACCTTCTCGTCATGAAGATTGCCCAGCAGCACGCGGAAGGTGTTGCGGATGCGGCGGTAGGACTCACCGGTTTGCTGGAAGAGTTCTTCGCTGAAGGGGACGTCGTTTTGATAATCGACGCTGGCGGCCCAGAGGCGGACCATGTCGCCACCGTACTTGTTGTAGTAGTGGTCGGCGGTCATGGGCTTGGCGGCCTTGTCGGTGCCCTGATCGCTTTTGCTGATCTTTTTGCCGCTGGTATCGACGACAAAACCGTTGGTGATGACGGTCTTGTAGGGGGCGATGCCGCGGACGGCGACGCTGACCATGAGGCTGCTCTGGAACCAGCCGCGATGCTGGTCAGTGCCTTCGATATAGACATCGGCAGGGCAGTAGAGCTCGGGGTGGCGATCCAAAACGGCGACGGAGGAGGAACCGGAGTCGATCCAGACGTCGAGCGTGTCTTTGCAGCGCTTGCTGCCCTCAGGCAGGCCGACGAGGTCGCTCCAGAAGGCGTCGTCTTTTTCAAACCAGAGGTTGGTGCCATGCGTCTCGACAGCGTCGGCGACCTTCAGGGAGATGGTGTGATCCATGATGGCCTGGCCTTCGGCATCGTAGAAAATAGGCAGCGGAACGCCCCAGGTGCGCTGGCGGGAGATGCACCAATCGGGACGGCTTTCGACAGTGCCGTAGATGCGGTTGCGGCCCCAAGCGGGCAGCCAGTTCACCGTGTCGATGGCCTTCAGGGCTTCGTCGCGGAAGGCGGCGATACGGATGAAGAACTGCGGGACGGCACGGAAGATGATGGGGGTCTTGGAGCGCCAGCAATGAGGATACTGATGGACGTATTTCTCGTTGCCCAAGAGCGCGCCTCTGCCCTCGAGGATGGCGATGATGCCTTCGTTGCTTTTGAAGACGTGCTGACCAACGAACTCGGGCAAACCGCACTCGGCGGTGAAGCAGCCCGCGTCATCGACAGGAGACAGGATGTCGAGGCCATTTTCTTTACCAGCGATGTAGTCGTCCGCGCCGTGGCCGGGGGCCATGTGGACAGCGCCGGTGCCGGCGTCATCGGTGACAAAGAGGGCGTTGATGACCTTCGACGTGCGCGGCAGGAAGGGATGCTGGGCTTCGCTACCCAGGAGATCTTTGCCTTTGAGCTTCGTGGTCGGCTGGGCGGCATCCAGCTTGAAGCCGGTGCTGGCGCTGAAGGCCTCGATGCGGGAGTTCGCGAGGATGAGCTTTTCACTGCGGCCGTCTTCATGGGTGAAGCTAGCGGCGGTGTAGTCAAAGTCAGGATGCAAAGCGATACCAAGGTTGGCAGGCAGGGTCCAGGGCGTGGTGGTCCAAATGACGAGGTTATTGCCATCACGCAGAGCAAACTTCACATAGATCGCCGGCGAGGTCTTTTCTTTGTACTCGACCTCGGCTTCGGCGAGGGCGGTCTGGGCACCGTAGCTCCAGAGGACGGGACGCTTGGCACGATAGACGAGGCCTTTTTCAAGGAACTTGGCAAAGGTGCGCATGATGTCGGCCTCATAGGTCGGCGCGAGCGTGAGGTAGGGGTTCTCCCAGTCGCCGAAGACGCCGAGGCGCTTGAAGGACTGGCGCTGGATGTCGATGAACTTGCGGGCGTAGGCTTCCGAGCGTGTGCGGACTTCCGCAGGGGCGAGGTCCTTGGCTTCCTTGACGACTTTGAACTCGATGGGCAGGCCGTGGCAATCCCAGCCGGGGATGTAGGGGGCGTGGAAGCCAGCCATGGTCTTGGACTTCACGATGAGATCCTTGAGCACTTTGTTCAGGGCGGTGCCCATGTGGACGTCGCCATTGGCAAAGGGCGGGCCGTCATGCAGGACGAACTTCGGGCGTCCGGCGGCCTGCTTCATGATGCGTTGATAAAGGCCACCCGCTTCCCATTTGGCCAGGCGCTGAGGCTCGCGAGTCACGAGATCCGCCTTCATGGGGAAGTCGGTCTTCGGCAGGCGGACGGTGTCTTTATAGTTCTTCTTGGCAGGGGTCTCGGCGCTCATGATGGAAAATGGAGCGCAGAGACTAGACGCGAGCGGCAGCGTGGGCAAGAGGGATGACTTTGGGGAAATCCGAGCCGTAATTTCTGACCACTCAGCAAGAAGAAGGCCGCTGAGAGCAGCTTTCTAAGGGGCCTTAGCCGCGAGCATTAGTAGCGCCTCAGGCTAGTATCGGCTGCGGGGCGGGTATCGTCTTTCTCAGGGAAATCGAGGGTGTAATGCAGGCCACGGCTTTCGTGGCGGCGAATAGCACACTCAACAATGAGAGAGGCAGTCTCCACGAGATTGCGCAACTCCAAGAGCTCGCTGGTGATGCGAAAGTTCCAGTAAAACTCCTGCACCTCACGCTTCAGATTGCGCAGACGGGCGGCGGCGCGTTGCAGGCGCTTGCCGGTGCGGACGATGGAGACGTAGTCCCACATGAGACGGCGAATTTCATCCCAGTTGTGATAGATGACGACGAGCTCGTCATTGTCCACGGCCTCGCCACTCTGCCAGGGCGGGATGATATAGACCTGCTCGTGAGCTTTGTTCACGGGCATTTTTTTAACCATGTGCTCGACGGCACGATGGGAGATGACTAGGCACTCCAACAGGGAGTTGCTGGCCAGTCGATTGGCCCCATGCAGGCCAGTGCAGCCGACTTCGCCGACGGCACAGAGGCCGCGGATATGCGTGGCTCCGTTCACATCCGTGACGACGCCACCGCATTGATAATGCGCGGCCGGAACAACGGGAATGGGCTGCTTGGTGATGTCGATGTCCACCTCCAGGCAGGCTTTGTGGATGTTGGGAAAGTGGCTGATGATGAAGTCCGCCGGCTTGTGCGAGATGTCGAGATAGACGCAGGGACCGCCGGTGCGCTTGATCTCGTGGTCGATGGCGCGGGCGACGATGTCACGCGGGGCCAGAGAGCCGCGGGGATCGTAGTTTTGCATGAATTCCTTGCCATCGGCACCGATGAGCCGGGCACCTTCACCACGCATGGCTTCGGTGATGAGGAAGGAGCGCTTTTCAGGATGATAAAGACAGGTGGGATGAAACTGGATGAACTCCATGTTAGCCACCCGTGCGCCAGCACGCCAGGCGAGGGCGACGCCGTCACCCGTGGCCACCTGAGGGTTCGTGGTGTAGAGGTAAACACGTCCACAGCCGCCGGTGGCGATGACGACACGATCAGAACGGAAGGTGAGCACCTCGCGCGACTCTTCATTCAGCACATAGAGACCGAGCACGCGATCTTCCGAGACAAAACCGAGTTTCCCGGTGGTGATGATGTCCACGGCGAAGTGGTTTTCATACATCGTGATGTTGGACTTTTCCCGCACGGCAGCGAGGAGCTTTTCGGTCATCTCACGGCCTGTGGCATCGGCAGCGTGCAGCACGCGGCGCTGGGAGTGGCCGCCTTCTCTGGTGAGATCAAACTCCAAATGTCCATTGGCAGCTGGGCGCTGATCAAAATCCACGCCCCATTTGACCAGCTCAGCGATGCGGTCCGGCCCCTCGGTGACGATGGTGCGGACGGCGGCTTCATCGCAGAGCCCTGCACCAGCGATGAGGGTGTCACTGACGTGTTGAGCGATGCTGTCCTGCTCACTGGTGACACAGGCGATGCCGCCCTGAGCCCAGTTTGAGTTTGAGTCCAATGCGCCGCGCTTGGTGATGACGGCGACCCGCCCGTAGTCGCTGGCATGGAGAGCCGCGCTGAGCCCGGCCGCCCCGCTGCCGACGATGATGAAGTCGTAATCGATCATGAAATGTGGGAGCAGACTGTCACTGCCGGGGAAGAAACGCAAATGACTGTCCTCAGGGATGCGGGAAGTCTTATAAACCCAGCTTCAACGCCGCTTCAGTTTCACCCACAGGGCGGCGTGGTCGCTGCCGGTGAGGTCCCAGATTTTTTGGGCTTGCAGGATCTGCCAGTCGGGGCCGGTCCAAAAGTGGTCGAGGCTCAGCAGGGGCAGGCCGATGGGCCAGGTTTCTTTGAAGCCTGTGCCTGCCACCTCCAGGGCGTTTTGAAACCTAGCGCGGTAGTCTGCAAAGAAGATGGACTCCAGCGGCGTGTTGAAATCACCAACGAGAATGGCATCACGTCGGCCCGAAGAGTGAGCTAGAACTTGCTGAAGTTGGGGCTTTCTGGGGTAACCTGGATGTACATCTGCGGCGACCACGGGAAAGGTCGGTCCGAAACCATCGACATCAAAACGCGCGTAGGCTCCGACACCGGCCAGCTTACCACGATCTCTGTAGCGCGAGGGAACACGAGCCAGCCAGAGAATACCGCGAGGCATCCAGGCAGCGCGGTAGCCGGGCAGTTGTTTCTCGTATTCCGCCAGCAGCGTCTCGACGCTTTGACCAGGCTCGACAAAAGCGGCGATGTCGGGTTGCCAGGCCTTCATGAGAGAGACCATTTCAGCATCGAGACCCACCGGGCGGGCGAGATTCCAATAAAGCATCGTCACCTCATCGGCAGCCTTTCGGGCAGCGGCAGCGGGCTGGATTTCGAGGCCGCCACGATAAGACGCAGCCAACCACCAGGCCGTGATCATCAGACAGGCCAGCCCTGCTGTGATGCGTCCGCGACGACGCGAAAAATAGGCCAGCCCTGCGGCGAGCAGCGCCAGGCATGGCTTGGGCATGGCATAGAAAAAGAGCGTCCAAAGCAGATGCCGATCTTTCAACCATAGCTGGAGCAGGATGCCGAAAACGAGCAGGCCCCAGAGCCCGATTTTGCTGAGGCGCAGGAGCATCATGTCACATCAGCCCGCAGGCGTGAGCGTGATTTTTTGCACGTCCAGAATGGCAGCTTTCACCTTGTTGACGGGATCAATCACGAGTCGTTGCAGGCCCGCTTTAGAGATCTCAATTTCTCCGATGGCGACATCACTCCATTTCTGAAAGCCGCCCGTGTCCTGGGTCTTAAATTTCAGGCTTTTGCCCGCGAGCTTCACCTCCACCTCGCTGCCATGATTGCCACCACCGCAGCCATGCGTGACTGTGACTTGATAGCGACCTGACTTGGCCACCTCGAATTCCCACTCGGCGAAGTCGTCGGCGGAGGTCCAGAAGCCGAGGCAGTTTTTCTCCGGCTTGGGCTCATAGCGCATGGCTTCGGACCAAGTTGTGGCGTCCTTGGCATGCAGGGTAAATGCGCCTGTTTTGTCAGCTTCGATCTTGCCGCCTTCAGGGGCAGGGATCAGGGCGATCTCTTGGACGAGAAAGCCTGCGTCATCCGTCGGTGGAGTCAGGAGGGAAAAAGGCACATCTCCTGGTTGGGCGATGTAAACGGTGCCGAGGTAGGCTTTGCGCGGCTCGTAGGCTGTCTCCAGAGAGCGCTTCACGGCCAGATCAGCCATGCGGAACTGCATGCCCAAAGCCGCCCGTTTCAGGACGTAGGTGAGCCGCACTTGATAGCGGCCCCAGCGCTTGGCTTTAAACTTCGTCCAGGTGTAGGTCTCCCAGTGGGCACCGTTGGAGTGCTGGTAATCATCAGGGCCAAACTTCACGACACCGCGCTTCGGCAGGTCTGGGCGCTCCACAGGTTCATCTGTGCCAAAGCCGCCGATGTCGATGGCTTCAGGGAACTCAGGCTCCTCCTCCACCTCCGGCTTCGTTTCTTCCTCCTTCGAGGCGTCGGATGCTTCAGCAGCTTTCTCAGCGGCGGGTGCGGAATTAGCAGAGGGTGTCTGCGCGGGGGCCTGGATGACGAGTGAGAGCGCGAGCGCTGCGGGGAAAAGAGACAAACGGATCATAGGGGAGACTAGGAAAAGCCAGACTGACAGCTTGCGGCCAATCGGGCAACAGGTAACGACTGCCAAGCGCATTCGTTAGCCTGAAGCTACATTTTCTCGTTCGCCATCGCTCTTGGCATCGGCGAAGTCCTCGGCTATATCCGCGGATAATGATCAGGTTTTTCACTGTCATCTGCCTCCTGCTCACCTGTCTCAGCACCTTCGCCGTGGAGCTGCTTCAGCCTGTTAAAGTGACCGTCACCACGGACACGGCCACGATTTCCTGGAAAACCGATGTCGCCTGCGGCACACGCGTCAGCTACGGCAAGACACTGGATAAGCTAGATCAGAAAGTCGAAGGCCCGGTGACTGACGCTCATGAGGTCAGCCTCACGGGGCTAAGCAAAGGCACGACTTATGACTACTCCGTCGGCAGTGCGCGTCAGAAACTAGGCCATGGCCATTTCACCACAGGCAGTGCTGAAACTGCCGCATCGGCCCCAGCCACGCCTGCTCCTCCTACTGCTGCGGCCCCAGCCGCCCCGAAATCGCTCCTGGATCGAGTCCGTGATGCCCTGGCTCCCGCGACACCAGCATCGGCAGCCAAGCTGAAGGTTCCCGTCACAGCCGTCCCCACCGCCCAAGCGCCGCCCACAAACCGCACCTGGGGCTACATGGCCAGCCTTCAGGATCACTACGACCGCCATGGAGCTGATTTCCAAAGCAAGTCGCCCGATGACTACGCGGCCCAGGCCTGGCACTTCCTGCAACGCGCCAAAGCTGGCGAGCTGCTCATGAAGTGGGATGACGCCGACCGGAGCCTGCGTGTCTTTGATCCCAAGACCCGCGCCTTCGCCGCCTACAATCGTGATGGCACCACGAAGACCTACTTCCGGCCCAACAGCTCCAGCTATTGGGGTCGGCAGCCCGGCAGCACCATTCAGCCCGCACAGCTCCCCTTCAAATAATGAAAGCCAAGTCCCACTCCTGCCCCATCTGCGGTTACGCCAAGCTCAAGGAAGCCCCGCGCAGCAAATCCGGTGGCGGCTCCTTTGAAATCTGTCCGGCCTGTGGTTTCCAGTTTGGCGTCAGCGATGACGACGACGGCATCAGCGATGAAGAATGGCGTGAAGACTGGATCGAGCGAGGCATGGAATGGACCAGCAAAGGCATCCCAGCCCCAAAAACTTGGAAGGCCGAGACTAGCCTCGCCAAAGTCACTAAAAAAGCGGCCAAGTAGGGGACGACTCACCCCTGCCCTTCATCCAAAAACTCCAGCGCCTTGGAAAAACTGGACTGCTGGAGGAAGTGCGCCAGACGCCCCGGTAGGATGGGTTTCAGCCGGTGATGCTCCATGGTGATGAGCTCTGAAACCTGCTGAAGTGCCGCCAGATGTCCCGGCCCGTCCGCATCACGAAATCCATAATCAGCGATGAGCGCCAACCGCCTTTTGAGCAGGGCCTGAAGAGTTCCAAATTCCGGGTTCATGCACTTTTCTTACGCTGTGAATCGCCGGTAGGCAACAACCGGCCCAAGCCGCCTTTTCGACGTGATCGAGAGCCTCAGAAGTCCCGTTTTTGAACAACCTTCGGCACATCATTTTCTCGGGCAGGCCCTCCGCAGCGCGGGGCTTTGTCTGAGGATGTCATTTTCACGTTGCCCAAAGGCCTGCTTGTCTGGTAGATTTTCTATCCCCCCGCCCAAAACATGACCGCCCCCCGTCATCGTCGATTTCACTTTTTGCTGCCAGGCCTGATGCTGGCGATCAGTGGCATGGCTATGGCGCAATCCTTACCCAAGGTGACAGCCAGCGGTGCCGCAGCCTCGACGCAGAGTGGTGCTAACATCATCTTCCCGCGCGTAAACAGCCCCACCATGCCACGTTTGGGCTACGCCAAATACCCGTGGAAGACTGACATCATGGCGACGGTCTTTTGGGTGGGTGAGACACCGACGGAAAACAATCCCACGCCAAATAACAAAAGTTCCTGGGACACGGAGTGGGAAAAGAATTTCGGCGGCTTTGATGATCCTGATCCCAGCAGGCGCGCCTCCAATTACTGCCCGAAAGGTTTCACACCGGGGCTGAACCCCTTCTACATCGCCCTGCCCTACAACGACTGCCTGGACTACAACTCCCACAAGTCCGAGGCCTCACGTGTGATCCCGTGGTTCCAGGAGCGCTACACCAAAGCAGGCAAAAGCGTGCTCCGTGGCACCTGGCTGGCCATCCGTTATGGCAACCGCGTCTGCTACGCTCAGTGGGAGGACTGCGGCCCTTTTGTCACGGATGATCACGAGTATGTCTTCGGCAATGCCCGCCCGAAAAACACCAATAACAAAGGGGCCGGACTGGATGTCTCCCCCGCCGTGCGTGATTACCTTGGCATGGGCAGCAATGGCAAATGTGACTGGCGTTTTGTCGATGTGAACGAGGTCCCTCCCGGCCCGTGGCGGAATCTGGGGGCCAACAATCATTTCGTCCGCTCCCAGCAGATCCAGAAAACCAATGATGCCGCCGCCGTCGCCGCCCGTCTTCAAGAGCTGCGCCGTCTGCGGGATGAGTACTTCAAGCAAAACGGCGCCGGCCAGTTTCAAAAACGCTAAGGCCTGACTTGGGGCTCAGAAGTTTTTCTCCGCGTCATCATAAGTGCTGAAACCTATCGCTGGAGTCATGGAGTGCAGGAGTGGCGGAAAACACAGCCCTCCATCTCTGCACAGCTCCATGACTCAGAGCACGAGAAATCGCAAATCGTGATGACGCGAGATACATGACGGTGGTTGCGCCTGAGCCGGGTAGCCGGTATTCTTGCCTCACCATGCGTCAGTACCGCCCTACCATTGAGCAGCTCAAAAAACGCTATTCCTCCGACATGGCGCGCCGGAAGATGCAGGAGCGCCGTGATGCAAAGCGTGATCCAAACGCCAAACGCGTACAGATTCCAGACAACTCGGAGCCCTGGCTAACCCATCCCGTGCAGACCTTGGCGGAGGCGATGTGGATCTCCGATCAAATCACTAACGACATGCGCCGATGGAACCTCCATTAAACGCGGACCAGTTCATCAACACACTGGCTGCGGCCCACCGAGTCGTGCTTCTTGGCGGGATGGCTATCATCAGCCACGGGCTGAGCCGCCGCACCAAAGACATAGATGTCTGGTTGGAGCCCATGCAGACGCCAGATGCGTGGGCTTCAGCCATGTGCCATGTCGCTGCCTCATTTCCTACGGCCCGTTTCTGGTCACTGGCAGACCCCCAGATGAAATCGCTGGGGAGATTGCTGACTATGGAGTCCTCCGCATCTCAGGTTTTGACCGCGACATTGACGTGTTTCGTCGTCCGAACGAACTCGGTGAAGAGTCCTTCGATGAAGTCTGGCAGAGAGCCGTGCGCGTCCTTGATAGTGGCGTGCGTCTGCCTGATCCTCTGGATCTGCATATCAGCAAAGCCAATACCGGACGTGAGCATGACTGGAAGGACCAGCTTTTCCTCGAAGGCCTCGTCAAAGCCCGCTTTCAGGAGCGGCTGCCCGTCTGTGACCTAGCCGAGGCAACCAGCATGCTCGACCGCTTCCTTGATCCCGAGGTGCTGCAGTACGCCCGGACAAATCCACATGCTGAAGTCCGCGCGCTGGTCCTGAAATATCTCCACGAATTCGAAGCCGAAGGTGACCCCTACTCCCGCGACATCTTGGCTGTCTGGAAGGAGTAGTTTCCCATGATGAAACCGCTGGCCCGCCCACGTTTTATGCGCATGAATCCCCTGCCCACCTTCTCCCGCCGCCGCCTTTTGAGCAGTACTGGAGTTGGCTTGTCCAGCATCGCGGCTTCGCATCTTTTGCAAAGCGACGCGCTGGGTGGTGAAGGGCGCTCGCACTTCCTGGCGAGGGCAAAGCGCGTCATCTGGCTCTTCATGCACGGCGGGCCGAGCCATGTGGATCTCTTTGATCCGAAGCCCGACCTCATCCGCCATGCGGGCAAGCCTTTGCTTGACAGCTACGGAGCCGTGGAGACTCGGCGGAAGGTGGCGCAAAACCCGCTGCTGGCACCGGTGAAGCCGTTTCGGAAGCATGGGCAGAGCGGGATCGAGATCAGCGACTTCCTGCCGAACATGGCGGAACTGGCGGATGAGATGTGCGTGATCCGCAGTTGCCATGGCGACAGCGTGAATCACCCGCAGTCGGTCTATCAGATGAACACGGGCTCCATCCAGATGGGCAAGCCGAGCATGGGCAGTTGGGTCTCGTATGGTCTCGGCACGGAGAACGCGGACATGCCCGCCTTTGTCGTCATGCCTGATCCCAGTGGTGGGCTAAAAGGTGGTCCGCCAGCCTGGGGCAGCGGTTTTTTGCCCGCGACTTATCAAGGCACCACCATGCGTGCTGGCGAGCATCCCATCCTAGATCTGAAAAGCCCGCACAGCAGCGCTCGTCAGCGTGCCACGCTGGATCTCATCCAGCAGATGAATGCCACCCATCTTGCGCGACATGAAAGCGACAGCGTGCTCGATGCCCGCATCCGTGCCTACGAGCTGGCCTTTCGGATGCAATCCGCCGCGCCTGAGGCCGTGGATATCTCCCGCGAAACCGAAGCCACGAAGCATCTCTACGGCATCGACCATCCGACGACGAAGGAGTTCGGCACCCGCTGCCTGCTCGCCCGTCGCATGATCGAGCGCGGCGTGCGCTTCGTGCAGCTTTACTCCGGCGATACCAATGGCTGGGATGCCCACAACGACGTGCTGAAAAACCACAGCGACTACTGCGCCCGCACGGACATCCCCGTCGCCGGTTTGATCCGCGATCTGAAGCAGCGCGGCCTGCTCGATGACACCCTGGTCATCTGGGGCGGCGAGTTTGGCCGCATGCCGATGAGCGAAAAAGGCGTCGGTCGCGATCACAACCCTTGGGGCTTCACCACCGTGCTTTTCGGTGCCGGGGTGAAGCACGGCCACGTCCACGGTGCCACCGACGAGTTCGGCCTCCGCGCCGCCGTGGACAAAGTCCACATCCACGATCTGCATGCCACCCTCCTGCACCTCCTCGGCATGGATCACGAGCGCCTCACCTACCGCCTGAACGGCCTCGACCAACGCCTCACGGGCGTGGAAGGAAATGTGGTGAAAGGTGTGTTGGCGTGAGTGCCGCATGCCATTCTGTCGTCCCTCTGATGATGACTGGCCCGAGTATGTGAGCAAATGAATAGCCCTGTTTCGGACGAAGAACCGGGTGCCTTCGCTGAATAAGGCGCTGGGGGATGATCTTTACCGGTTCATCTGGGGCGTGCAGGATCATGTTCACATTCTGACCTCGCTGCATCCATCAGTGCAGTTGGCGACTCTACATCTCACGCTCACGCTGCAGTTCGGCGTGGAGATGGCGAGCTTCAACAAAGTGAGCACCGGCACGCTGGGCGGTTTGTTTGTGTAGCTTCGGTTGGCAACCGAAGCCTCGAATTCGATTGCCAATCGAATCGACGGCAACATGACGCGTTGAGGCTCGTTTCCGACACATGGTTCGCACCCTCTTTTACCTCCTCATCGCTTCCTCCGGCCTCGTTTTCGCTCAAAACGCAAAGAAGGCCGTCGAGCAGCCCTTTTCGTGGGTTTCGCCGATGCAAAATGCCGAGTGGGCAAAGAAGTCGCTGCCAGCGACGGTGAAGCACGCAACCTTCAAGAGTGGTTCGATGGGCGTGGTGGTGGGCTACTACATTTATCTGCCGCCGGGGTATGAGACGAGTCAGGAAAAGTATCCGGTGGTGTATCATCTGCACGGCGGTCGGCCCGGTGCGGAGAACAAGGCCCTGCGGCTCGCGAGCTATGTGGATGCGGCAATTCAAAAGGGCACGATCAAGCCGACCATCTATGTTTTCCCAAATGGCGGGCCGGTGAGCTGGTATGACATGCCGGAGACAAAGCAGGGCATGGGCGAAAGCGTCTTCGTGAAAGAGCTCGTGCCGCACATTGACGCGACGTATCGCACCTGGGGCACGCGTGAGGGGCGGGCGCTGGAGGGTTACTCACAGGGTGGTCGTGGCACCACGCGCATCATGTTCAAGCACCCGGAGCTGTTTCTTTCCGTCGCTCCCGGCGGCTCGGGCTACGGCCCGGAGAAGCACATCCAGGAAAACAACGGCTACGAGAACGACTCGCTGCGTTTCCTGCCGCTCGGCTACAACGCGTGGTATCTCGCGAAGGCTTTTGCGGCGCGTCAAGATCGTCCGGCGCTGAACATCCTGGTCTGGGATGGCACGAAGTGCTTCAACTACGAGCACAACAAGCTCTTCTCGGCCTACCTGAAGGACCTGGGCATCGCGCATGAGTTTCTCTCGATCCCCGAGGTGACGCACACCGCCACCGGCAGCTACGACGTGAAAGGCGATGACATCATGCGCCATCATCAAAAGACCTTCGACAAGCACCGCCCATGAGCCTCAAACATCTTCTTGCCATCTTTTTCATTCTGACGGCTCCCGGCGCGGCCGCGCCGCCGAACATCGTGTGGATTATCGCGGATGACATGTCGCCAGACACGGGTGCGTATGGCCTGGCGCAGGTGAAGACGCCGCATCTCGATCAGCTCGCGGCGGAGGGGCGACGCTATGCACGGGCCTACTCGACGGCACCCGTGTGCAGCTCCTCGCGTTCGGCTTTCATCCTCGGCTGCTATCAAACCACGACCGGGCTGCATCCGCATGACACGGAGAATCTGCAGCCCTTACCCGCGCCCTACAAGCCGCTGCCGACGATCCTGCGCGAGGCGGGCTGGTTCGTGACGAACGCGGCGGCACCGGGCACCGTGCGCAGCGGCAAGAAAATCACCAAGGGCAAAACGCACTACAACTTTGCCCACGATGCGAAGACGCTCTTCGACGGCGATGACTGGCGGAAGCGAAAGCCGGGGCAGCCGTTCTTTGCGCAGTTTCAGATCACCGAGCCGCATCGCCCTTTCCCGATTCCGGAGTCGTTTGATGAGGCGTCGCTCGCGGCGATCAAGCTGCCGGAAAACTACCCCGATCATCCGCTCGTGCGTCGCGACTGGTATGCGTATCAGCGCAGCGTGGAGGTCGTCGATCAGCGTGTGGGAGCCATCCTCGATCAACTCCGCGCTGAAGGCGTGCTCGATAACACCATCGTGATGTTCTTCGCCGATCACGGCCGCCCGATGCCCTGGGGCAAGCAATGGCTCAGCGTCGAAGGTTTGCAGGTGCCGCTGATCGTGAGTGGGCCGCAGATCCCGGCAAATCAGGTCGAGGAGCGCCTCGTGAGCCTCATTGATCTCGCGCCCTCGGTTTTAAAGCTCGCTGGATTGCCCGTGCCCGCGTGGATGCAGGGCCAGGTCATTCTCAGTGGCGACTTTCCGGCTCGCCAGCAGCTCTTCGCCGCACGGGATCGCTGTGGCGATGCCATGGATCGCATCCGCGCCGTCATCACTCCAGATCGGTGGTTCGTGCGGCACTTTTCTCCCGAGCAATCACGACTGAACTGGTCGAGCTACAAAGAAGATCAATACCCCGGTATGCCGCTGCTGCGTGAGTTGCAGCGCCAAGGCCAACTCGCCGACTTTCCAGCCCAATGGCTTGCCGCCACACGACCTGAGACGGAGGTTTTTGACCTCAAAACTGATCCGCAAGGCCTTCACGGCATCCGCGATGCCCAAGCGACCGCCGACTTCAACCAACGCCTCGACACCTGGATCGCCGAAACGAAGGACCAAGGCACCCAAGGCGATCCCGCCACCGAACCGCTGATCGCCGAGATCCAAAAAGCCAAACGCGCCGACTACCAGCGCAATTGGAAAAAGCGCCTCAACAACCCCGAGCCGACCGATGCTGACAAAGTGGCCTGGTGGATGAAGAGTTATGGTTTGGATGCAGCGGATGCGGTGCCGTGAAGCTCTGGTGTCTAAATGTGCTGCTATAACGAGCTGGCTCCAGGCGTAGCAAGTCCAGCCCCCATGCCTTCCTGTTTTCGCTACTCGTCTTCTTTGGCCGCCATCGCCACCCTCATCGCTTCTGCAACTCACGCGGCAGAGCCGTATGACACTTTTCTCGAGACGCATTGTCTCCGCTGCCATGGACCGGAAAAAGAGAAGGGCGATCTGCGCATCGATCAGCTCTCTCGCGATTTCAAACTGGGTGCGGACACGCATCATTGGGCGGAGGTGATCGAGCAGGTCAACTCGGGCGAGATGCCTCCGAAGAAGGAGAAGAAGCCGACGCAGGCGGAGATCGCGGCTTTTGTGACGAGTCTCGATGCACGCATCAAAGAGGGCAAGGCGGCGCGGATGGCGGCGCGGCCTCCGGTGGCTCATTACCGTCTGAGCCGGAAGGAGTATCAAAACACCGTCTATGACCTGCTCGGTGTACGCTACGATCCCGCAAAGCCCGGCGAGCTGAATGAAGACACGCTGTGGCATGG
>Ga0214163_1000774_pt1 | contig 14377 bp, 12 predicted proteins | sample LakMenepilimnion_2_FD_153001 | JGI IMG/M metagenome (GOLD analysis project Ga0214163, IMG submission 153001) | Freshwater microbial communities from Lake Mendota, WI - Practice 15JUN2010 epilimnion v4 | ecosystem: Environmental > Aquatic > Freshwater > Lake > Epilimnion/Euphotic zone | place... | reverse complement strand
AGGCCCAGCGTTTCAAAGGTCTCAAAGGCATCCACACGAACAGCGCCATGACGCCGCGCCTGATCAAAAAGCACTGCGAGCTGAATGCGGAAGGCTCAGCCTTTTTGGAGCATCAGATGAGCGAGATGAATTTCTCCGCCCGAGCTCATGATCGCATCATCAAGGTAGCCCGCACCCTCGCCGACCTGAAGGGCCTGGAGAGAATCGACGCCGACAGCGTCCTGGAAGCCGTCAATTACCGCACACTGGATCGCAATCTGTGGGCCTGACCGAATGACATAACGCGGCTAAGGTGCGGCATGTCTGATGCCTCCAACGAACCGCCTTCCTGCTGCCGACCTGCACCGAAACCGGTAAAGAAATCCTGCTGTCATCATGAGCCTGACGCAGAGGTCAAACCGCCGTCCACGGCAAAGTATTTTTGTCCGATGTGTCCAGGCGTGGAATCTGATAAACCTGGAGCCTGCCAGAAGTGCGGCATGGCTCTAGAACGCAATCCCGCTTTCGGCCCGGGTGATGAGTCGGAGGACTTGGCTGAACTGAGAGAGATGAGCCTGCGCCTGCGCTGGAGTGCGCTGCTGACACTACCGGTCTTCATCACTGCCATGGCGCATCTCATACCCGCATGGCAGCACGCTGACTGGGCCACGGGTGATGTGACACGCTGGATGCAGTTCACACTCGCCACAGTGGTCGTGCTGGGCTCTGGCGGCCCCTTTTTCAGCCGAGCCTGGCGGTCCCTCAGACATGGCAGCATGAATATGTTCACGCTGATCTCCATGGGCGTCGGAGCTGCTTACTTTTTCAGTGTGGCTGCGATGCTTTTCCCGGCCTGGTTTCCTGAAAATTTGTGGGATGAACATGGTCGTGTGCCGCTCTACTTTGAGGCGGCTGCGGTGATCATCGTGCTCGTGCTGCTCGGTCAGGTGCTGGAGCTTCGAGCCAGAGCACGCACAGGCACGGCACTCCAGGAGCTGATGGGACTGCAAGCCAAGACAGCGCGTTTAATCACTGAAGAAGGGGAACATGATGTCGCGCTCGAAGACTTATCAATCGGCCAGCGCCTGCGGGTCAGGCCGGGAGAAAAAATCCCGGTCGATGGTCGGGTGCTGGAGGGCAGCAGTCAGGTGGATGAATCCATGATCACAGGCGAGCCAGAGCCTGTGCTGAAAACAGCTGGCGATCCCGTCAGTGGTGGGACGATGAATCAACACGGCAGTCTGGTGATGGAGGCCTCACGAGTCGGGAAGGACACCTTGCTGGCACAGATCATTCAACTCGTCAGTCAGGCTCAGCGCAGTCGCGCACCGATCCAGACGCTCGCCGACCGCATCGCGGCTTGGTTTGTGCCTCTCGTGCTGGCAGCGGCAGTGATCAGCTTTGGGCTTTGGCTGCGATTCGGCCCTGAGCCAGCCCTCGGCTACGCCATCGCGAATGCCGTGGCGGTGCTCATCATCGCCTGCCCCTGCGCCCTAGGTTTGGCGACCCCGATGAGTGTGATGGTCGGCATCGGCAAAGGTGCCGGGATGGGAGTGCTGATCCGACACGCAGAGGCGATCGAAAAACTGGCCGAGCTGCGCATTCTAGCCTTGGATAAAACGGGCACGCTGACCTTGGGTCGTCCTGAAATGACGGAAATCCTGCTCCCTAAAGACAGTCTGCTGAGCGAAAACGAAGTTCTGGCCTTCGCTGCGAGTTTGGAGACAAGAAGTGAGCATCCTCTGGCTCACGCCATCGTCCAGGCAGCTGAAAAACGGCAGCTTTCACTTCACGAGGTGGCCGACTTTCACGCCACTCCCGGCGGGGGCGTTCAGGGCCTTGTTGGCAGCCGCCAGCTCTTCATCGGCAAGGCGGATTTCCTACACGAACACCACCTAACAAAAAAGACCGTCTTGGATGAAGCTATCCAAAACGCCCAGTCTCAGGGCAGCTCCGTCATTCTGCTTGGCATGGATCAGCAGGTGGCAGCAGCTTTTGTCTTGAGCGATCCCGTCAAACCCACCACACCAGCAGCCCTGGATGAACTCCGGGCGATGGGGATTCAGGTCATCATGCTGACGGGGGATCACGAACGCACGGCGAAGCACCTGGCCAGCACGCTCGGCATCACGCGCTATCATGCAGGCGTCAGCCCGCAGGAAAAACATGATTTGGTCACTCAATGGAAGCGCACCGGAGAAATCGTGGGCATGGCAGGTGACGGCATCAATGACGCACCCGCCCTGGCGGCTGCCGATGTCGGTATCGCCATGGGCACAGGCACGGATGTAGCCATGGCGAGCGCCTCCATCACACTGGTAAAAGGCGACCTGCGCGGCATCATTCAGGCCATCCATCTCGGTCGTGCGATGCAGTGCAACATTCGTCAAAACCTGGCCTTTGCCTTTCTCTACAATGCACTGGGCATTCCTATGGCCGCCGGCATTTTGTATCCGTGGTTTGGCCTGCTGCTGAGTCCGATGCTGGCGGGAGTGGCGATGAGCCTGAGTTCCGTATCCGTCATTTTAAACGCACTCAGGCTCAGTCATGCGAAGCTCGGCCGATAAAGGCAGCCCCGAGCTTCCGTAGGTTTGGGCGCATGTCTTCCATCATTCAGCCTTCTTCCTTCGTTCGTTGCGCCGGTCCGGTATCGCGACGTGGCTTCATGCAGTTTGGTCTGGCCGGCATGGCGACTCTGAGCTGGCCCGGCCTGCTGAAGCTGCGTGCCGAAAATGCGCTGAAGCCAAAGAGCGAGCGCAAATCCATCATCATGGTCTGGCTGCCTGGTGGTCAATCTCACATCGACACCTACGATCCCAAGCCTGAAGCCAGCAGCGAGTATCGCGGGCCTTTCAAAACCATCAGCACCAAAGTGCCCGGTACGCATTTCACCGAACTGCTGCCGATGAATGCCAAGATCGCTGATAAATTCACCGTGCTGCGCTCCATGTATCAATCCGCAGGCGGACACCCTGCCGGCACCATGCAGATGTTTTCCGGTGACTCCGATACTCGCGACAAGCCGAAGCCGCGCCTGCCTGACTGGATGTCTGTCGCTCATTACCTCCGCGCTAAAGATGGCGGCCGCACCAATCCGCTGCCAAATTACATTGGTGTCCCCGCGGCCTCGCCGGAGTACTCCAGCCCGGCTTACCTTGGCGATGCTTATGCTCCTTTTGCCGTCAGTGATGATCCCAATCGCCCGAACTTCCAGGTGCCTAACATCGGTTTGTCCGACGAGGCGGAAACCCGCCGTCTGAGTGATCGCATCGCCCTCCGCCGCAGTCTGGATAAAATGGAACGCGCCTTTGATCGTGAAGGCGAACTCGGAGCCCTTGATGAGTTTGAGGCTCAGGCTGCCACGCTACTGACAAATCCACAAACGCGTGATGCCTTTGATCTGAATAAAGAAGACGCCGCTGTCCGTGATCGCTATGGTCGCAACCGCTGGGGGCAGCAGCTTTTGCTGGCCCGTCGCCTCGTCGAGGCGGGTGTGGAAATCGTCACCAGCAGCCTCAGCGGCCCCCTTTGCGGTCGCGTGAACAACTGGGATGACCACGCGGTGAATCAGCATCAGTTCGAGGCTCTACGCTTCCGCATGCCCACTTATGACCGCGCCGTCTCGGCTTTGATCGAAGACATCTACGCTCGTGGCTTGGACAAGCGTGTGCTGGTCGTCGTCACAGGCGAGTTTGGCCGCACACCGAAGATCAGTTTCGACCGCAGCACAGGTGCCGGAGATGCCAGCGGACCGACAGGCACCTTGCAACCGGGCCGCGACCACTGGCCACGCGCCTTCACCAATATCTGGGCCGGAGGCGGCATCCAGACGGGTGGCGTCATCGGTGCCAGCGACAAGCGCGGCGAAGACGTCATCGAACGTCCCTGCAATGCCAGCGATTTCCTCGCCACCGTCTATCATCACCTCGGCATCGACCACGCCAAAGTCACCCTGGATGACCTCAATGGCAGACCCGTTCACATCGTCGAAAACGGGCGGCCGATTCCTGAACTGATCGCGTAAAACTCAAAGCTGAAATGAAAAAGGGCCGCCTAAACGGCAGCCCTTTGACTTGGAAACGCTGAGTTAGGGAGTGCTACGGAGTGCCGTTGACGTAGTCGATGGCCGCACGGCAGATTTCCCAAAAGCTACCGCTTTCGAGGCTGGCTCCGCCGACGAGGGCACCATCCACGTCTTTCTGACGGATGAGTTCGGCCATGTTGTTCGGCTTCACGCTGCCGCCGTATTGGATGCGGATCTTCTGGGCGGTGTCTTCACCAAACATCTCAGTCAGCACACTGCGGGTGAATGCGTGGGCTTCCTGGGCCTGCTCAGGGCTGGCGGTGCGTCCGGTGCCGATGGCCCAGACGGGCTCATAGGCGATCACGCAATCGAGGATGCGACGGGCACCGACTTCAGCGAGAGATTCGCGGAGTTGGCTTTCGAGGACTTTTTCGATGAGGCCGCCATCGCGTTCTTCGAGGGTTTCACCGATGCAAAGGATGGGATGCAAGCGGGCTTCAAGAGCAGCCAGGACCTTGGCATTGATCACCGCATTGGTTTCACCATAAATGCTGCGGCGCTCACTGTGACCGAGGATGACGTGACGGCAGCCGCATTCTTTGACCATGCGGGCATTGATCTCACCCGTGAAGGCTCCACCAGCGTGCTGGCTCATGTTTTGAGCCGCCAGTTCGACGCTTTGCTCACGAGCATTCATCAGCACTTCCTGAGCTTTCGCCAAGCTGACGAAGGGAGGTGAGACGACGATTTGAACAGGGCATTTGTCAGGCACGAGACGGGCAAAGGCACGGAGGAAATCATCCGTCTCCTGAGGTGTCATGTGCATCTTCCAATTGGCGGCGATGATGGGCTTGCGGGGGTGGTTCATGGGGAAAAGAAGTTTGCGGTTGTTTGCGATAGTTGGCCGTTGTTTACAGTGATTTACAGAGAGGCTGGTTTGAAAAAACAATCGCAAACTACAGCCAACAACTGCCAACCACCGCAAACGGCTCTGATCATTTCTCCTGCAAGCAGGCGACGCCAGGCAGCACTTTGCCTTCGAGGAGTTCGAGGGATGCACCGCCGCCGGTGGAGATGAAGGTCATCTTGTCGGCGAGCTTGGCTTTCTTCACGGCTTTCACGCTGTCACCACCACCGATGATGGTCTTGGCGCTAGTGTTTTCGGCGATGGCGGCTGCCACATCGAAGCTGCCTTTGGAAGATTCTTGGATCTCGAACACGCCCATCGGGCCGTTCCAGATGACAGTCTTGGCCTTGGCGATCTCTGCGGCGAAGAGCTTCACGGACTCAGGTCCGATATCGACACCTTCCCAGCCGTCTGGGATGCTTTCGTTCACGCCGGTGTACTTGGTGTTGCCGAGTTTCTTGGCATCGAAATCAAATGCGTCGGTGATCATGGCATCGACCGGGATGAGCAGATTCACGCCGCGAGCCTTGGCTTTGTCGATGGCGGCCTGGGCGATGGGTTCCCACTCAGGTTTGTAGAGGCTTTTACCGATGGTGATGCCTTGGACGAGCTTGCGGAAGGTGTAGGCCATGCCGCCGCCGATGATGATGGTGTCGGCTTTTTCGAGCAGGCGATTGATGACCTCGATCTTGTCGTTCACCTTCGCGCCGCCGAGGATCACCACGAAGGGACGCTCGGGGTTTTCGAGCTCGTCGTGCAGATAGGTCAGCTCTTTTTCCATAAGCAGACCGGAGACGGCTGGGAGGTAATCAGCGACGCCAGCGGTGGAGCTATGGGCGCGATGGGCAGAGCCAAAGGCATCGTTCACGAAGACTTCCGCAAGTTCAGCGAGGCCTTTGGCGAGTTCAGGATCATTCTTTTCTTCACCAGCGTGGAAGCGGGTGTTTTCCAGCAAGAGCACACCGCCAGCTGGCAACGCCATGGCTTTGGCGAGTGCGACTGGACCAGTAGTTTCTTCGGAGAACTCGACCGGCACGCCGAGAAGTTCGCTGAGCGCAGGAGCTACGGGAGCGAGGGACTGTTTCGGATCACGCTGACCCTTTGGACGGCCAAGATGGGAGCAGAGAATAACCTTGGCACCGGCTGCAATGAGAGCCTGCAGCGTCGGCAGAGTTTCCTGGATGCGGGTGGCGTCCGTGATGACCATCTGGCCGTCTTTTTCGTCGAGAGGGACGTTGAAATCGACGCGCACGAGGACGCGCTTGTTGCTCAGATCGATGTCGCGGATGGTCTTTTTGGGCATGATTTTAGGGGGTGAGAGAAGATCGCTCGGGAAAAGCGGGCAGATGCTTAGCACAGAGCGTGCTAGGCGCTCGTAAAATTTTGCTGACCTGTGGAATTAGATGTTCTAGCGAGCAGTCTTTTGCGGCTACCTCGGAGCGTGACAATTCCGTTTTATCTACTAAAGCCAGTCATGGATCTCCATCTTCAGGGTCAGACAGTCGCTATTTTTGGTGCAGGAAACGGCATTGGCCGTGCCATCGCCGCAGGTTTCCTAGCCGAGGGCTGTCAGGTGCATGGCTTTGACCGCGCATCGGGACCTGACCTGCCTGAGGGACTGACCATGACCCTCGGAGATGTCACGTCTTTGGAGGCGGTGCGCGGATTCGCGGAGAAACTGGAGTCTGTCGATCATGTGGTTTTTTCGGTGGGCATCGGCTCAGGCAAATTTGGCTTTCCGTTTTGGAATCTGGAACCCTCCGACTGGGCGCGAGTGCTGGAGGTCAATCTCATCGGCGCGGTGAATGTGGCACACAGTCTGGCTCCGAAATTGATCACCCGAGGCAACGGTTCCATGCTTTTTCTCGTCTCGGTGGCCGGGCAAATCGGCTCACAAACGGACCCTCCCTACAGCGCATCGAAAGCAGGCCTGATCAATTTTACCCAATGCGCCGCCAAAGACCTGGCTGCCTACGGGGTTCGTGTGAATGCGCTGGCACCTGGCATGGTGAAGACGGACTTAAACCAGTCCATCTGGGCGGCTGGACAGGCGAAGTTGCCGGAATCACAACGTCAGACCTTCGATGAATGGGCGGCAGAAAAGATCAAAAAGGTCTCCCATCTCGGACGCTGGCAGATGCCTGAGGAGTATGCCTCCATGGCGGTATTCCTAGCTTCGGATCATGCCAAAAACATCACCGGCCAGACTCTAAACATTGACGGCGGCCAAGTCATGCACGCCTGAATTTGGTGCTTCTTGATTTGACGAGCCCGAGCCTCACCGACTACTTCCGCGCACATGGATTCCCCAGCCCGTATCAACGTCCTTGGCGTCGGCATCAGCGAGATCAATCTCGACCTGGCTCTGGCCCACATCACCGACGCCATCGCTGAAAAACGCAAGGGCTACATCACGGTCACTGGCGTACATGGCGTCAGCGAAAGCCAGGAAGACGAAGCCCTGCGTGAGATCCACAACGCCTCCTTTCTCACCACCCCAGACGGCATGCCGATGGTCTGGATGGGCAAGCTCGCTGGATCACAGGTGATCGACCGAGTCTATGGGCCAGACCTCATGCTGCTGGTCATGGAAAAAAGCCTGCACGAAGGTTGGCGACATTTCTTTTTCGGCGGAGGTCCGGGTGTGGCTGAAAAGCTGAAGGCCAATCTCGAAGCCAAATATCCAGGCCTGCAAGTCGTCGGCACCTGCACTCCGCCTTTTCGCCCGCTGAACGAGGAAGAGGAAGCGAATCTGAAAAAGCAGATCGTCAACTTGCAGCCAGATTGCTTCTGGGTCGGACTCAGCACGCCTAAGCAGGAGCGCTTCATGGCGCAGTATCTGTCCAAGCTCGATACCACACTCATGTTCGGTGTCGGAGCCGCCTTCGATTTTCACGCTGGTCTCGTGCCGCAAGCGCCTCACTTTTTGCAGCGCGCCGGGCTGGAATGGGCCTACCGACTTTACAAAGAGCCGAAGCGTCTCTGGCGTCGCTATTTGAAAAACAATCCGCGTTTTCTCGGGCGTGCCTTTCTCCAGCTCAGTGGTCGCCGGCATTACCCGGATGTGCCAAACCAAAAGCGCAACTGATCACTCATACAATCGGAACAAGCCGGAATGATCCAGATCACCAAAACCCTTTTCGTGAACAAACGTCTCCCACTGGGCCAGCGAGTTTTTCAGCGTCGGTGAATCCAGCCCGACGGAGTCAGCCAGCTCACACATCAGCCGCACATCTTTGAGCTGGAGAGTCGCGCGGCCACCAGGCTCGAAAGCACGACGCACCATGCGGTCGCCATGCAGATCCAGGATGCGGCTTTCCGCAAAACCACCGAGCAGAGCCTTGCGCACCAAGGCAGAATCGACACCCGAAAGCTCCGCGAGACGCAGCGCCTGCGCCACGGCATCAATCGTCTGGGCCACGATGAGCTGATTGGCCAGCTTCGTCACCTGCCCTGCCCCGCTAGCTCCGAGATGGGTGATATTTTTCCCCACCACCTGGAAAACAGGCAGCGCCCTCTGAAAATGAGCCTCACTGCCTCCGGCCATGATCGTCAAGGAAGCAGCTTCCGCGCCGACCTGCCCACCTGACACAGGCGCATCCACCCAGTTGACGCGTTGGGAGAAAGCCTTGGTCTCAGGCACTCCCGTGGTGCCAAAGTCGATGATCAAAGCGTCAGGATGCAGGCCTTCGATCAAGCCTCCTTCACCAAACACCACCTTCTCCACGACATCCGTCATGGTGAGATTGATGCAGATGATGCCCGGCCCGATCTCACGTGCCAGCTCAGGCAAAGACGCCGCGCGTTTCATGCCGAGGGCCACCGCCGCCGCCGCTGGCCCATCACTGCGATTCCAGACGATGACTTCAGCCCCCGTTTCATGCAGATGCCTTGCATTGGCACGTCCCATATTCCCGAGTCCGACGAATCCGATCTTGTATCCAGTGAGGGGTTTGTTCATGTTGCATCAACACACATCAGCCAGCGTCTGATGGCAATCTTCTTCCCAATCATCCATGAAAATCATCATCACTGGCGGCGGCGGCTTCCTCGGCTCCCAACTCGCCCAAAAACTCCTCAAACGCGGCACATTGAATGGCAAGCCGATCACCGAGCTGGTGCTACTCGACGCGTTTTTTCGTGGTGAACCGACGGATGCGCGCGTCCGCCAGGTACAGGGTGACATCAGTGATCGCGCCACGGTCTTCAATGCTGTCGGCACACAGGTCGATGTCATTTTTCACCTCGCCTCCATGGTCAGTGGTGAGTGTGAAGAGCGCTTTGATGACGCCCTGCGTGTGAATCTGGATGGAGGGCGAAACATCTTCGAAGCCGCCCGTGCCGCCGAGGGCAAACCACGCGTCATCTTCGCCAGCAGCGTGGCCTGCTATGGTGGCTTGGACATGAGCCAGATGATGTCAGACCTCACCAAACAGCTGCCTCAGACCACTTACGGCATGACCAAAGCCATGTGTGAGATGCTCGTAAATGATCACAGCCGCAAAGGCCACTTTGACGGGCGCAGTGTGCGTCTGCCAACGGTCATCATCCGTCCCGGCAAACCGAACGCCGCCGCCTCCAGCTGGGCCAGCGGCATGTTCCGCGAGCCTCTGAACAGCGAGCCCTGTCAGCTCCCGATCTGTCGCGATCAGCCGCATCCCATGACCGGCTACCGCACAGTGATCGACTCCTTCATTGCCCTGGCGGAAGTGCCCGAGGAAAAACTCGGCAAAGATCGCGCCTTCGTGCTGCCAGCACATCGCGTGACGCCGAACATCGCCGAACAAGTGATCCAACAAGTCGCTGCGGAACGCGGCATCCAGCTGGGCCCTATCATGGATGCCTTTGATGCCCGCATTCAGGGCATCGTGGACAACTGGCCGCAGCAGGTGGACGGCAGCCGAGCCCTCGAAATCGGCCTGCCACAGCCGCCCGACCTGAAGGTGATCGTGGAGCAGTTCGTGGACGATTTCATTACCCACTGAAGCACTACTGCGTGGCAAATTTTGTCAGCAGGCCGCGCTTGCGGGTCAGATTCAGAATCCATAGGAACAGCCAGCCGGCGAGAGCTAAGTAGAGCAGGTTCAACCCGGCGGAAATCCACAGGTAGCTCCAGTCCATGCTGCCGGTCTTCATCACATCTCTCATGCCTTCGAAGATGTAGGTCGGCGGAAAGCACCAGGCGATGGGCTGCGTCCAAGCGGGCATGTCCTCCACCCGGTAAAAAACCGCCACGGCAGGCTGGAAGAAGAAGGGAATCGCCCAGGCCAGGGACTCCGCCGCCTGCCCCCAGCGCAGGATCAGTGCCGTGGAGATCATGCCGAGCGACCAGCCAAAGAGCATCAAATTGGCAAAGAAGGGGATCAGCCACCAGTTCAGCGTGAAGACATTGAACGAGTAGCCAAACCACGAGATGAGACTCAGCACGATGGCCGTCACCACAATGCGCATCATGCCCACGATGAAGGTGGCGCTGACGTACTCAGTCGTCCTCACGGGTGCGACGAAGATGTTCAGCAGATTGCGCGTCCACACATCTTCCAGAAACGAGATCGCTACCCCCTGCTGGGCGCGGAACATAATGTCCCAAAGGATCATGCCCCCGAGGAAGAAGAGCACGAAGTTCCCGAAAGCCGGATTGGTATTCTTTTGAATGAAGACCGTCACATTTCCCCACACCACGAGATCGACCACCGGCCAGAAAACCAGCTCGACCATGCGCATCGGAGTACGTGTGTAGAGATAAAGGTAGCGCAGCACGAGCGCGCTGATGGTGTTGAAGTTCATGACTGCTTTTCCTTCGCGGGTTCGTCGATGATTTCGCCATCGCGGGCGATCTTGATGAAGACATCCTCCAAGTTCGAGCTGCTGGACTGGGCGACGATGTCCGTCGGAGTGCCTTCGCAGACGATTTTGCCTTTGTGCAGGAAGATCACGCGATCACAGACCTCTTCGATGTCCCGCATGTTGTGAGAGGTGTAGAGGATGCCGATGTTCCGCTCCCGCTGCACCTTGCGCACGACCTTGCGCACCTTGTCCGCGATATCGGGATCGAGGCTCGCTGTGGGTTCATCCAGCATGAGCAGCTCAGGATCATTGAGGAAGGCCTTCACCAAGTTCACGCGGGTGGATTCACCTGCCGAGAGCTGCCCCGTCACGCGATCCGCCAGATGCGAGATCTCCAAAAGCTCCATCAGCTCGGCGATCTTTTTCTTCGGCTCCTTCACCCCGTAGATGCGAGCAAATACGATCAGGTTTTGTCTCACCAGCAGGTTCCCCGGCAGCGCCGTGTAGGCAGAGGAAAAATTCGCGCGTTGGAGAATCGCGATCCGATGCTGCTGCAGCGGCAGACCAAAGGCAAAAAGGTCGCCACCCGTCGGCAAAGTCAGCCCGAGCAGGCAATTCATCGCCGTCGTTTTGCCCGCGCCATTCGCGCCGAGCAGCCCCAGCACCTCTCCGCGATGCAGTTTGAAAGAAAAACGGTCGAGTGCCTTCACTCCGTCGAACTCACGGGTGAGCTCGCGGGCTTCGAGAATAACTTCGCGCGTGTCTGGGGAGGCTGACATGGGCGCGGAGAATCGTCGGCCCATCCTGGAATGCAAGAGGCAGCCCCAACAGAAATGAACTCACGTGCCGCGCCGCTTCAGCACCGCGACCCAACGATCCACGGATTTGCCGGGAGCATCCGCCAGAGCACGGCTGGCTTTGTTGCGCTTGTTGCTCACCACCTCCATGCCCAACGACTCCAGCGCGCGCAGGGCCAGACGATGCTCGACATCGAAGTAGCTCGTGATCACCAACATCCCGTCAGGGCGTAGTTTGGCGATACCTTGATCAAAGATCTTCTTCCACAGCTCCTGGCCGTGCCAGAAATTCTGATGGCGGAGGAAGACCATGTTGAAGTCGTCGCCCATCTCCTTGTGTTCGTCGATCTTGGTGGCGTCCTCGATCAAAAACTTGGCGGGCAGGTTTACATGATTTTCCCGCGCTTGACGGATCTCGCGGATGCGGATGTCCGCCCCGATCATCTCCACATCGCCGCCTTTCGTCAGCTCTGAGCCGACCTGGATCAGCGTCTCCGCCTCATCGCAGCGACCGCAGGCCAAATTCAGGATGCGCATGTCGCTCTGCGGCTTCAGATGCGGCTGCAACGAGTCTTGCAGAAGCGTCTTCAGCTTGGACATGTCTTCGGCGATGGGTGTGGGCTGCTGCATGAGATATGAAGCTACATATTTCCCGAACTGCCTGTTTCAAGAATGAATCAGCGCAATTCTTTTGGCATTCGCGCTTCGACATTCCTTCGTCATTCGGGTTTAGTCATTCGTCATTTCTCCCTCCATGTCTTTCGCCAATCCCGCAGCTTTCTGGTGTCTGCTCGGCCTGCCCGCCGTGCTGGCCATCCATTTTCTGCAAAGGCGCAGCCGTCGGGAGGTGGTGACGACGCTCTTCCTGCTCCAGCAGATGCGCCGCGAGTCTGAGATCGGGAACCGCTTTGAGCGACTGCGCTCCTACATCCCGCTGTGGTTGCAGCTGCTCATGGTGCTCCTTTTCACCTGGCTGCTGGCCGGGCCGCGCTGGCTGAAAAAAGACGCCGTCCAGCGCATCGCCATCGTGCTGGATGCCTCCGCGTCGATGTCCACCTTTCGTGGCGATGCCGAGTCAGCTGTGCGCCATACTTTGAGCACGCTGCTCTCACCACTGGCGCGTGTGGAGCTGAGCCTTTTATCCTCTGATCCGGGCCAGCCCGCGCTGTATCATGGTGCTTCGCAGGCGGACCTGGCCGCCGCTTTGCCGCAATGGCAGCCGCTGCTCGGCGTGCATGATTTCACCCCCAGTCTGCGCACGGCGCGTGGTCTCGTTGGCACACAGGGCAGCATCGTTTTAATCAGCGATCATGTGCTCGCCGAGGCTCTTCCGTTTGAGGCGGCACTGGTCTCCATCGGTCATGAGGTGGCGAACGTGGGCTGGGCCGGAGTCACCGTGGAGGAAAAGGACGACCAGCTTTTCTGGCGCGCGCTTTTGCGGAACTACAGCGCCCAGCCGCAGGACCGCGAATGGCGCGCCGTGTCCGGCGGCAAGACCTCCGCACCGGCAAAGCTCACGCTGGCCCCGCAGGAAAGCCGCACCCTCAGCGGCCCCTTCCCGCCTGAAGATGAACTGAGGCTGAGCCTCACCACCGATGCCTTCACGTTCGATGACAACCTGCCGCTGCTGCGGCCCAAGCCAAAGATCCTCGGACTGCATGTGCCTGCCCTGCCCGTCCAGGATGGAAGCGCTGAGCTGCTTGAGCTTTTTGGGAAATTCGCTGACACCCGACTCGCAGCCTCCGCTGCAGAGGCTGATGTACGCGGCATCGTCTGGCCACCGAGCATCGCCCTCGAAGCCAATCAGCACGCCATCGTCATGGCCTCACCCGCCAAGGGCGAAAGCAGCGCCTGGCTGCGTGGCAGCATCGTCGCTGAGGCGCATCCGCTCATCGACGGCCTAAACTGGCAGTCCCTGCTCGTCCGCGAAGGCATGATCGTGCCGCGTGATGAACGCGACCGCGTGCTACTCTGGCAGGCAGATCGCCCGCTCATCAGCCTGCGCCGCACCGCCGCTGGTGCCCAGCAGCTTTTCTGTCACTTCGATCTCCTCAGCAGCAATGCCCGCAAACTTCCCGCGCTGGCCGTTCTCTTGCATCGTTTTCTTCAGACTATTCGTCAGGAAAAGATCGCGCCCGAGTCTGCTAATTTTGACCTCCGCCAGCGCCTCACGCTCGCGCATCTCCGAGGTGAAAAAGCCGCTCCACTTCAGCTGACGACACGCACACCTTCCACCACGATCAGCATCCCCACCGCCCAAGCGCATCTTCTCCGTGCCCCCGCTCAGCCCGGCTTCTTTGAGGTCAGGCAAGGCGACACTCTCCTGCTTCAAGGTGCCGCCCAGTTCGCCGACGCCCGCGAGGCCGATCTCCAACAGGCGAAACCCTTTCAGGACCTGTCCAAACTCAAGCTCGTCCAGACCGAAACCACCCACGAAGCCGACACCCACTGGCAGCTCTGGCTTTTGCTTCTGCTCGCCACCCTGCTCGGCAGCTGGTGGTGGAGTCGGGATAGAAATCCTGAACTCGTGCAGACCTCACCTTGAAGCCTGTGCTGATTGTTTAGCACATAGATCTTGTCCTCTAATGTGAATCAGTGTTAATTTTTTAGCATGTCTAAAAAACCTGACCTACTAAGCCGACGTGAGCGACAGATCATGGACTTCATTTTCTCAAAGGGGGAAGCCTCCGCAGCTGATGTGCAGACAGGGCTCTCAGATGCTCCCAGCTACTCGGCGGTGCGAACCTTTCTCCGCATTTTAGAGGAGAAAGGCATGCTCAAGCATCGCGAAGAAGGCGGGCGCTACATTTACCTGCCCACGAAATCTCGGCAGAAAGCCAGCCGCTCAGCCTTGAAGGGCGTGCTCAGCACCTTCTTTGAGGG
>Ga0214163_1000768_pt1 | contig 14433 bp, 5 predicted proteins | sample LakMenepilimnion_2_FD_153001 | JGI IMG/M metagenome (GOLD analysis project Ga0214163, IMG submission 153001) | Freshwater microbial communities from Lake Mendota, WI - Practice 15JUN2010 epilimnion v4 | ecosystem: Environmental > Aquatic > Freshwater > Lake > Epilimnion/Euphotic zone | place... | reverse complement strand
GGACTGACCTACGAGGAATCATTGTTGATCACTGTGGTCAACGTCAATGAATCACCGCTAGTTGTCTTCTTGGCACCGAACAACGTATTCGAGAATTCAAATAACGGGACTTTCGTAGGCACGCTATTCACCTTCGATACAGATTTCCTTACGGACTTCTCCTTTACCTACACCCTCGTGCCAGGCACCGGGGATGACGACAATGCGCTCTTCGCAATCGCGGCGGACACCTTGGTCGTTAATGGACCGCTCGATTATGAGACGGATAACGTTCTAACAGTGCGCGTACGTTCGACGGATGCAGGTGGATTATTTGTAGAAGAAATCCTTACGATCCTGGTCGACGACGTCAACGAAGCTCCAACAACCATCACACTCTCAGGCAATTCATTACCTGAGAATGAACCAGCCGGTTATGAAATCGGAACCTTCTCGAACAATGACCCTGACCTTGGCGATACCCTGACTTATTCGCTCGTCGCCGGCCCAGGTGGCGAAGACAATATCATGTTCCAAACCGTCGGAGATAAACTCTACTCGGCGGTAACGTTCAACTTCGAAGCCCGAAGCTCGTACAACATCCGAGTCCGCGTGGTCGATCGCGGTGGACTGGCCCTCGAGCAACCGTTTGTGATCAACGTCACGGATGTCAATGAACCTCCAGCTTCGGTAATCATTTCCAATAGCCGAATCCGCGAGAACCTTCCAGCAAACACCTACATTGGAACGGTCTCTTCGACCGACTCCGATGCTGGGGACTCAACCATCATCAGCATCGTTTCCGGTCCCGGCGGAGAAGATAACGCATCCTTCTACCTCGCCGGAAATGACCTCTATTCGAACGCAAGTTTCGATTACGAATCGAAACGACTGCTAAACGTCTTGTTCGAAGCACGCGACAGCAACGGCCTTACCAGCCTCCAATCGATCCAAATCGCGGTGCTCAACGTCAACGAAGCACCATCTGAAATTAGCTTGAACCCAAACAGTGTTCCCGAAAATGCCCCACTTGGCACCTTGATCGGTGATCTGTCGACGATCGACATTGATCAAGACAACGTGTTTAGGTACGAATTTGCGAACGGGACAGGTGACGATAACAACGCTCAATTCTCCATCGTCGGTTCGCAGCTCTACACAAATGGCTCCTACGACTTCGACGTCAAGAAGACCTATACGACCCGTTTGCGATCGACTGATCTCGGTGGACTTTCCGTAGAACGCAATGTCCTGATTAACATCACCAACGTGAACGATCCTCCAACGGCCTTGGCTCTATCAAACAACACCGTTGCCGAGAATTCCCCCGTTGGCTCCCTCGTCGGTGCTTTTTCCACCACCGATGCCGATGATGGAGACACTTTCACCTATTACTTCGCTCGTGGTGCTGGAGATAACGACAACACCCTGTTCTCCATCGTTGGAAACGAATTGCGAACTTCCAATGTCTTCAACTACGAAAGTCGCCAAAACTACTCAGTACGTGTTGTTACTCGCGATGCAGGTGGACTTGCCTTCGAACAAATATTCCCGATCCAGATCACCAACGTCAATGAGAATCCTCTATCGGTACGACTTTCACGTAGAAGCATCGCGGAGAATTCACCACTCGATACCGTTCTAGGTGTTCTTTCCACCACCGATACCGACACCCTTACCGACACTGAATTCAATTATTCGCTGGTTGCAGGGGAAGGTGATGCGAACAATAACCTGTTCAAAGTCTCAGGAAACCAAATCCTACTAAACGGAAACCTAGACTTCGAACAACTCAACAAACTCTCGATTCGCGTTCGCAGCACCGATCTCGGCGGATTGTTCATCGAAGGTATCTTCCGTATCGATGTCACCAACGTGAACGAAATCCCAACGGTACTTTCTCTCTCCAACAATACACTCTTTGAGAATTCTCCTGCCGGGACCGCAATCGGTCTCTTCAGCAACAACGATCCGGATTTTGCAGATAGCCATATCTACACCCTCGAACCAGGCGCAGGAAGCCAAGACAACCTTCAGTTCGATATCGTCGGAAACGAACTTCGGTCGTTCCAGAGTTTCGATTTTGAGACTAAGTCCGTTTACAACATTCGTGTTCGAGTGACCGACCGTGTCGGTGGATTCATTGAATCCCCATTTGTTATCCAAGTCCTCGACGGTAATGAATTGCCAAGCTCTCTTGTGCTGGTCGGGAACACCATCGCTGAGAATCTACCGAGCAATACCTACATCGGAGCATTGCAAGGAACCGATCCTGATTCCGGGGCTGTCCTTTCCTATTCACTAGTCTCCGGACTCGGTGGCGAGGATAACAGTAGCTTCATTCTCAATGGAACTGCAATCTCCAGTGCAATGCCATTCGATTTCGAGACCAAGAGTCTCTACAGCATTCGCGCTCGCGTTGAGGATCAATTCGGAGCTGGTATCGAACGCGTATTTACCATTCGCGTTACGAACGTGAACGAAACACCAACGGCCGTTTCTGTAAGCCCAAATACCGTCGCGGAACGCTTGCCAATCAATTCTCTAGTAGGCACTCTCAACACTGCGGACCCAGATGCAGGGGATAGTTTCACCTATTCGCTCGTCACTGGGGCTGGTGATTCGAATAACAACTCCTTCCAAATCTCGGGCAACCGATTGCGCACAAAGGAAGTCTTCGATTTCGACGTCAAATCAAGTTACAGCGTTCGAGTTCGCAGCGTCGATGCAGGTGGATTCTCAACTGAATCAGTACTAAACATCACGGTACTCAACGTGAACGATCCTCCCACCGACATCCTCCTCTCGAACAGTACGATTACAGAGAATCAACCGATTGGAGTACCTACGCTGGTTGGAAACTTCTCCACCATCGATGCGGACGATACAGATTCTTATACCTACACCTTCGTCCCCGGCACTGGAGACACCGACAACGCGAAATGGCAGATTTCCGGCAACGGGCTGTTCACAAACGCGGCGTTGGATTTTGAAACCCAACCTGTTCATCGCGTGCGAGTTCGCTCGACCGACGCAGGAGGACTATCCACCGAAAAGGCGTTCGTGATCCAAATCACCAACGTGAACGAGTCGCCGGTCGCAATCATCTTGAGCAAGACCACGATGTCCGAGAACATCCCGATCGGCACCGTGGTCGGCACCCTGACCACTCTAGATCCAGATGCATTGGACTCATTTACTTATAGCCTAGTACCAGGAACGGGTTCAGCCGATAACGCGGCATTCGCCTTATCTGGCAACCAATTGCAAACGGCAACCGCAATCGACTTCGAAACCAAATCGAGTTATGCCATTCGCATTCGAACTACCGATGCCGCCGGTTTAACCTTCGAAAACGCCTTCACGATAACCGTCGTCAACGTTAACGAAGCTCCCACCAGCATTCGTCTAACCCCATCGGCCTTCGAAAACCAATCTGTCTCTATCCCCATCGGTCAACTCAGTGCGAGCGATCCTGATGCTGGGGATACGGTGAGCTTTACGAAAGTCGCAGGGCAAGGTGACTCAGACAACGGTCTCGTCCAAGTCATGTCCGACGGCCGAATCTTTGCGATCTCGCCGCTGAATTACGAATTGAAGCCAACGCTGGCTATTCGGGTTCGCGGCACCGATGCTGCAGGCTTGAGCCTCGAACAAAATTTCATTATCAACGTCGTTGATCAAAACGATGTACCCACCGATATCATCTTACAACCGTCGAGTATCATCGAAAACAATGCTCCCGGAATGATTGTCGGATCGCTCATCACAACCGACGAAGACCCGTCCGATCTGCATTCTTACACACTGGTCAGCGGTGCTGGGGATACAGGCAACAGCAAATTCTCGATCGATGGCTCGGACGTTGTGGCTAACGAATCGCTTAATTTCGAACTTCAACCTAGCTACTCCATTCGAGTCCGTTCAAACGACGGGGCAGGGGGGGCGATCGAGAAAGTCCTAATCGTTCAAGTCATCAACCAGAACGAAATTGCGACAGACATTCTGCTTTCGAATACGACAATTACCGAAAACCTTCCTGCCAACACCCAAGTTGGCTCTTTGTCCACTCTCGATCCAGATAACCCAGATACTTTCGTATACAGCCTGATCCCATCGGGTAGCAACTCGGACCACACTGCCTTTACCATTGTCGGCAATTCCTTGAGAACCACTCGAAGCCTAGACTTCGAATCTCAAGCGGTCTACAACTTGATCATTCAGTCGGTCGATGCGGGTGGACTGTCGATTACCAAGTCATTTGCGATCAACGTATCGAATGTGGAAGAAGCACCCATCGATTTGACACTCATCGGATCATCCATCAACGAAAACAGTCCTAGTGGATCGTTGGTTGGTCTGCTTACGGCCGTAGATCCCGATCTTGCTGGTCCAGTAACATTCACCTTAGTATCCGGTGCATTGGACAACAGTCGTTTTGCAATCTCTGGCAATCAGCTACTGTCCAATGGTCAATTTGATTTCGAAACAAGGTCATTGTTTAACATCAAAGTTCGCGCAGCGGATCTTGCGGGCCAATTCCTCGACCGAGACTTCGAAATTCGTGTTCTCGATGTGAATGAAGCCCCGACGATTTTGGCATTGAGCAATGCTACGATTGCCGAAAACAGCTCTGCTCTTGAAATTGGCCAACTCTCCACGAACGATCCGGACACCAATGAAGTAACATCGTTCGGACTCGTTTCAGGGAGCGGTTCAGAGGATAATTCCGCGTTCGTAATCCAAGGAAATCGGTTGATCGCGAAGAGCGCTTTCGATTTTGAAACGAAAGCAACCTATGCCATTCGAGTTCAATCTACCGACTCCGTTGGACACCAATTGGTAACCAATTTCGTCATCCAAGTCCTCGACCGCAACGATGCTCCAACTGGTGTGAGATTGACCCCATCGAGCCTTCCAGAGAATGCGGGAAGCAACCGAGTCATCGGCGTGTTGGCCGCGATCGATCAAGATATTGCGGATACCTTTACCTATAGCCTGATTGGCAATAGGCCAGAATTCTCGATTCTTGGTAACCAGCTTATTGCAACCCAATCCTTCGATTTCGAAACGCTAAGTAGCTATCTCCCGACGATTCGAGTCCAAGACGCTGCGGGTGCGTCGATCGACGTGCCAGTTGCAGTTAGCGTCACCAATGTCAACGAGCGACCGACCAACATCCTTTTGAGCAATCAGTCGGTCAACGAAAACTTGGCCCCGGGTGCATTGGTAGGACTCTTGAACGCAATCGATGTCGATGCGGGCGATACTGCGACGTACACTTTAGTTAACGGATCAGGCGGCTTCGATAACGCGCAATTTAAGATTGTGGGTAGTCGACTCGAAACAAATGCAAGATTCGATTTCGAGAAGCGTGACTCCTACTCCGTGCGAGTTCGCGCAACGGATGCCGGTGGACTCAGCTTTGAAAAAGCATTTATCATCATGGTCAATAACATGGTGGAGTTTCCTCCGTTCGCGACCAATGATTCTTTCATCACATCCTATGGTCGACCGATCACCATGGATGTCTTGGCGAACGATTCCGGGCAAGGTGCAAGCATCGATCCGTCGACCGTTCGAATCGTGACAACGCCCACCGCAGGTGTTGCCAGCGTTTTGCCCGATGGTCGAATCCTTTACACCAACGATGTCGCATCACCGATTCAAATCGTCTTCCAATACGATTTCCGGGATGCGAACCAGATGTTGAGCAATGTCGCCACAGTGACCGTATCGTTCTATTCCGCGTTCCAAAACCAAGAAAACCGTTTGGATGTCAATGCGGATGGATCGGTATCTCCTTTGGATGTGCTCGAAGTGATCAATTACATCAACTCGCATCCAGGCCAGGCACAGCTTCCGCCAAATTCACCTGACAATCCTCCGTTTATTGATGTTGATGGAGATGGGTTTGCAACGCCTCTGGATGCTTTGATCGTGGTGAACTCCATCAACCAAGGACCAGCTGCCGCAGAAGGGGAAGGGACTTCCGCCGATTCCAGTGCGATCGACATGGCTTTCTCCATCGCCGATGAAACTGCGTCCGACTGGTACCTCAGCGACAGCGACCTAGAAAGCGATCCGTCCAAACGAATAGCGAATCGACTTCGAGGGTCGCGGCGGTAGAGATCCAGCCCAGATTGCGATCAACAACCGCTACTGGATTTGGATCACTTGCGATCCGCTTCCAATGAAAGGCTTGCTATACTAAACGACAGGGGAAGGAGTGATTCAAATCGCTCTTTCCCCTGTCTTCGTTTTGGATAAGCCTAGAAGGTGGGAGGGAATCGTGAATAATTCTGAACAAAACCGGTCGAATGCATCGAGCGGAAAGAACGATCCGCACTGGCCATTCGGAAAACGATTCGGAGCAGCCCAAGCCCGATTCTTGATGCCAATCCAGAGGAAAGAGATTCGCGGACTGCGCACTCGCTGGGAACGGCTATCCTCTTCCTATGCTGTGGATTCACAAGCTTTGACGGAGCAACTGAGCGCGTTTCAAGACGAATATCGCCGTCAGGCTACTACTCAGAGCCAGACTCACAAGGAGCAATTGAACCGGCTGATCACCGATTGGGATGATGCTCTCGACCAATCCTTACAACGAAGTGAATTATCCACCTTGGAGAAAATCCAATGGGAACGCTCAACGCTTAAGGTCTTGAAATCGAAACGAAAAGATGCTGAAACGAAACAGCGTACGGACTACGAGAACCTTTGCAAGAAATTAGAAGTCGAGTTTCAGAACAAACGAGCTCAAGTAAAACTCACGCGCGATCAAGCGATCTCGAAGCTCACTACGGAAGTAAGTAATCTGGATGAATCTCTCGGCGAGATAAGAGATTGGGTCTCTTTAAAAACCGCCAATACGGCGTTGAGCCAGAAAGAATACTCGGGAAGCGAACCTCCGAGATCTTGGGATCACATCAACACCTTGAGCGCGATAGCGAAAGAATACGAAGTTCACCGCAAGTCGTTATCCGAAAAGCAAAATGCTCTACAGTCGAATTCTTTGGCTCGCATCGTCAGCCCCGTGATTCTGTTGGTCCTAGGAATTGCATTTGCCGCAATCGGTTATGCGATCGCTAGTGCGATGGCGTATCCACCACTGATTTCGATCGTAGCGGGATTGCTCGCCGCTGTCCTGGTCCCGGCAATTGTGTATTTAAGCACTCTTCCAATGATTGCCAAATCTCTTCGCGATGCGTTTGATGCGGTGCTCGGCGAAGAGCAGTCCCTTCGCGGACTACTGCAACGAGGTAAACAGATCGCAGAAGGAACCTATCGCAACGAAATCGCCCAAGTGGAGAGCTTGTATAAACAACAACAGGAGCAAGCAGAGCAAACACACCAGCAACTCCTTCGACAAATGGAGGAGGATTACCGCGCGAATAAAGCATCCACGCTGGAATCGACCGTTCGCGACAAGGCCAGGTTTTGTAGTGAACGGATCGAATCCTTTGATAAATACAACCGCCGTTATCCTGAGGAGCTTGAAAAACTAACCAGTGCTCAAAAGCAAGAAGTCGATGGATTGCGAGCACACGGGCAAGAACAAGTCGCCACGCTCAATACTCGGTTCCGCGATTCTCAGAAACGCTTAACAAAACGGTGGAAGTACGGCGTTGCATTTGTCCACGACCACATGAAGCATGCCTCGGAGGAGAGAGATAACCGGTATCCAGATTGGTATTCTTCGACATTCGAAAATGAAGAGTGGCCCCGACTGGCTTCCTCGTTGGCTCTGCCCCTCGGTGACTTTACCCTTTCCGTCAGCCCTTCAGAAGACCATCCCGCCAAAGCGCGCGCTTCCGATTGGGACCAACTGAACAATCTCGCCGCCAGAGCATCCCAAGGTGATCCACTTCCCTTCTTCTACGACTTACTAGGAAACGGGGGGCTCATTCTGCAATCCGACGATGCGAAGTCTCGGGAAACATCTCAGTTAGCCATGCGCAATGTTTTACTCCGCGCTGTGACTTCACTCCCCGCAGGAATGCTTCACGTGACCGTCATCGACCCAGAGGGACTTGGAAAGCAATACAGCTGGCTGATGCACTTGGCAGATATCGCTCCGGAGCTTGTCAACCATCGCGTATGGACCCAACCCATTCACATCGCGGATCAACTCGCACTGACCGCTAGACATATCGAGGATGTCATCCAGCAAAGCTTAAGAAACCAATATCGAAATCTTTACGAATACAATCAGCAAGCCGGTCCAATGGCGATTCCATACAGACTGATCGTTTGGTCTGGCTTCCCATTCGGCTTGGATGATTCCTCGTGGCAATCCCTCTGCTCGATCCTCTCTTCGGGAAGTCGATGCGGCGTAGGTGTACTGCTCGACTGGTCTACAAACGTCCAATGGCCAAACTTCGCCGATCGTCAGAAACTTCTCGAATTTGCCCTGCACGGAATCGTCAAAGCACCCGTCGAGTCGTCTGCAACACTTCCTAAAACCGGGCCTTCGGGCACATCGGAGGATACAAGCAGCAGCATCGGTCATGCAAGTCGACCAGAAATGTTGATCTCCACCCCAGAATTCCAAGGAGTTCCTATCCGATTGGCCATGCCACCGGATGAAGGTACCGTAGCGAGGATCATGCAAAAGCATTTGATCGCTGCAACGAATATCGGTAAACGAATCGTCCCGTTCGATTCGCTGAAAAAAGGTGCAGAGCTTGCGCAAAGAAAACAATCCGCCGACGGACTGGAAATCCCTATTGGGATCTCGGATGCTGGACGAGTGCAATATCTTACGCTCGGAGAAGGCACATCCCAGCATGTGCTGATTGCAGGGAAAACCGGGTCGGGCAAGTCCTCGTTGCTCCACACCTTGATCAGTTCCTCTGCGCTGGAGTACGCTCCCGATCAATTGCGACTCGTACTCCTAGACTTTAAGAAAGGGGTTGAATTCCAAGTCTATTCCGAACTTCAACTCTCACACACTGACATCATAGGTATTGAGAGTAGACGCGAATTTGGGTTGAGCACTTTAGAGTATCTCGACAAAGTCCTCAGCGCACGCGGAGAGGCGTTCCGTAATTGGGGCGTTCAAGACTTGCCCACCCTCAAACGCAAACACCCTGACGTTAAACTTCCCCGAATACTTATCGTCATCGATGAGTTCCAAGAGCTCTTCGTAGAGGACGACAAACTATCGCAACAAGCGGCCATGTTGATGGACCGAATCGTCCGACAAGGTCGTTCCTTCGGCATGCACCTTGTTCTTGCTTCCCAAACACTTGGGGGAGCCTATTCCTTGCCGAGAACTACGCTGGCTCAAATGGCGGTGCGGATCGCTTTGCAATGCGACAGCGCAGACGCGATGCTGATCCTCGGTGAAGACAATACCGCAGCTGAACGATTGCGATATTCCGGACAAGGAATCTACAACGCAGGTGGCGGTAGGCTCGAAGCGAACGAGAACTTCCAAGTCGCCTATTTGCCGAAGACTGAACAAGTACAACTGCTTCGTGAATTACCGTCTGAGCCAATCCCTCATTCACCACTAACGAATTCGATTGGACGACGAATCGTCTTCGAAGGACATAAACTAGCGGTTTGGGATCCGGATACTATCGGCAAGCTGATACAGCCCACCAAGCTCTCTGCCAAAACCCAACTCTCTGGCACAACCCAGCCCTCTGACACAAACGGGCTGACTGAAAAGCAACCAGCAGTCGATCTTGCAAATACCGCTTGGGTACTTGGCGATAGCGTCTCGATCGAACCACCCGTCATGCGAGTGCTTTCCCGCTCGCCTGGTCGAAATGCACTTATCGTTGCAAATCAAGACGATCTGGTAGCCTCGGCACTTGGAAGCTGGCTCGCCACCGAGAGGAGCCGTCCCGGTAGTTCAACGTCGTTCTGGATTCTCGACGGGAGCCGGTCTGAAGACTCAGCGATTCAACACATTCTTAAAGATATCAAGTCAGGTTCTAAGTCCCAAACCGATTGCAAAATTTCCGCGCTGCGCGATGTAGAATCCACGATGGAGTCGCTTCACACTCTACTCAGTGAAAGACTCATGCAGCCCAATGCAACGCATCCATCCCTGGTGGTCTTCGTCTTGAACTTAGCCCGATTCAGAGAACTGCGACGCGAAGAAGATTACTCGTTCGGATCAAGCGGTGATGCGGGATTGAAACCAGATGCGGTTTTAGCCAAGCTCCTTTCAGACGGACCGAGTGTTGGAATCCACGTATGCCTTTGGTCCGATTCCGCTTCTACCCTAAGCCGATGGCTTTCACGCGGAAGTATGCGCGACATCGAAGTCCGCATATTGGCGCAAATGTCTGCGAACGATTCCAATCAGTTGATCGATAGCAACCAAGCGAATCGACTCGATCGATACGTGATGCTCCTTCACGATGACGCAGATGGTCGGTCGGTGAAATTCCGCCCTTTCACGCTCGAGAGTCTTTCCAAAAGACTCTGCGATCAATCGAACGAACTTGCGCGCTAACCAACGGACCAACAAAGAACTGACAAAGGAACAAGGGAGTGTTTGCAGCGGTAGATCAAGAACGACAAGCTTGAACGACATCGACAGCGGCTTGTCGAATCGCCCCCCAGTTGCCTTGTTCAACATGCATCGCAGAACAAAGCTTTCCACCTACACCCACAGCAACTGCCCCAGCATGAATGTAGTCGGCTGCGTTGGAAGCATCGATTCCGCCGGTAGGCATGAGCTTTAAGTAAGGCATTGGAGCGAGCACGTCTCGGATGTAGTTCGGACCAAGTCCTCGGGCTGGAAAAACTTTAACAATGTTCGCGCCGTGCTCCCAAGCTTGAGCAATCTCCGTTGGGGTAAAAGCTCCACAAGCGATTGGTACGTTCCGTCTGACACATTCATCGATAACGGCGGGCACCGTGATGGGAGTTACGACGAATTGAGTGCCAGAATCAAGCACCAGTTTGGCTTCTTCAAGAGTCCTTACCGAGCCGATCCCTAGGTATGCTTGTCCGGTCCGAAAGCTTGGGTGCTCCGAAACCAACTTTGAAACCCAAGCCGGAGCCTTGCGATTCGTCAACGTGAACTCGATGCAACGAACGCCGGCATCGAGCAAGGTATCCACGAGCCGGTCGGCTTGATCCAACGATTCGAGTCTTAGGATTGCCACCAATTTCGATTCAGAAACGACATCGAGGAACATTAATAGCATTTCCTTTCCGGTTCGGATTTGGGCGGACTCGCGCCTAGTAACTGGGCTTGATGGTGATGGTTCAATTCGTACAGATTACGAGTTGCTGGCCGTTGTTGCAAAGATTTGCTGATTGTAGCGGTTATGCATTCCGATAACAGCCACTGACGTGTGCCTTAGGCATCGACGATTTACCATACGAGACCCGGGGGGGAATCATGGCCTGTTTTCTGCGCTGCGCGCATCGTGCAGTTAGTTCGTATCGTTTCTTTGTGCTTGGAACCCTTGCTCTGTGCTTGTTTCAAGCCGGCTGCTGTTCGGTTCACATCTCGACTTCTGGCAAGAAGTGTGGTGCGGGATTAGCCCAGGCTGCCTGTGGTTCGTCCGGCTGCGGATCAGCCGCTTGTGGCGAGTCGTGCCAAACCGGCATCCAAGATCGCGATCCACTATTCGATGGAACGCTTCGACATCGCGTCAAGCACAAGATAGGCTCGTGTGCCAACAGTATTGCTTGTGCCGGTGGATGCGGAGAAGTCTACTACGACGAATCGATCAACGACCCGCGTCGCTGCGACCCGTGTGATCAATCCGGTAATTGGACAGGTGAGAGCGGACACTGCGGACCTTGGTACACCAAACTCGGCCATCTTTGGGGAATTCCTTACAAGGGAGGCCAAGAATGCCCGGGTGGTAGTTGCTTGGCCGGTGGTAGCTGCTTGACCGGTGGTAGCTGCTTAACGGGCGGATGTGGTAAATCCCTTTGCGGAAAGGGCCTTTGTGGCAAGTCGGGTTGCACTGGCGGATGCGATGCTTCCTCGCACACTCAGGGAGTTGTGCATGGTGGACATGCACACGGGGGAGGAAGTCACTGTGCGTCGTGCCAACACGCCGCTGAGGGTGGCTTCTCGACTCATGAATTTCACGGCGGAAACATTCACAGCGGAGACATTCTCGGAGATGAATCGGGTGTGATCTATGGCGACGTAGGACAAGGAACTTCATCACCATCAATGAGTCAGCCTTCGCCAACCCCAGCAACACCGCGCAGCAATGCATCGCCACAACCAGCATTACCCAATAGCGTCCCAGCGGCTGGTTCGAGCGCTCAACAACGAATGAAACTTCATCAACGCTCGGATCGTTCCGACCCGAACGGAAAGCTTTCAGTGCAGTTGGTTAACGGACAGCGACGTCTGGTCGTCCAACCACAGTAGTCGGTCAACCACTTTGCGATCTCGCTCGACGATCTCACTCGACGATCTCACTCGACGATCTCACTCGACGATCTCACTCGACGATCTCACTCGACGATCTCACTCGACAATGTGAATCGACGATCTCAAACGACTTGCCAGCGAAGTCCTTCCCAGGTGGCTTCGTTGGCAATCGTCGTTTTACGAAAAGCGAAACTAAAAGGGAGAGTCGTTGACGGCAGGTTGGGTACACTCGACCACAAGAATTTTGCCATCTCCCATTCGGCCTGTGCGACAGGTCCGTTCGATGCTTAAGAGAACTTCTTCCAACCGAGCGTTCTGAACCCAGATGTTCAACTCGACCTTTGGCAAGAAAGCTTGGGAGAATTCCCCGCCAGAGTAACTTGCAAGTTCGTTCTTCTGCCGCCCGAATCCTTTGACTTCTTGGACTTGCAGCGCCTCGACGGGCGCGAACTTCAAAGCCTCAAGCAATTCTTCGACCAAGTAGGGACGAATGACGGCGGTGATAAGTTTCATGTCCCTGGCCTAATGGGGATTCGATCAAAGCCCGCGTGATACAGGAATGGCGAAATAGGGGGACTGGGCTGTCTAGTCCAGTTTTGGCTGCTCTCGAGGAGAAACCACAAGGCGCATTCCTACCTTTCGCGATCCCGGGGCAATCGGTAAGATTCTACCCGGGGGAACTCCGTTCGTCACACGCTTTTTTCCTTGGTCGCTTTTCGGTCGATTACATAACGTGCCACACGCTCAAATAGGTCCAATTGCGGTTTACTTTCCACCGCATATCGAAACCAGTGAAGAACTGATGGCGGCCCATCCCGAATGGCACATCCCCGAACTTGTTGAAAAAACCGGGATCGACATTCGCTACTTGGCAGCCCCGGAGCAAACCGCATCGGACCTTGCTGCAAAGGCTTGTGAATCCCTGTTTCAGCAAAACGGGATCGACCCGAAGTCGATCGACTTTTTACTGCTCTGCACTCAGACCCCCGACTATCCCCTCCCAACGACCGCATGTTTATTGCAGGATCGAATCGGAATGCGGGTCAACAGCGGAGCGATGGATTTCAACCTTGGGTGCTCTGGTTTTGTATATGGACTCGGGATCGCCGAGGGGCTGATCGCAAGTGGTCAATGCAAACGCATCTTGCTCGTAACGGCTGAAACTTACAGCAAATACATCGATCCAGACGATCGCTCGGTGCGCCCGATTTTTAGCGATGCGGCGGCTGCAACGCTAATCGAAGCGGTTGACACTCCAAAACTCTTCGGTTTTGAATTCGGAACCGACGGAAAAGGTGCGGATACGCTGATTGTCAACCAAGGTGGGGCGCGTTGCGAATCAGACGCGATTCAACCACGTAAACGAAAACGCTGGAACAGTCGGCTTTACATGGATGGCCAGAGCTTGATGGATTTTACCGTCGTTGCCATCCCGGAATTGATCCAAAGGATCTTGGCAAAACACGAGCTAAGCTCAACAAATATCGAGACTTTTTTGATGCACCAAGCCACCCGCAAAATGCTTGAGCTTCTCCAACAAGCCCTCAACGTCGACGACCAAAGACTCCCAATTCGGCTTCTAAATCGTGGAAACACCGTATCATCCACGCTCCCGATTCTCATCGATGACCTTCGGAAAGATGGCCGGTTGCTCCCCGGTGAAAACCACGTCCTGGTGGGATTCGGCGTCGGATGGTCTTGGGCCGGCTGCATCTGGAAATCATAAGCCAAACCGATCAGAATAGGGGCAAGGGAGTTAATCATCCCCCGCCCCTACGGTTGCAAGAGTAAATGACCAGCGCAATTCCTACTCAATCCAGTTCGTGTGCGACTATAACCGGTGCCCCACCAGCAACCGGCCCTGTAGCTCTTACTCGCATCGGAGCGGTGGCTTACCTGAATACTAAGCCTCTCATCTACGACTTGGCCCAACGGCTCGAAGAAACATCTAGCCTCGAACTGGAACTTCCAAGCCGCCTTGCTGAACGCATGAATCGCGGTCAACTCGACATCGCGTTGCTTCCGATTGTGGAGTATTTAAGGCATCGAGAAAGCTACCGTCCGATCAGCAACGCCGGGATCGC
>Ga0214163_1000766_pt1 | contig 14449 bp, 31 predicted proteins | sample LakMenepilimnion_2_FD_153001 | JGI IMG/M metagenome (GOLD analysis project Ga0214163, IMG submission 153001) | Freshwater microbial communities from Lake Mendota, WI - Practice 15JUN2010 epilimnion v4 | ecosystem: Environmental > Aquatic > Freshwater > Lake > Epilimnion/Euphotic zone | place... | reverse complement strand
GGAGCTGACCGGCACGGTAGGACCCGGTGCTACCCATTATGGGGCGAAAAGACTGGATCCGTTCTAGTGCCTCTGTCGGAGTTATCATGACAGTGAGTTTCCGGGGTCTATTTAATTTTACCGTTTCTTCCGAGCAGAGACAAGCCGGGAAACCGCCCTACGGCAACCGGTTACCCATCCTTGTCCATGTGGCAAGGTCAACCTTGCGCCACAGCACAGACGGGGTTCAGGGACGGTCAACCTCTACAAGCTTAAGCTGGTTTAGCTTAACAATTTGCTTTTTCAGTGAGTCAATCTTTCGACCTAATCGCATCTCTGCGTCCGCTACTGCTTCGTCCCAGCTTCGGTGCCACTCATTACGGCCCAGAAAGAGGCTGTACGCTTTGTAAGGTCTTTCTGAGAAGTACCCGTCGTCCGTAGCCTCCCCAGTGACCTTAAAAATTCCCTTGGAAAGGGCGTACTTCGTACAGTATACAGTCTCATACGTCAATGGGGTTACAACGCTTCCAGTGGTTTCCACTGATGTAATATCCGGTGTGGTCATGTGTTTTGTACGAAAGTTAAAGGATAGTAACCAGGGTTGGCTTAGGGAAGTGGACAAGGGGGGGCAAAACCCACGACTGGATTCGAACCAGCGACCTGCCGCTTACGAAACGGCTGCACTACCGCTGTGCTACGTGGGTGGGTTCTCCCCGGCCCTACCTTAGCATCTTTCTCGATCGAGTCGAAACTCGGCTTGAATTTGCTTGTAGACGCTTCGCTTCCACTCGGGCTCTCTCACTACGGGAATTTGATACGGGATCTCACTCAGCAAGCGAACTTCAACGGTGTTGTCTTTCACGTTTGACGCCATGACAGTATCCCTCAGGTGTTGTTTTTTGGACAAGCTTTGTTCAGCGCACGAATCGCCGAGAGTGCGCTTCGAACTTCGGATGGTGTTCGGCACCACTCTAAAGCGTTGGATACCTGTCTGCGGTTAGAGCACATTTCTTGTGCCCAAAATCGGAACAGTTCCGCGTCTTCCCCGTCTCTTTCAGTTCCCATGGAGACTCCGGACGTTTTCACAAACTTTCCGAATTTCCCCTTGAGTGATCTTGGTTACACCAAAGTCGCACATGTTCGGGGGACTACCCGCAGCGTGAAGTGCAATTAGCTCGGCTTCCAGCGTCGGAGTGTGTCGAGATCGAGTGCGCAAGTACCACACGTCTTGAGCGCAACTCACAGAAACTCCGAGTTCGGCTGCAAGGTCTCTCATGTACTGCTCCAGCTCATCGTAGTACTCTTGTTGTTCATTCATGAGAGTTTGCTGAGGTGGATGTAGGGGTTAAACATTTCCATGGAAGTTCATCTTCGTAGTTCCCCATTAGTAGTCTCACCCAGAGTTTTCCGTGAGAGTCGAGAGCAACTACATGTTCGGTTACAACAGTAGTTATTTTACTGTCGTCCGGGGTGGTGTAAACTGAAACGCTCTGAGGGACTACCTTAAAGGAGACAATTTTCTCAGGGAAGTTGTTCATGGGTCAGGGAAAGGGTACAAACTCGCAAACGAGGGAAAGACCAAAGTTCTCTCTTTGAATTGCAAGTGGAGATTGAAGCATCACATTCGACTCAACCGGTCGTACACCGGGAAGCATCGAAATTGTCATGTGAGGGTGCTTATTCAAGCAAACACCCCGGACTCCGTTCGGGAGCTCAACTCGCAGGGCATGAATGCGGTCGCCAAAGCAGTTCTCAGTGGCACGAACTGTGAAAGTTCTCCCTAAGATCCCGTCTGGAATCTCGTCCTCCACCACACCAAACTGCAAAGTAACGTGAAAGTGCTCAGCAGCTTGGCTGAAGATTGGGTGAACTGGGGATTTTTGCTCCGGGAGGGACAACCAGAGAATCCCACGGCGAGGGGCGGTGTTTTCCATACTTTAACTATACCGCTTTTGCTCTGTGAGGGAAAGCGGGGAAACCGTCCGAGTTAGGGCGGTTATCCTCGTTTAAGTTGAAGCAAACAGTGCCACTCCAATAATACCTCCACCTAACATTGATGACAAGAGGCCCAGTGGGAATGGTATAGCGAGCCCAGCGACGAAGAAAAAGAGTCCGATGAGTAGGAGAGGTTTGTTCATAGCGGGCACAATCGGTGGGGACAAGGGTAAACGCCCTGTGCAGGATTTGAACCTGCGACATTCTCTTTAGGAAAGAGATGTTCTAATCCACTGAACTAACAGGGCTTATGCGGCCAAACCTAGTTTGAGTGAACTTTGTCATATCTGGTATCAATCTCAATAGCTCCGAATTCAGTTAACCTGGAAACTAGATTGATAAAAAAGTCTCGAGATTCCCCGTGTACAAGGGAAAGCTCGTCGTAGAAGCGCATAGCTGACGACTTCTGGGAACACTGTTTCGGTGTCATGTTCAGGGTATGGATCAAAAGTTGGTTGTAGTCCAAAAGTAGTCCGTTGGTTAAGAGTGCTACTCGATTGAAGCAAAGGTTCGTTTTAGTGAACCGGGTATAACTGTAGCAGGTAGGTTCGTTTTATGGATAGACATCACATTATACCACGATACATGGGTGGCAGTAATTCTGCTGATAACACCATAAAGGTGACCAGGACTCAACACGTTATGTGGCACTATTCTAATTGGAAACTTTGGGGTAACACCGAGGACTTCATTGCTTATCGCGGGTTGGCAGGAACAATACCGGGTCATGAGATTGCCCAAGAGGTCAGGTCAATGAATGCCAGAAGGCACGCAAAAAATCAAACTGGGTTATTCGCTCGGTCTAAAGAGGAAAAGATGGCTAACTCCAGTAAAGGAGGCACTAAGGGAGGAAAACGAATGAAAGACTACATTTGGATAACGGATGGTGAGTCAAACACCCGAATAAGGGAAGAAGCTTCTATGCCGAAGGGGTGGGTCAGAGGTGTCACTAGACAGAAGAGATCCGAACCGAAAACCAAAAAGTTCGAATCAGTAGAGAAATGGAACGAATTTCAAAAAGTGCACTCTTTAGAACTAATAAAAATAAGACTGAAGGATCTAGAAACTGTTGATTTGACTAAGTGGGGGGCTATTACCCGATTGTCCGAGTTATGGGGCATTAGCCGCTCCCAAGTAAGAAGGTATTTACCCAAGATAATGCCATTTAAAGATGAACAATAGTCTCCGGGCTCCTTCTTGGATTTAGCTTTCACCAGATAGCTAAAGAAGCTTTGAGTTTTAAACAACCCAGTTCAGTATAGGGTACCCCCCGTGAGGGGCACGCCTCCTAGAGGATTCGAACCTCTGACACCACGGGCCGAAACCGTGTGCTCTAATCCGCTGAGCTAAGGGGGCTTGGCTGCATAATGTGCCAGGGGTGACTACCCCATTTGACGTGCAAATCTTCCAGCGGAACTCACCTTTACCCCTGGGTGGGAATAGACGGGAAAGTGAATCTGCCCATCCAAGAAAACCAACCTGTAGTGGTTCCTAACAAGGAAGTTTTCAAAGTTTGTAGCGTTCAGAGTCTCAATTCGCCTTAGCGTCTCAAGGGTTTTGCAATGATTTTGTAGCAGAGTAACTTGCCTCTGCAACGCCACGTTTTTGTTGTGCAATTCCACGTTTTGTTTTCTCATGTGCGTCACCACCGACTTGTAGTTGGTTTGAGTGCAAGTCCCAGGATTTCAAGATCGTCCTTGCTTAGGGAAGCCAAAAGTTCGGCTTTCCGTTCTCGAACTCGCTTCTCTTCATCCTTTACTCGTTGAACCTCGCTCAGGAACTCATTTGCGTCCCAGAGGTCGGACTTAAGGGAATTCAGCTCTTGTTGTGACTGAGGACCCTGCCGAGAGAATTTCACACCGCCACCACCCATCGGATGTGAAGTGTCGAGCGTAAGGGAGAATCGGTCAGATTCTATGGCCTCCCCGTAATCACTGTAGGTGATTCTGTCAAGAATAGGGTCCACCCCAAGCTCTCTGGCTTTAGCCATAAGGCTCAGGATGGTCCACGGCAACTCTGCTGTCGCCGCAGCCAAATTCGCCTCAAGATCCTTTTGCTGCTGAGCAGCTTTCTCAGCCTTTAACCGAGCTTTGCGTTCTGCTCGGTCTTTACTAGCTGCCCACTGGGCAACTGTTTGAGTGGTTTCTTCGTCAGAAATTTGGCTGGGGTTGGTCATTGTTTCGAGTGGCTCGACTGAATTAATCATACCGTTTCTGCAGAGCGAAAACAAGCGGGGAAACCGTCCCAGATTAAACGGTTTACCGCCCTCTCACCCCCCCGAAGCTACTCAGGAAGCAACCGCAACGGTAGGAACTAAGGAAGTGTCCCGACCCGCTTGGGCCTTCATTGCAGAGCGAGCACGAAGCATCGCCTGAGCCTGCAGAGCTGCGTCGTTGACGGTTAGCTGCAGGGCGGAATGGCGACTGGTGTAGGAGCCGTATGAGCGCCCGTACTTGCGGTTCCACTCATCTTGGCGTTCTTGCGGCCAGACGTAGGAGAACACAGGAAGCTCTTCGATGCTTCTCTGAGACTCTTTAATTTCCATTTTACGAGTGCGTTGGCGCTCGCTGAGCTGAGCGTAGGTGGCTTGCCATGCGGCAACTTCACGCAGGTAGGTGTCGCGGTCTTGCATTGTTTTGTAAGGTTGGTTAACACCAGCAGAGGGATTTGAACCCCCGACATCAAGCTTAGAAGGCTCGCGTTCTGTCCGCTGAACTATGCCGGCTTGCTCGAGGTGGGTTACACGGTGTCCCCCACCTGATTGGTTCTAACTTAGCGCATTATGCACCGGGGTACTCTTCAAGGTAGCCCTTGTACCAGTCCTGGGCAGCCCCTGAAATAACCCCTTCAACCATGTTCTTTAAAATCCAGAGCTGGCGTTCGGGGAAGGCCGTCATTTTCAGGTGAGTGTATCTGAGTGAGCCCCAGCTTCCCAGGAGCTTAGGGTCTTGCTCTGGGAACAAAGTCAGGAGCAAGGAGTCCACCAGGGGGCGTTTCTCGAAACCGCGAGTCATACTCGCAAGAGTTTCTTCGATGGCGGTGAGCTGGGTGGGGCTGAGGCTGAGGTTGTTTTCCATGAACTAACTATACCGCTTTTGCCCCGCAGAAACAAGGGGGTGAACCGCCCTCGAATAGGCGGGTAAACCGCCCTAGTTCAGTCGTTGCCAGTTGGGGGATGGGGTCAAGCCATGGCGGCCCTGGGTGCCTCGTAGGTGAAAGCAGAGCCAAAGAGAACCGCCCTGATCCACTGCAAGAATGTACGGGTCGTTATCTAAACGTAAGTCACCTGGGACAAGCTCATAACTAATGATGCCATCCGGTGCGGAAGGACGTGGGATTTCGGGAGTAGGAGGGTTGTCAAAGTCCATAGTGACCTGGGGCAGGTGTACGGAGCAGTATAGCCTATTCAAGGGTCCGTAAAGCCCTTGCTAGACGTCGTCGAGTGCGAGATATCTGTCTTTTTATGTAGGGTAGAGACCGCAGGTGGCTCTTCCACCTACGCCTTCCTCGCTGCCACAGCAGGATTGACTCCTTCTTCGATTCTGGCTTTGCCATGCGCTCTCATTGTGTTGGAATGTTTGAAAATGTGCAAGACTGGTCTCAGCTAAGGTGATCCTTCGGTGTCCCCCTTGAGGGAAGCTCCCCGAATAGAACAACGTACCAGTCTTTCAAACTTCCAAGGTTCTCGGAGAAGGAGTGCGGCGGCTCAACGCCACCACCTTTGCGAACCTGGCCAACCAATTGTCCGTCTCCTTTGTCCACAAAGCCGATGCGCTCGTATGCTTTCTTGCGTTTGTCTCCTCTGCCGTCTTCGTCGTAGGCGTAACAATGGATGACATCTCCTGGACTAAGAGACTGCGTAAGGAGACCAAACATGCGTCTCACGGTGAGTGCCGCTTTGACTTTGTCACGAGGGTCTTCTATACTCCCGTAGTCGTGCTCACCATTTGCAAGAAACTCAACTTCTTTCGTGCTCCCTTGAAACTTGAGTGAAACCCTGTCGTATTCGTTCAGGTTTCTTTTTAAGACGATGTCAAACTGATTTGACACTACGACGGTTCTACCGTCGTCTGCGGCTCTTATACTGTTAGCTTTCCCTCGATTAATGTCGTACTCTCTTATCGCAATTTTTTGTCTCTCCGGCTCGGCAGCCAGCTGCTTCACTCGCTTTTCCATCCAGCGATCCTCGAAGTCCTGGTCTTGCGTCTCTTCCTCGGGTCTCTTTGTTATCCTGCGCAGGACTTCCTTCACCTGCTCTACCCCTTTGCGACACTTTCCCTTCGTACCGTACGCAGTTCCATCCTTCCTCACACAACGAGAAAAGTTGAGCGTGTACCCCTCAGGTAAAAGTTGCGAGAGTTTTCGAAAACTTTCGTGAGAGAAAGAACTTTGCATGGACGGGGGCACTCTTACAAATTTACCCTCTTACCTGGAAATCATCCGTAAAAGCTGTAGCAGGATTCGAACCTGCGACCCACTCCGTATGAAAGAGCTGTTCTACCGCTGAACTATACAGCCTTGTTCCCGCCGTGTGGCGGGGTTTTGAACCAAGGTTTATTGTACCATTAGCTAAGATTCGTAAACGCACTGAGCTGCTTCAGGAGCCAAATAGAGTGAACAATTCCGCTCACGAGTGCGACGCCGATGAGACCACTTACCCAACCGACTCTGCGTTCGTGCCGCATTATTTTTTTCATCAGCAATCTCGCTGGCGATACGGGTTATTTCTGCCAGGGTGGGCGGGTCGAGGAGTGTCATTGTTTGCTCAACATCTCATCCTGGTGGTCGATGTACGATGTTCTCCGTGCGCCGTAGGGTGTCCCGACTCTGGACACGTGGATTCACTCTGTGGCAACCCTGAGTGAAGCCTATTTAGGGCTTCTTGTTCTTTCGGGCCACCAAAGGAAGGGTCAATCTCGTGGAAGAAAACCATGCTCAAGTGGTTTTGGATCGTTTCAACTTGCGTCGGTGTGAGTGTGACCGGTTCGGCAAGCTCGAAGAATCCTTGAAGCCAGTAGCAAAAGTCGCGTGATTTCACTTTGATTAGGTGTTAGGGTGAGTTGTGTAAGGGATCAAATCAGCAGCGGTAAATTTCACCGTTCGGACCGATGCCGCCAGGACTCCACGGGGTCGTACCTGTGAGTGTCTCTGTGACGGGGGTATTGGCCGTGTCAGACTTCACCTTGTTTAGGTTGCTCTTAATGAGACTCACTTGGGTTTCATTTAGTTCTACACCTGTGACCCCGAGGATAAACCCTTGAAGCCATGTTGAAAATTCGTCTTTGTTCATTTTGTATGAAGATGTGAGTGAAGTGAAGAAGTTAGATTGAAGTGAGCCACCTCTCCCTCTCTTCGGACCTGAGAATAACTTGTTCACCATTTTTGATAGCTTCCTTTGCGAGTTTGTAAAGAGAGATGGCGCGACGAAACACTTCAGCCGCATTCAGTCCAGTAATTTCCTGAATCTCGTGAAACTCTTGTGCGAGTTCGTCGCTCATTCTCACCTCAAAGTGGTTGCATGGAGTGGCAAGGTTGAGCAGGGGTTTGTGGTTGTAGGGTGGCCACTCCTCCTTTTCTATATTTTCTTCTTCGGTGCGAACAACATCTTGGACAACTGAGAGAAGAATCTTGTGTCCGTCCAAGTCAGTGTTCTGGCTACCCTCTTGTCCCCCTGGAGTCCACAACTTTCGGGTCTTGTCCATGAAAGTGTCAAGGACAATACCCTTTAGGCAGTCTGAGAGAAACTCTTTCAGGTTGCACAGTCTTTCTTCCTGGCTAAGGCTCTCTGCTGTTGCAATACTAAAGACAATATCATCAACATTTAACGATGAAGCCGTCCTGTTACCACTAAACAGCCCAGACAGTAATTGCTCTGTAAACAACGAGCCTGACCAGTCTAAGATATACTTGATTTTGTGCAACTCGGGGAATTTTGCGGAAACTACCCAGGTTGGCCCATACCCGTTATTCCGGTCGTTGAAAGCCTTTTCAATTTTTTCAGCTACCGCTTCAATCTGTTTCAAACAGTCGTAGTAAGTGTAAGATTTTGAATCTTGGTAGTTGTATAACGAGAACCTATTCAGAACCTCGTCTACAACGTCTTTGCGCATCATTGTAAATTTCACTGGCCTATTGCCTCTGCGGCTCGAAACTTGAAGGCGATCTTCGTGACAGGATTCAAAGAACATGTTAATGTCGAATTCGTCGCGTTTCACGGCAACATCGTGGTAGCTATTCGCTCCAACTTCAAGCTCAACGAGGTTCTTACGTAAGCCATCGAGGAGGTAGGGAAGGCCAATGCCAGATGATTTCTCTCCGCCACCGTAATCGTCGTACACGCTGGTGAACGGCACAAGACAGGGCAGGTAAAGGCAGCTAGAATAGCAAAAGTCACCCTTATTTACATTTTCCTCAAGGATAAACACATAGACGGGTTGCCCAGCATGAATGTGAAGGTTGGATAGACCACAAGTTTTGTTCCAACTGCCCATTTTATTGTATTAGCGAGATGTGAAATTTGGGTGAAGCTGTGCGTCAGTCAACAATTTAAGAGAGGAAGGTTCCAAGTTTGTGTTACAGCTGGCCCCCTATAAACGTACTTGTGGGGGTTCCAGGGTTCGATACCAGGGTGCCTGTAAGGGTTGTACGGAGTGGGGATTTGAACCGGGGCTTGCGGCGACCACGGAGAGGGTACGAAGGGCGAAAGAGGGACTTTCTTCTCCCTGTCTCTTAAGTACTCGTCGTAGACTCTGCGAAGTTCCTCCGATACTGAGTCGCTGGTGCGGCAATCTGAGTCGGGATCAAAATGTGTAAAAACTGCGTGGAGCTTTTCTTTTAGGACAGAAAGCTGGTTGGATGTAAGTTCACTGCCAGCTCCCTCTAAGAAGCCTTGAAGCCAGATGCAAAATGTTGCCGGTGTTGTCTTCGGTTGTGTGTCTGTCATGGTTACTCGTCGAGTTTTTCGCAAGGGTCATAGGGATTGGGCACGCCTCGGATTGTATCAAGGTGCCACCACAGGGACTTTCCAGGCTTATCACTTATCTCAGGGAACAACGCGATAAGGGCACTCCCTTCTTCCTGAGTTATCACCTCTGCACGCCGAAAGCCGTTCCCCCGAAAAAGATTACCATCCGAGTCCACAATGTCGTGTCTAACTTTGGTGTACTGAGTGAGGGGGTTGCGGTAAAAGCCCACACAGAACTGATCACAGGGGTCGCCGTCGTCGTACTTGGTGGCGAGGACGTAGTCCCCCTTTTGTAGGGGTGGTCGTTCTGCAGTCAAAACCCAAAAGGGTGTGTTTAGAACTTGTTGAAGTACGGTATTTTTTCCTTCGATAATCTCTTGGACTTTTACGAGACTCGTAGGGGTGTCATTAGGGTCAACGACCATATTCTATTTCGTTGCGAGGGGATTGTTCACTTAAGTTACCGATGAGCAACAACAACGTAGTCTTTGAGCCGAGACTCAGGGATCGCTTTGGGCTCTCCGTTCGCAAAAAACATACGCTGAGCTGCCAGGTAGCCCCCAGTGTGCGAATGCGGGGTAATAAGATAGACCCTATAAAGGTTTCCATCCCGTGTGTTCCGGAAAACAGTGGTGTCGTCGCTACGTGGAGCTTTGTCAAAGGCAAACCCTCGGTCAACGAGTTGTTTCAGAGTTGTTTTCATGGGGATTTTAGAGGGGTTTAGGGGGGCCACCAAGGAGGCAGCCCCGTGAGACTAGGCGGAGGGGGCCAACTCAACCCAGTATGCGGTTGGACATCCCTCTTCTCGGATTTTCGTGCTCACAACGAGTCCCTTTTTGACTAGACTCCCGAGAGTTCCGTTGGTGCTTAGGCTCTCATCGGCCAGCTCGTGTAGCCAACCTGATCCAGGTGCGTCCATACCCTGGGTGATGGAGTTCAGAAGGGAAGTTTCTTGGGGAGTGAGGGTGGCGGTCATGGCTGAGTTGGTTCGCTGTAATTATTATACCGTTTCTGCCCCGCAGAAACAAGGGTGGAAACCGCCCTAAAGCAAGATTTTCGACGGCGAAATGCGCACCAGGTCGTTCTGATAGTTTGACTCAAGCCGCAACCAGAAGCCAGCGTCATGGCCGAGCACCCGCTCCAGCCGTTCGGCGCAGTCGGCCGTGATCGGCGCCCGGCCATTGAGCAGTTCATTCACATGCTTGGCACTGAAATCCAGCCGCTGGGCCAGCTCGGCGCGGGTCCAGCCGAATTCCTCAAGGACCACCTCGATCAATTCACCGGGTGGGGAGGCCCAGTCGGCGTTGAAGGTATCAGTGACGGGTTCAGTCAGGGGAAGTCACCCCCATTCGACACCAAGAATATCACACTCTCCGTTAAAGGGGTTAGTACCATCGACATAAACGGGAAGGTGTCTCTCCCCAAAGCACGGAACTCTGTATGAAACTTGCCACAGATCGTCGCCCCAGACTACCCGGTGGACGGTGATGGCCTTATTGTTGCGAAGAGTCAAGATATCTCCGGGCTTAACTACGTGGTTTCCAATGGTTAAGGGTGTGGCGGGAGTAGTTTTAACGGGCGCAGACTCCACAACCCTGGTAAGAAGGGTGAACTCCTCATCGGTAAACTGGTCACGTACCCCTTTCAGCAGCGCCAGCGCACGCTCGTTAGGCGTGAGCTCTGGCCTCGGACGCCAGTTGGGAGTGTGGAGCCAAGGCAATAGGTCTGGCCTGTCTCCGTCAGTCTTGAGTGCTCCGCAGTGGTTTGAAGCAACGGACGTCCAGTGGGTGTTTCTCCAGTACCCGTATTCAAGAATCTGCACCTGCCCCTTATCAGGGTCTCCATCTTTGTCAGTTGGAGGCCTGTCCCGAATGCCATCCGTTGGCATCTGATGCCTCAGTTCTTCAACAGCCTTGGCTGCTCCCCATTGGGCCCAGAAGGCTGCGGACTGAATCGTATTGCGATGTGTGTTATTTGCTATGTAGTCAACGTACTCCGCTGGAGGGGTGATGCTGTTGGGGTCAAACATGGTTCGCTTGGGGGGCGGGGTTTCAGGTTTTCGGTCAAGCTGCGACTAAGTATCCGTACGCCTCTTCCGTTTCGTCGTCATAGTGAATTTCCCCAGTCAGCTTGGCCAGTCCGTTGGATGCGCAAAAGGATGCAGCTGCACGGACAGCGTCGGAGGATCCTATAAGGGTGTAGGCGTCGCCGCTACGAAAGAACCACTCAACCGTTGCGCCGCACCCCTTAAGGATTTGGGCTTCGATCTCGCGAGCGACGGAAGGAAGAGTGGCTGGGGTCATGGGGGGGCTTCAATGAAGTAACTATACCGTTTCTGCCCCGCAGAAACAAGGGTGGAAACCGTCGGTGTAGGGGCGGTAAACCGCCCACTTTGACGTAACCTGACGACAGGGCACCTCAGTCGTACTCGGCCAAAGTCACCTCTGGCTCATTTTGCACACCGTAGAAAACATTACCTTTTACAACTTCCCTGTGTGCTTCAAACTCCCATACGCTTACACTCTTCCCCCCATCACCATCTATTTTACAGATAAGGGGTACCTCTAACGCTTTGTCCACAGCGTCTTCTTTGTCCACAGCGTCCACAATCATTACGACGCTCATTGTACAGGGGAGAATGACTTCGAACTTAGGCATGGTTTGACTTAGGTTGATAAGGGATGCGGGTTCAGGTTACCCGGCAGTACTGACGCTGGTGAGGGGTCCGCAAGTCGGGGCTGAGCAGGCCCGGTACATCCAAGACGCGGAGTAATGCTGCAACTCAGCCAACTTGCTGAACATATCCGCCCGGTCAAGTTGGGCTTGCTTCCAGGCACCATCTGAGTGAAAGTCCCGAGCGTCACAGGTGGCGGCTGCCAGAGCCTCGCAGGCCCGGTTAAGCGCCTGGTGTGCAGCCTGGTACTCTTCGGCTAGCACTTTAGCCCCAGTGCCCGAGGCTTCTGAGTGGGCCGTGGGCAGTTCGTAGGGCTCTACGTATCTTTCTGCGGGAATAGAGTAGCGTGACATTTCACTTAGCAGGGTGGGGTGGTTTAGGGTCCAATACGCCGAGCAGGAACCACACGTAAACACTCTGGAGCGACTACTCCGGCGGCAGCAAGCTCGTAGCAAGCTGACTCCGCGTCTCCTTCAGTGTGCCAGCGGTTGTCTCCTTCAGTGGCGCCATGGCCCAGAAAGCTAGGGTCGTCGGTCCACCCGAGAGTCTTAGACAAAGTTTCGATTTTAAACATGGGTCACGTAGTTAGGATTTAAGACACCAGTCGAACCTGCTAAACCTGTCAATTTCGGCAGGGAAGTCATGTATTCCCCTCATTCTCGTAGCGTGTTTCCTTATGAAATCAGGGCAAACACGCGGATAGTCGGCTACCACCTTTTCAACTGCGGCTGTCCCATGATAGTCTAACCAAGACTGACTTTCTTTTAGTAGTCTAGTCCTTGTTTTCTCAGAAATCGGTACCATGCGCCAATGCAGTGAGTTGGGGGCTCAGGTAGCTTTGCTACGCTTCAGCTGCTGTAACAAAATGTAGTGATTACCGCTGTTGGGCTTGCAATCTGAGTTGCCCATACAGAAGTCCAAGGCTTCGCAAAGCCGTCGAACTTCTGCGTCTGTCAGAAGTAGTCGGTGCAGCTTGGCGTCTGGAATCGGAAGAGTACCGTTGGTAAGGGTGCTGGCCAGACTGTTTCGCTTGTCTTTTGACATGGAGGTTCCTTTCAACTCATTTATTATACCGTTTCTCTCCCGCAGAAACAAGGGGGGAAACCGTCAGTGTAGGTACGGTAAACCGCCCCATTGGGTCGATTACAGCCTAAAACCCAAACTTCTTGATGGCATCTCTTTCTTCGACTGTCAATTTGGCTAACGCACTACGGTGGGCGGCACGGTCTTTTCGTCTGGTCTCGCTAGCTTGCGTCTCCCGTTCAACACGAGAAGTCCATTCCTCGTCTGTTTCAGGACGGTCTCGAAAGAATTTTGTCTCACCACTCCCTCGTGCATCACCGTACTCGTCGAGGGAGGCTGAGACCGTAGTGTATATGTTGTCGAACCCCTTTTCTTTCACTCGCTCAAGGTAATAAACCACTTCTAATATGCTGCCAGAAAAGAGTTGGTCCGGGTAATCAGTGTGTACCCCACGATAGGATGAATTCCATGTCGAAGAAAGAGGGGATTCTAACATCCACTCCCGAACGGTGTGGCGGGGATGAAATCTTGGGTTTGGGGTTTCCACGTTGTTAATCGGTTAGTTTAAGGGTAGCTTTGACGGGCTACCCTGGAGGCCTTAAGCGTCGTGTCAGATGCAAGTTTGAGAGAGGATGTCAAGATTGGCATCGACCCACTCTTTCCCGTTGCTATAAACCTCGTCTTTTACACCGATTGCAATATAGTCAGGGTGGTACACTTTCGTGTCACCTTCAAGGGTCTCAAGGGTGATCTCGAAGCCTAGCGGCACTGGGACAATTTTGGCCAGAGCCTTGCGGCGATACACTCCCGAATTCGGCACAGTCTCTTCCCAGCTATCTGCAAAGATGTCAATCTTGCAAGGGTAGGGGTGGGACCCGTCTAAAGGTTCGAGTACGTAATCGACCCCTTGAACCGCTGTCAAGTCTCCGTAAGACAAGGAGAAGACTTCTTCTCCAACCACTTCACGTTTTTTCACCAAAGTCTTTCGATGGGCAAGGATCGGGGCACCGAACTGAGCTTCAACTTGGGCACCGGTTGAGAAAGTTAGTCGTTTCACTGTTGTTTAAGTGTGAGGAGATGAATTGGCGTGCCCCCGAAGGGGAAAGTTCCAGGTCGGATTCGAACCGACGATACGGGCTTTGCAGGCCCGCGCCTTAGGCCACTTGGCGACTGGAACATTAAACCCTGTTTAAGGGTGCCCAAGGGGGAGTAAACTATTTAGAGCCGGACGGTGTTGAAGCCATTCTGTACCAATCTAAGACGTGTTCGAGAGACAAGTTTCCAAAGGTGACGCATCAAAGACCTCAGTGACTGGGGGATGATAACCCACAAACAGTACTTCCCGAAGGTATCGGCCTTGGTTTCTGCTCACGGGTTTGCCATTTCTTTTCGAGGAACTCAGTATCCCGCTGAGTAATTTCGTTAAGCCTTTCGTAAAATCGTTCTAACTTTTGATCGACCTCTTCTCTGTCTAACGTCCGTGGCATACTGTAGCGACCTTTTTCTAGTGCGATTAATGCGTCACGAACTAAAGTTTTGAGAGACCCCATTTGACTCCCAAGATGATACATCTCGTCTCGCTGCTGGACCAGGGAATTAATGTTTGCCATGACTTTGTAGGCGAAGGAACTTGGATTGAGATCAGTTAAGCAATAATTGTTCTATTTGACCAAGGATGGACTCTGTATAACCGGCAATGAAGCCGTAGGCTTGCCTGGGGTCGGTTTCCCCCCGGACCCATACACAACCGCATTCTGCGCAGTAGTGCTTTTTACGGGGCTTTTTAGGCCCGTCAGTTAGACCGGACAGAGCCT
>Ga0214163_1000764_pt1 | contig 14474 bp, 15 predicted proteins | sample LakMenepilimnion_2_FD_153001 | JGI IMG/M metagenome (GOLD analysis project Ga0214163, IMG submission 153001) | Freshwater microbial communities from Lake Mendota, WI - Practice 15JUN2010 epilimnion v4 | ecosystem: Environmental > Aquatic > Freshwater > Lake > Epilimnion/Euphotic zone | place... | reverse complement strand
CGTGGGCGGTGAGGGTTTCGAACCCCCGACATTCTCGGTGTAAACGAGACGCTCTACCACTGAGCTAACCACCCGGTGTTGCAGGATCGAATCTTAACTTACGAGCCCGCAAACTACTAAATCACGCTTATAGAGATGCGATTGCTGCCTTGTAATCAGCGTTCTCTCTTGCTGCCCAACCGTTTTTAACTTCCCATCGCAATACGCCTTCTTTGTCGATCAAGAAACTTCCACGAAGTGCGCAACCTTTTGATTCTTCAAAGACTCCGTAAGATTTTGCAACTGCTCCGTGAGGCCAAAAATCTGAAAGAACTGGAAATTCGTATCCCTCTTTTTCAGCAAATACACGTTGCACATATGGTGAATCGCAAGAAACGGTGATTACCTGCAGGTCATCATTTTGAAATGATGAAAGGTCATCACGAAGTGCGCATAGCTCGCCGGTGCATGTTCCTGTGAATGAAAATGGGTAGAACATGAGTAACACGTTCTTCTTGCCCTTAAATGATGAGAGAGTAACTTTTTCGCCATGCTGATTTGGAATTTCAAAATCAGGTGCTGCTTGTCCAATAGTCAATGTCATTGGGCAAACTTAGCGCTTGAACGACTTACGTGCCACTAGACGTGTTGCAGACCAATCTTTTGCGAGCGCAATTGTTGATGTCTGACTTAAGCCAGCTAGAGGAGCTGCATCTTGAATATCACTTGGCTCAACATGGCCATCTCGACCAACCTTTGGTGTTAACACCCAGATCGAACCGTTTTCTGCCAGATATGTAATTGCATCCATCAGTTCGTCAACTAAATCACCGTCGCCATCTCGCCACCAAATGATTACGGCATCTACGACATCGGTAGTGGAGTTTTCTATTAACTCTGTCTCAGTGATACCGCGAATCTCGTCTCGAAGTGTGGAATCACAATCACTGTCAAAGCCCACCTCCAGTACAAGGTCCCCTTTGGCTAATCCCATCCTTGTTGGCACTGGATAAGTCCACACAATCGGCCCCATAAGCGCAAGAGGTATTATGGCCCAATTTTTGAGCCGTTCAATTTCCACTTACAGCCCATAACACGCGAGAATAGGCACATGAGCGAAAACTTCGAGGCGCCTGATTTAAATATCGATCAGTTAGTCGATACCGATCCCTCTGAGTCTGCTGAATGGCGCGCATCCTTTGACGCGGCGTTAAAAGCTGCAGGGCCAGTTCGCGCTCGTTATCTAATGCTCAATCTTTTACAACATGCACGTGAACAAAATGTTGGAATCTCAGCTCTTCGAACATCTGATTACATCAACACCATTTCTCCAGAACATGAGGCACCTTTCCCAGGTGATGAAGATTTAGAGCGCAAGATTCGCCGAATCAATCGTTGGAACGCTGCAATGTTGGTGCACAGAGCCCAGCGTCCAGGTGTTGGCGTTGGCGGGCATATTTCTACTTATGCCTCATCTGCTGCGCTATATGAAGTTGGCTTTAACCACTTTTTCCGCGGACAAGATCATGCCGGCGGCGGAGATCAAATCTTCTTCCAAGGCCATGCAAGTCCAGGAATGTATGCGCGAGCATTTCTAGAGGGACGACTTACTGAAAATCAATTAGATGGTTTTCGCCAAGAGCTTTCTCATCCTGGAGGCGGACTCTCTTCATATCCTCACCCTCGATTAATGCCAGAGTTTTGGCAGTTCCCAACTGTGTCTATGGGAATTGGTCCACTGAATGCAATTTATCAAGCACGTTATAACCGCTATTTACATAACCGTGGAATCAAAGATACAAGTGATCAAAATGTTTGGGCATTCTTAGGTGATGGTGAAGTAGATGAAGTAGATACTTTGGGCGCAATAGGACTTGCCACTAGAGAGAAGTTAGATAACTTAACTTTTGTTGTTAACTGTAATTTGCAACGCCTTGATGGACCAGTACGAGGTAATGGAAAAATCATTCAAGAGCTTGAAGCTATTTTTGGTGGTGCTGGTTGGAACGTAATCAAAGTTGTGTGGGGTCGAGGTTGGGACCCACTTCTAGCAAAAGATCGTGAAGGTGCTCTCGTTAAAATCATGAATGAGACTCTCGATGGTGATTATCAAACATTTAAGGCCGAATCAGGTAAATACATTCGCGATAATTTCTTTGGTCAAGATCCTCGCACAGCTGCATTAGTTGCAGATTGGAGCGATGATCAAATCTGGAACCTTAAACGAGGTGGGCACGATTATCAGAAACTTTATGCCGCCTACACAGCTGCAACACAAAAGAATGGCCGCCCAACAGTTATTTTGGCTAAGACTGTTAAAGGTTGGACACTTGGTTCTCACTTTGAAGGTCGTAACTCAACCCACCAGATGAAAAAGATGACTTTAGAAGACATTCAGATGTTTAGAGATACCTTGCATCTAGATATTCCAGATTCAAAGTTAGATAAGTATTTACCGCCATACTACTTGCCTGCACCAGACTCACCTGAGGCTAAGTATGTTGCCGAACGAAGAGCAGAACTTGGTGGTTCCATTCCACGTCGTCGATCGAAATCACGTCCACTGACTCTGCCAAATGAGAGTGTTTATGAATCAGCAAAACGCGGCTCTGGTCAACAAGAAATTGCTACGACTATGGCTTTTGTTCGCATGCTAAAAGATCTTGTGAAGGATCCAGGGCTAGGTTCTCGAATTGTTCCGATTATTCCTGATGAGGCACGCACATTTGGCTTGGATTCACTATTTCCAACGTTAAAGATCTATTCACCTCATGGACAAAAATACACAGCAGTAGATCGCGAACTTATGCTCTCATATAAGGAATCAACTTCTGGTGTTATCTTGCATGAAGGTATCAATGAGGCTGGCTCTGTTGCATCATTTACTGCAGTTGGATCTTCATATTCAACACATGATGAGCCAATGATTCCTATGTATATTTTCTATTCAATGTTTGGTTTCCAGCGAACTGGAGATGGTTTCTGGGCAGCTGCAGATCAACTTGTGCGTGGTTTTGTCATTGGCGCAACTGCTGGGCGAACAACACTCAATGGTGAAGGTTTACAACATGAAGATGGTCATTCACTTCTACTTGCAGCAACAAATCCTGCAGTAGTTGCATACGATCCAGCATATGCATTTGAGCTAGGACATATTGTTAAAGATGGACTACGCAGAATGTATGGCGAGAACAGTGAAAACATCTTCTACTACTTAACTGTCTATAACGAGCCTTATGTTCAGCCTGCTGAGCCTGAGAATTTAGATGTTGCCGGTCTGCTCAAGGGAATCTATCTGTACTCACCTGCTAAGAAATCTCGCAAAAAGAGTGGGCAGATTTTGGCTTCAGGAGTCGGTGTTAACTGGGCACTTAAAGCACAACAGCTTCTAAACGATGATTGGGGCGTCAAGGCATCGGTTTGGTCAGTGACATCGTGGAATGAGCTTCGCCGTGATGGGCTAGAAACTGATCGTCACAATTTGTTAAACCCTAACGATCATCGCCAAGCATATGTAACAACTAAATTGGCAGATGCAAAGGGACCGGTAGTTGCAGTCAGTGACTATATGCGCGCAGTGCAAGATCAAATCTCACCATGGATAGAACAACCTTTCTGCTCATTAGGAACAGATGGCTTTGGACTTTCAGATACACGTGGGGCTTTGCGTCGACACTTTAAAGTTGATGCCGAATCAATTGCAGTTGCAGTATTACAACAACTTGTTGAGGCTGGAAAGATTAAAAAGAGTGTTCTAACAAAGGCTATGGTCAAATATAAGATTCACGATGTAACGGCAGCAGATGCTGGCAATACAGAAGGATCTGGTTGATTTTTCTAGTTAAAAGATAGAGCTGGCAAGTTCTTTTCTTGCAGATATTAACCGTGGATCGCTTTGATCGACTAATGCAAACAAATTGAGCAAGTGGTTCTTAACCTTGTTTTTATCGTCACCTTGGGTTGCCTTCACCAAATTCAATAATCTAGAAAAGGCTGCCTCTACTCCACCATTGACTATCTCGATATCTGCCGCCCTTAGTTGAAGATCAATATCTGTTGGAGATTTAGTTGACTCTTCTATTACCTGATTGAGATCAAGGCCCTCTGTTCTAATAAGAAGTTGAGTCTGAGCTAAGCCAAGTTTTGCTAAGTTTTCATTTGGTTTTCTAGATAACCATTTTTTGTATGCCGCCTCTGCGTGGGCAAACTCACCAGATTCCAGAGCTTTCATCGCTTCTTCTTCTTCAGGTTCCATCTGTTCAACAGGTGCTTCGCCAATTCCTTGCTGCGCTGAAAGCGCCAAGACTTTATCGATGACGAGTCGAACCTGTGCCTCTGGATAAGCCTGTTCAAACAAAGGCACCATTTGTTCTGCAATTATCGCTACAGCATATGGAACATTCTTTGTTTGAAATGCTTGAGCGATCTCTGGGTGAGTATCAATGTTTACGCGAGCAAGGCTCCACTTGGCCTCATAAACCTGTTCTAACTTTCCAAGTGTTGTAATCATCGCTTGAGACTCAGCGCTTCTAGGTGACCACATTAAAACAATGACAGGTCGCACCAAGGACAAAGGCAAGATATTGGAGTTTAAGTTCTCGACAGTTACTTCAAGGCCAGGCAAAGGAAGGTCTGGGTCGGCCTTTGGCTTAGTTAATGAACTTAAATCAAAGGCCTGGCCAAAATTAGGTGGCAAACTCATAGAACAATCCTATCTATCTGGCTATTTAACCTGCAAACATCATCTGTAACCACCAAAGTAACGCTTACACACTTTAGAATAAGAGCATGCCTACTTCAAAGAAAATCAAAAAAGCTGCAGCGTCTGCCTCGCAACCAAAAAGAAAAATAAGTAATTTTGGAGTATCCGGTCTTCCAATCAATAAAACTCAGCCTTTTTACTTTGGATTTGTTGCAACGTTAGGTGTTTTAACAGCAATTGTTTTGCTCCGGGCGTTAGAGAGTGTTAGTCAAATATTCGTTTTAATTCTTGTCTCACTTTTCCTGGCTACTGGATTAAATCCAGCCGTTGAAGCTTTGCGCAAGCGCAATCTTTCCAGAGGCTCTGCAGTAGCAGTAATTTTCTCTTCAGTTATTCTCTTTGTTGTATTTTTTGCTTTTGTAGTTGTTCCTCCTGTGGTTAATCAGGGCACGAATCTGATTGAGAATGCTCCGCAGTTACTCGATGATTTGATGAAGAATCGAACTATCAATAGCCTGAATGACCAATTTGGATTAATTGACACATTGCAGTCCAGATTAAACTCTGTGACATCTGATGGAACGCTACTGATTTCAACTTTTGGTGGAGTTATTGGTGTTGGTCAGAGTATTCTTTCGGGATTTTTCACCGCACTAACTATTTTGGTGCTTACGCTTTATTTTATAACTTCACTACCACAAGCTGTGTCTCTTGGATTATCTCTAGTACCTGCATCTCGTCGGGAAAGAGTTGGAAAGCTAACCAATGCTGTTATTGAACGAGTTGGTTTATTTGTAGGCAGCCAGATCCTAATAGCTGCAATGGCTGGGGTTTTTGTTGTCCTTTTAACGTCGATATTAGGAATGCCATCTCCAATCGCAATTGGAATGATTGTTTTTGTTGTGGCTTTGATTCCGCTGATTGGTCACTTCATTGGCGCTGGTGTCGTTACCTTGATTGCATTAACTCAATCCCCATTAATCGGTCTCATAGCATTTGTGGCTTATGTGCTCTATGTTCAAATTGAAAACTACATTGTTACCCCACGAATAATGAAGAGAACGCTTTCTGTGCCGGGAGCCGTAACAATTATTTCGGCATTGATCGGCTCTTCACTATTGGGCTTGGTTGGTGGATTGCTCGCAGTTCCCGTTGCTGCATCAATAATCTTAATTTTGGATGAGGTTGTAATTCCTCGGGCAAATAAAGCTTAAAACTCAAGAGGTAGTTTTTGATCTTTTCCAGTAACTATTGATGTAATTTCAGATAAAACTCTGTGCACCGAAGGCTCTCCTAGCCATAAATGTTTAGCTTCGTCCACAGCGACAATCTTCATTGTTGGAACGATTGCAAATCGTTGACGTGCCTGGTCTGGCTTTAGATAGTCATCTAGCTCTGGGACAAGAGCAGTAATCGGTCTTGAATCACTATTCCAATACTTAAGTTGTTCATCAGTAGTTGTTCTAAGTGGTGGGCTGAGCAAGATCAATCCCTTATGCCTTGGATCTTTTGCATGTTGTAATGCTAAATCTGTGCCAAAAGACCAACCTACAACCCACACGTTTTCTAACTTTAAAACATCAAAGCAGTAGGTCAGCATTGCTTCTACGTCGAAATGTTCAGCAATTCCATTATCAAATTCTCCAGTGCTTGTTCCGGCATCACTCGTTGTTCCCCGTGTATTGAATCTGACCACTGTTAGATCAGCCATTGCAGGTAAGCGATTTGCAGCCTTTTTATAGATGTGACTGTCCATCATTCCACCTGCTGTTGGAAGAGGATGTAAACATAAAATTGCGCCTTTTGATTTTTGTAGAGGGGCGGCAACTTCTCCAACTAAAACAACACCATCCTTAGTTGTTACCTCAAATGGGGTTCTAACCGATGGAAATATGGAGCCAGGACCCACTCTCATTTTCATACTTCAGATTCTATCTGTAGGAGGCTAGGCTTACGGACATGGCCAAAACATTTAATTCGCTCAATCCCGTTACCAATAAAGTAATTGGAAAATACCCAATTCAATTGGATAAGGAAGTAGATCTCGCTGTTGCCCAAGCGCGAATTGCAACGTCCCAATGGGTCAAGCTGGGATTTAATGGCCGGAAAAAAACTTTACTCGCATGGAGTAGTCACATCATTAAAAACATTGAAGAGATTGCATCACTTATCTCTGAAGAAACAGGCAAGCCCTTAAGTGATGCACGGTTAGAAGTGAGCATCGCAGTTAACCATATTGGTTGGGTGGCTCGTCATGCAGAAGACATTATGCGAACTTCCCATAGAGCACCTGGTGCTTTGATGGCAAACATGTCGGCAACTGTTGAACGTTCGCCTGTAGGTGTTGTTGGCGTAATTGGTCCGTGGAACTATCCAATATTCACACCGGTTGGTTCGATTGCATATGCATTAGCCGCAGGCAATACCGTCGTGTTTAAGCCAAGTGAGTTCACTCCAGGCGTGGGTGTGTGGCTGGAGCAAAGCTTTAAAACTGTAGCGCCGTTTGCCGACATCTTCACGACAATTACCGGGTTCGGACAGACAGGTGCAGCGCTGTGCAATAGCGCAATCAACAAACTTTCATTTACTGGTTCTACTAGAACGGCCAAATTAGTAGCCGCAGCGTGTGCAGCAAAGATGATCCCTGTGGTTTTAGAGTGTGGTGGAAAAGATCCTGTGATTGTGGCATCAGATGCAAACCTAGATCGCGCCGTTGATGCAACGATCTGGTCTGCCATGGCTAACTCCGGGCAATCTTGCATTGGCGCCGAAAGAGTGTATGTAGATAAAAAAGTTGCATCAGAATTTATTACTAAAGCAGTTGAACTTGCCAAGACCGTGAAAGCAGGTGCACCTGGAGTAGGAAATTACGGCCCCGTGACTATGCCGTCTCAACTAAATATCATCGCCTCTCATATAAAGGCTGCCGTTAAAGATGGTGGAAAGTTTGCTTATGGCAGTGCAAAGTCTGTGCAAGCACCATTTGTTCAGCCAGTAATTTTGGTTGATGTTCCAGAGAATTCAACTGCTGTAAGAGAAGAAAGCTTTGGTCCAATAATTATCATCAATACCGTTGAAAACATGCAAGAGGCTATCGATCTTTCTAATGCATCTAGTTATGGCTTAGGTGCAAATGTATGGTCAAAGCGCCAAGGAAAGAAGATTGCTTCACAACTACATTGTGGAATGGTTGCGATTAATTCCACTTTCTCATTTGCTGCAATTGCTGCAGTGCCATTTGGTGGCGTAAAAGACAGTGGCTTTGGAAGAGTGCACGGACCCGAAGGTCTTTTGGAATACTCCTATGCACGCACTGTGGTTCGGACTCGATTTAATCTTCCAATTAATTTCTTAAGCTTTAGGCGCCGCGCAAAAGATGATCGATTGGTGATTAAAGCTACCAAGTTTCTAAAGGGAAGACTCGGCTAAATTATTTTAGAAGGCCTCAACAGTTAAAACTTTGGAGCATTTCTAGTTCGTTCTGTATTGGGTCTGCGGTTATCTTTTTTGCTCCAACATGTGTTGTGCCAATGGCGGCGACCATCTTCATCATATTCAAGCCAAGCAACTATGTGCGGTGTTGCTAGAGGAATAAGCTGATCACAACCTGGGCATCGATATGGCTTTGTCGATCCCGAACCAGTTAATCGGCGAACAATGTATGTCCCATCTTTGTGATCTTCTTTACTCTCACCCGTAGAGGCGATGTTGATTTCACGGGGTTCAACCGGCTTTTCTCGCTTCTTTGGATAATTTCTACGGGGGCTCACAGGAGTATTTTCGCATAGTAAAGTATCGGCATGAACCTCATCGAAGTTAAAGGCCTAACAAAAAACTACGGTGATCTACAGGCCGTTCGTGGACTCGACCTTCAGATCAAGCAAGGCGAAATCTTCTCTCTACTTGGCCCAAATGGAGCAGGAAAAACTACAACAGTAGAAATTCTCGAAGGTTTCCGAGTTCGGGATTCAGGATCTGTAAGTGTGCTCGGTGTTGATCCACAAGTTAAGGGTGCAGAATCTCGCACATGGCGAAATCGTATTGGGATTGTTTTACAAAATTCGGCAGATGCTGGTGACTTAAGTGTTGGTGAAACAGTTGAACATTTCAGTAACTACTACTCAAATCCTTTAGATGTTCAGCACGTTATAGACAGTGTCGGTCTATCGGAAAAACAAGGTGCACTTATTCGAACTTTATCTGGTGGCCAACGCCGTCGACTAGATGTTGCACTTGGAATCATTGGAAATCCAGAGCTCTTGTTCTTAGATGAGCCAACAACTGGCTTTGACCCCCAGGCACGTCGAGCATTCTGGTCTCTGATTCAACAACTTCGAAGTGATGGAACCACAATCCTTTTGACAACACATTATTTAGATGAGGCACAAGCACTTGCTGATCGAGTTGCTGTTATAAATCATGGACAGATAGTTGAAATCTCAACTCCAACTGAACTAGGTGGACGAGCAACCGCTCAGGCCACAGTTCAGTGGCGTGATGGAGCACAAATTAAAATGGAGAAAACCGATAACCCAACCACGCTCGTCTCCAAGCTTTCTACGCAATTTGGTGGTGAAGTGCCGGAATTAATCGTTACAAGACCGTCATTAGAAGATATCTACCTTGAGATGATTGGCAATCCTGATGAATAAGGTTCCTAGCGCTCTGAAAATTGGGCTTCGACGTGGAAGTTTAGAGATTAAACAATTTTCACGACAAAGAGAGTCCGTAGTATTCACATTGTTTTTCCCAGTCATTTTGTTGGTAATTTTTGGTTCAGTTTTTCAGAACACCATTGCACCAGGTGTCACATTTTCTCAGTACTTTGTGGCGGGCATGATCGCATCAGGACTTGTTAATACTGGTTTTCAAGCACTTGCAATCACGATTCCAATGGAAAGAGATGTGGGTGCTCTCAAGCGTTTACGTGGAACGCCAATGCCAGCTTCTAGCTATTTCATTGGTAAAGCGATCCTGATTTTTGCAAGCATGGCTGTACAGATCTTGATGCTACTTGGCTTTGGAGTTCTATTTTTTGGATTAGAGATGCCAACTGAAATTAGTAAGTGGATCACCTTTACTTGGTTAGTTATTTTGGGAAGTGCTTGTTCAACTGCACTTGGAATTGCCTTTTCAATTGTTCCAAAATCTGGCAGAGGCGCATCGGCCGTTGTCTCTCCAATAGTAATTATCCTTCAGTTCTTTAGTGGAGTTTTCTTCGTATTCACTCAATTACCTTGGTGGATGCAGCAAGTTGCGGCGATTTTCCCTCTCAAATGGTTAACTCAAGGAATGCGTTCGGTTTTTCTTCCAGATTCTTTTGCAGCAGAAGAAGTTGCAGGGTCTTGGGAAATAGGACGTACTTTGATTATTCTCTCAATTTGGCTTGCAATTGGAATCTATTTCTCAGTCAGAAAATTTAAGTGGGACCGCGATTAGGCGTCTTCTTCTAGCAGTTCTGATGTTTTCCCTGATAACCCCTGCCGCGGTGTTGCCGTCCTATTCGGCAACTAGTTCACCTGCACCAACAAAGAAGCCGACTGCAAAACCTACGGTTACAAAAAAGCCAACTGCTAAGCCCACGGCTAGCAAGAAGCCGACTGCAAAACCTAAAGCTACAAAGAAACCAGCCACTAAGCCAAAGGTAAAGAAGAAGCCAAAGCCAAAAGCAACTTCAAAAGTTGCTCCCCTACCAACTCCTGTTTGGCCTCCAAAGGGTTTTAAGGTCAGTAGTAATGGAAGTACTTTTGCAAAGATTCCTACACTTGATGCTCTTAAGGGGCTTTCTAACATTGATGCAACCTTAGAGAAGTCACTTGCGGTACAAGAAGATGGAGTGAGAGTCTGCGAGAAATATGCATGTGGTGCAATACAAGTAGCATCAACAGTTGGTTGTACTTATTGGATTGTTACAGCCGATGTTCGAAACCAAGTTTCAGCCACTGACAAAACTCTTAAGGTTCTAGGCCAACTTCGCACTACTTACGCAAAAACAGGGCCCAAGCAGTTTGCAACAATTCTTTTGGTCAGTAAAGAACTACTAGATCCACTTCACTCCATAGGAAACTTTAAAGCAGATTGTCGAAGTGACACTCCAAATGAAGTTGTCCCAACTACAACGTATACAAGCAACCCTTAGCGATTAGCCCCTGGCACCCAGAGTTGATCGCCAATCTTTTTATTAGCATCTCTAGCTAAAACAAAGAGAAGATCTGAACAGCGATTTAAATACTTTGCAGTCAATGGGTTTACTCCCCCACCAAATGCATGAATTGCAGCCCATGTACGGCGCTCGGCTCTACGAACAACGGTGCGTGCCACGTGAAGGTGTGCTGCAGCTGTAGTTCCAGATGGAAGTACAAAAGAGCGCAATGACTCTAAGCCTGCGTTGTACTTATCGATCTGCTCTTCCAGAAAAACGACTTGTGATTCAAGCACTCGAAGTGGTTCAAACGCTGGTGAGTCAACTACTGGGGTGCAAAGATCTGCGCCAACATCAAAAAGGTCATTTTGAATTCGTACTAAAAGCGTACGAACTTCATCTGATAACTCATCTGCTGCAAGGACAACACCGATTGTCGAATTTGCCTCATCAACAGTTGCATATGCCTCCAGGCGTGGATCATTCTTTGAAGTACGGCTCATGTCTCCAAGAGAGGTTGTTCCGTCGTCACCGGTCTTCGTATAAATGCGCGTTAAATTAACCATGGCCCTAGCCTATAAGTAGACTCCGCCTATGGCATCTCATGTGGCATCTCACGATCGTTTCCGCATCGTTGGAGGCAGGCCACTTAACGGTCAGGTAGCCGTTACAGGGGCAAAAAACTCGGTTTTAAAGTTAATGGCAGCATCCTTATTAGCACCCGGTAAAACCGTAATACGAAATGTGCCCGCAATTGCAGATGTAGAGATTATGTCCGAGCTTTTGACTCGTTTAGGGTGCACAATCCAAAGCAGTTCAGGTGTTGTCACAATTGATGTTCCTACTAAACCTGAACATCGCGCAGATTATGACTTAGTAAGAAAAATGCGTGCATCTATCAACGTGCTAGGCCCACTTGTTGCTCGAGTTGGTAAAGCAGAAGTTGCACTTCCTGGCGGAGATGCAATCGGATCGCGCGGTTTGGATTTTCACATTAAAGGCTTAGAAATACTTGGTGCTAGCGCACATATTGAGCATGGTTATGTGGTTGCCACAGCTGACAAAGGTTTAGTCGGTGCATCTGTAGATTTAGATTTTCCTAGTGTTGGTGCAACTGAAAACATAATGACCGCTGCAGTACTTGCACGTGGAGTAACAACTATTGAAAACGCTGCTCGTGAACCTGACATTGTTGATTTAGGTGAATTTCTGATTTCAATGGGTGCAAAAATAGAAGGTCTTGGCACCTCAGTTATTTCCATTACTGGAGTTGAAAAGCTCTCCCCAACTGATCACACAACCGTTGCTGATCGAATAATTACTGGTACGTGGGCCTTTGCAGTAACGATGACTGGTGGAGATATCTCTATTCACGGCGCTCGGCCCGAGCATCTTGAAATTCCGTTAGAGAAGTTAACTTCTGCCGGAGCAGTCATAACTTCAATTAGCGATGGAATACGAGTACGGATGAATCATCGACCAAAATCAATTGATGTTGCAACGTTGCCATATCCTGGATTTCCTACTGATCTTTTGCCGATGGTTATTGCTCTTAATTCAATTGCCGAAGGGCATTCACTAGTGACTGAAAACGTTTTTGAATCTCGATTTATGTTCGTTAATGAACTCATTCGGTTAGGTGCACAGATAAATGTTGATGGGCACCACGCCTCTATTACAGGAGTCGAAGAACTATCTGGAGCACCCGTTGAGGCACATGACATACGCGCAGGTGCCGGATTGATCTTGGCTGCTTTAGTTGCAGATGGTGAAACTACAGTAGATCAGGGTTTCCACGTTGATCGGGGATATCCAAACTTCACCGAGCAATTACAAAATTTAGGCGCAAAGGTAACCAGAGAGTGAGTGCGCAAAAGCCTGATCGTAACCTTGCACTAGAACTGATCCGTGTGACTGAGACAGCAGCTATGGCAGCAAGTCCATGGGTTGGTCGTGGTGAAAAAGATTTAGCTGATGCAGCGGCAGTAAAGGCTATGCGCGAGATGATAAACACTGTAGATATGCGTGGAGTGGTAGTTATTGGTGAAGGCGAAAAAGATAACGCCCCAATGCTCCATAACGGTGAAGAAGTCGGCAACCAAGATGGACCGCACTGTGATGTTGCAGTTGATCCCATAGATGGAACTTCGCTAACTGCAAATGGAATGAATGGCGCAATTAGCGTAATTGCACTTGCTCCACGGGGAACAATGTTTGATCCTGCAGGAGTTTTCTATATGGACAAAATTGTTACTGGCCCAGCAGCAGCTGCAGTAATCGATATCAAGGCCAGCGTTGCCCAGAATATTCAGGCAGTTGCAAAAGCCAAAGGATTAAAGGTCAGCGAAGTGACAGTTGTAGTTTTAAATCGACCACGACACGAAAAACTGATCGCACAGATTCGAGCAGCCGGTGCACGTATTCGTTTAATCCAAGATGGAGATGTTGCAGCTGCAATCGAGACAGCTAGACCAGATGCTGGTGTTGATTTACTGATGGGAGTTGGTGGCACACCTGAAGGAGTAATTACAGCAGCTGCCATGATCTGTTTAGGTGGCAGTATTCAAGGACAACTTCATATTGATGGCAAGAATTCAGGGCCTGTTCTTAAAACCCGTGATCTAGTTTCATCAGATGATGTCTTTTTAGCAGCAACTGGAATTACAGATGGAGAGTTAGTTCATGGAATTAGATACACGCCATTTGGTGCATTAAGTCAATCAATTGTCATGCGCGGAAAATCAAAAACAGTGCGCATTATTAACACTGAACACCATTTGAATCAGAAGTAGCAAGAAGGAAAGTGAAAAAACCTTACTTAGCCAACTGACTCTGTAAGAATTGATACTCGGTTATTTGCAACTGATAAGAAGCCACCACTGACTTTAAATTCAGTGGTGCTTCCATCGCTTGCTTCAATACTGACCTGACCATCGACTAGCACTCCAAAAAGCGGGGTGTGATCGGTCAAAATACCGATGTCACCTTCGACTGTGCGGGCAGAGACAGAGACTGCCTCACCCGACCAGACTCGCTGTGCCGGAGATACTAATTCGACTTTAAGTGTCATTGTTAAATTACTTTCCTACGTTTGCAGCAAGTTCAGCTGCGTTACGCTCGACGTCATCTAATCCACCGCACATGAAGAATGCCTGTTCTGGAATGTGGTCATACTTTCCATCGGCAAGCGCTTCGAATGCTGTAATTGTCTCTGACAGTGGAACAAATGAACCATCAATTCCAGTAAAGACCTTTGCAACGAAAGTATTTTGTGACAAGAAGCGCTGAATACGACGAGCACGACCTACTAGGACGCGGTCATCTTCAGAGAGCTCATCGATACCAAGAATTGCAATGATGTCTTGTAGATCCTTGTAACGCTGCAAGATCTGCTTGATTCGGTTAGCAACACGGAAGTGGTGCTCACCGATATAGCGTGGATCCAAAATACGTGAAGTTGAGTCAAGTGGATCTACAGCTGGGTAGATACCAAGCTCTGAAATCGGACGAGACAACACAGTAGTTGCATCTAAGTGCGCAAACGTCGTGTGTGGTGCTGGGTCAGTAATATCGTCAGCAGGAACATAAATTGCCTGCATAGATGTAATTGAGTGACCACGTGTTGATGTGATGCGCTCTTGTAGTTGGCCC
>Ga0214163_1000763_pt1 | contig 14478 bp, 13 predicted proteins | sample LakMenepilimnion_2_FD_153001 | JGI IMG/M metagenome (GOLD analysis project Ga0214163, IMG submission 153001) | Freshwater microbial communities from Lake Mendota, WI - Practice 15JUN2010 epilimnion v4 | ecosystem: Environmental > Aquatic > Freshwater > Lake > Epilimnion/Euphotic zone | place... | reverse complement strand
CATCGTTTTTAGTTTTGCGCAATACTGGTCATGAGTCAAAATTGACCTTAGAAAAAACGCTAACAAATTTGAGAAACTCAAAATGTTAGCGTTTTTATTTTTGAAAAATGGCAGGAATTAAAGTCCTAAAATCTTGTTGTTAAATGCCTCATCTGCACCTGTTCCTGCAAAATCGTCAAATACTTTTTCTGTCGCTTTGATAATATGACTGGCTATAAATGGTGCTCCTTCTGTAGCTCCTTGAACAGGGTCTTTAATGCAACATTCCCATTCTAAAACAGCCCAACCGTCATAACCGTATTGAGTCAGTTTAGAGAATATACTTTTGAAATCCACTTGGCCATCGCCCAATGAACGGAATCTGCCTGCTCGATTGATCCAAGATTGATACCCTCCGTAAACACCTTGTTTTCCAGTTGGATTAAACTCAGCATCCTTTACATGGAACATCTTTATCCGTTCGTGGTAAAAATCAATGTATTGTTTATAGTCTAATGCTTGTAGCACAAAGTGAGATGGGTCATACAATAAATTAGCCCTCTTATGCCCTTTAACTTCATCTAAAAACATTTCAAAAGTTACCCCATCATGTAAATCTTCTCCCGGATGAATTTCATAGCAAAGGTCAACCCCCACTTCATCGAAAGCATTTAAGATCGGTAACCAGCGGCGACCTAATTCTTTAAATCCTTGCTCAACTAATCCGGCAGGTCTTTGAGGCCATGGATAAACCGTATGCCACATTAATGCACCTGAAAATGTTGCATGTGCTGTTAGTCCTAAATTTTTGGAAGCCTGAGCGGCATATTTTAATTGTTGGATCGCCCACTCCGTTCTTGCTTTAGGATTTCCTTTGACTGAATCTGGAGCAAAGCTATCAAATCCTAAATCATATGCCGGATTAACAGCAACTAATTGGCCTTGAAGGTGCGTAGATAGTTCAGTTATTTGTAATCCTTTTGCTGCCAACATCCCCTTAAGCTCATCGCAGTAGGTTTTTGATTCGGCAGCTTTTTGTAAATCAATGCAGCGCCCATCCCATGAAGGAATTTGAACTCCTTTGTATCCCAGTGATGCGGCCCAAGTAGTGATGCCATCTAATGAATTAAATGGGGCTTCATCCCCCATGAATTGTGCCAGAAAAATAGCTGGTCCTTTAATCGTTTGCATAATAATAAGGTTTATATTTTCACCCAAGCTTGCTTGCGTGTACTATCTAAAATTCTTTCACAAATTAATAATTCACGGTATCCATCTGCAAAGGTTGGGAACTTTGGATTTTCCGGTTGTTTTCCTTCTTCAATGGCTGCATATACCTCTTTAAATAATTGTTTAGAGGTATCTGAAAACCCTTCATTATGTCCACCGGGGAAAGTCATTAAGGCGGTGGCTTCCGGATAGGCCAACGATGGATCGCGCATTAATACTTGGTTTGCTTGGTCGCGATTACCGATCCACATTTCATTAGGTGATTCTGAATTGAAAGCGAAGGTCTTGTTTGAACCTGATATCTCTAATTTCAACTGGTTTTTACGTCCTGCTGAAACTTGAGAAACGGTCACTGAACCTCTGTTTCCATTGTCGAAGCGCAATAATACATTAGCATGATCCTCTGTATTAATCGGCACATCCGCATAATCTTCAGGTTGTAACATTTTACCTGAATACGTTTCTACTGGTTTTAATGGCTTCTTTCTAAATTTATGAACCGTATTAAAATCAGCCATTACCTCGACTGTTTTTAAACCTGTGATGTATTCGATCACGTCTAATAAATGAGAACCTATGTCGGCAATGGCCCTAGAATCCCCTGATTTATCAGGCTCAAGACGCCAATTGTAATCAGTTGCATAGAATAACCAATCTTGTAAATAAGAACCTATAATCGAATAAACTTCACCTAAATCTCCTTTTTCACGCATCGTTTTCATTTGGCGCACCAAAGGATAATAGCGTAAATTGAAATGCACGGCATTCACTAAACCCGATTTAGCTGCAATGGCGACTAATTCCTCCGCTTCGTGTAAATCTTTGGCTAAAGGCTTCTCGCAAATCACATGCTTTCCAGCTAATAAAGCCGCTTTCGACTGTGAATAATGCAAAAAGTTAGGCGTACAAATGTGCACACTTTGAATATCGTCTTGCTTTAATAAATCTTCGAATGTATACCAACGAGCTATTCCTAGTTGTTTTGCTTTAGCCTCAGCTAATTCAATGTTTACTTCACATAAAGCGGCCACCTCAACATTGGGTAAACGTCTTAAGGCTTCAATGTGAGCGGGTCCTATAAATCCTGTCCCTACAATGCCAATTTTAATTTTATTCATGATTGTTTTTATTAATTAAATTTCAAATTTAACCCACTTGTTTTTATGGTCTTGTGCTGATTTCACCACATTGGAAATGAAAGCCATTCCTTTTATACCTTCTTCGATTCCTGGGAAATCATACAAAGGATTTTGAGGTTTTCCTTCCCACCTTGCTCTTAATGCAAATGCAAAATTTCGATAAATATTGGCAAATGTTTCCACATACCCTTCTGGATGTCCAGCAGGTTGGCGGCAATGCGCATTCGCCGCATCGCTTAATTGGCCCACAGCCGTACGTATATTGCGACTGCCTCCATCTCTTGATTTTAAAATCATGGTGTTTGGATCCATTTGATGCCAAACTAGACCCGCTTTACTTCCATAAATACGAATATTTAAATCATTTTCTTCCCCATTGCAAATTTGTGAACAATGTAAAACCCCTCTAGCACCATTGCTGTAATGAATTAAAATATTTCCGTCATCATCTAATTTACGCCCTTCGACAAAAATAGTTAGGTCAGCGCAAAGCTCGTCTATTTCTAAACCTGTGATATATTCAACCAGGTTTTCTGCGTGAGTACCAATATCCCCGATCGCTCCTGCAGCTCCACAGCGTTCTGGGTCAGTTCTCCAGGTGGCTTGTTTTTGACCCGTGGCTTCCACTAAATCGATGAGCCAACCTTGAGGATATTCAACGATTACCTTTCTGATTTCGCCTAATTCGCCTGCGTCTACAAGTGCCTTAGCCTCTTTAATCATGGGATAGGCCGTATAATTATGAGTTAAGGCATAAATTAATCCTGACTTTTCGATTATTTTTTTTAATTCTTTGGCTTCAGCTAAGTTTAAGGTAGCTGGTTTGTCTGATACGACATGAAAACCATTTTCCAAGGCCATTTTTGCCGCAGGAAAATGCAAGTGATTAGGAGTAACAATCGTAACAAAATCCATTCTTTCGCCATCAGGAAGATTTTTTTCATTTAAAATCATTTCCTCATAACTCGCATAAACACGCGTTGGATCTAAATATAATGCTTCACCTGTTTCTTTTGATTTTTGAGCACTTGAACTAAAAGCACCACAAACAAGTTCGATTTCACCGTCTAATTGAGCACCTCTTCGATGAACAGCGCCAATGAATGCCTCTAAACTTCCACCAATCATCCCCATCTTAATTTTTCTACCTTGTCGGCTTTTTGCCTGCGTAGAAGTACCACCTTGTATCATAATTAAAAATAGATTTATAATTACACAAAAATAGGGCTTAATTTCCTCAAATTGCCCATAATTAGAATTTGAATTTACTTAATTTTATAAAAAAAATGAGCATTTTTTAATAAAAAATTAAAATCTTTTTGTTTTTTTGACATAATTTTTTCTATTTCAAATTTAATTTTTTAAAGAAAAGTAATTTTTTAAACCTTTAACTAAATCCAAACAACTATGAGTCAACCCATTAATGCAAATCGCCTATTCTTGGCAAGTTGCTTTGCACTTATCACGACTGCCTTTTCATTTAGTATTCGGGCAGGTATTTTACCTCAATTAGGAACTGAATTAAGTTTATCTAATGAGCAATTAGGTCACATTAATCAAATGTGGTTCCTTGGCTTTCCAATTTCTATGATCCTAGGTGGTGTTTTCTACTCTGCCATTGGTCCAAAATTGATTATGCAAATTGCTTTAATTGCTCACGCAGTTGGTATTTTGATGACCATTTATGCAGTTGATTACAACACATTATTAATTTCTACTTTATTGATCGGATTAGGAAATGGATGTACAGAAGCAGCTTGTAATCCTATGATTGCAGATTCTTATTCAGGCCTAGATTTCAATAGTAAATTGAATCGTTTCCACATGTGGTTCCCAGGCGGAATTGTAATTGGTTCTTTGATTTCTAAATTTATGACTGATGGAGGAATGGCATGGCAAACACAGGTATGGGTAATTATCATACCTACTGTTATATATGCATATTTGTTCTTTGGTCAAACATTCCCTAAGCCACGTATTTCTGAGAATAGTACCTTAGATAATTTCAAGGCGATGCTAAATCCTTTGTATTTATTTATGGCTGCTTGTATGGCTTTAACTGCAATCTCTGAATTTGGTCCTCAGCAATGGGTTGGCCCTATCTTGGCTAAAGCAGGTGCTAGTCCTATGTTGATATTAGCTTTGGTAACAGGTTTGATGGCTGTGGGCCGTTACTTTGCGGGACCCATCATTAAGCAATTAAATACCGTTGGCGTTTTATTAGGTTCTGCTGTATTTGGTGTGATTGGTATCTATATGATGAGCACCATGGACGGTTCTATGCTATATGTAGCTGCTGTTTTCTATGCGCTAGGAATCTGTTATTTCTGGCCAAATATGCTTGGTTTTGTAGGCGAGACAATGCCTCAAACAGGTGCTTTAGGACTTTCTATTTTAGGAGGAATTGGAATGTTTTCTTCGTCTATGTTCCAACCGATTATCGGTGGCTGGATTGATCAAAACAAAACAGTTGCTTTAAGCAATGGTTTAGTGGGTGACGCAGCTGATCTAGCTGCAGGCCAAGCAACCTTGTCCAATATGTTGATTTTCCCAGCGATCTTGATCGTTGCGTTTATTGGTTTATATTTCTTGGGAAAGAAAGTAAATCATTCATAAGGTAAATTTTAACTGATTTAAAAAGGGAACTTCGGTTCCCTTTTTTTTTGATATTTTTGAGGTTATATATGCTTCACTCATTTTATATGCGTCAACTCTTTTTTTCGTTTTTCTGTTTGGGTACTTTCTTAGGTTGTCAGCCTGATTGGAAATTAAAACCTGATCATGTGGCTAATCAGCTAAAACAAATTGCTGCTGAACATCATGAGTCCAAAATTGTATTGACCACTCGTTTAGGTGATTTTGAAATAGCATTAGACCCAAGGACTCCTTTGCATCGAATTAATTTTATCCGATTGGTTAAAATGGGGTACTTTGAGGACCGATATTTTTATCGAAATATTTATGATTCCGGCATTCAAGGCGGTGGCGAGTTTATGGATCGATTAGGTTATTTAGTACCAGCAGAATATATAGATGGGTTAAAGCCAGTAAGAGGAAGTATTGCCATGGCGAGGTATGATGAAGGAAATCCAGAGAAGTCTTCGTCGCCAACTGAATTTTTTATTGTCACAGATTCTGAGCAGGCAGCCCCTTTTTATAAGAACTATGTCGTTTTTGGGAAAGTAACCAAAGGAATGGCTGTAGTGGATTCAATAAAAGCGGAAAAATCGTATGATGAAAAGCCTGTCGTACCGGTGAAATTTTCTATTTCGGTTCTGAATTAGACTTGATTATTTGGCTGAAAAAATAAAAAAATAAGGCAAATATCATGACCAATAGGCACCCTAGGACATTTAGCCACAAAAATGCCATTAAATCTACTTTCCAAGCATATATTACGAATGCTTCGGCTAAAAGTGCAGCCCAAAAAACATGAGCTCCTTTTGTTTTGGGTAAGTAAAATGCACATAGAAAAACCCCTAAAATAGTGCCATAAAACCAAGATCCTAGGATATTGACGACCTCAATCAAACTGCCCATATTAACCGCAAATTGTGCGACAATTAAGCATAAAATCCCCCAGCCTAAGGTAATTAATTTTGATGCAATCCAATAGTGATTATCGGTCGAGTTTTTCTTTATAAATCGTTGGTAAATATCCACCATACTGGTAGAGGTTAAGGAACCAAATGCGGAGGCCATGGATCCCATGGAGGCTAATAAAATCATGGCAATTAAAAAGCCAACAATCCCTATCGGCAATTCGTCGATAATAAATCTTAAAAATACATAATTGGTATCCTGGGGTTCAATTTTTTGCTCGCCCTTATTGATGTGATCTACCGCATTTTTTCTAAGCTCATCTTGCCTCAATTGAAGTTGGAGCAAATTGCTTTTGATGTTTGCTGTTGCTTCTGGTTGATCAAGCGAATGAACTAATTGTATGTCTAATTCCTTTTTTGCTTTAAAAATAGCTGATTTCTCTTTCTCAAATTTTTCATACCCTTTCGTGGCTATCCATTTTGCCTCCGAGTTCTTATTAAAGAACATAGGTGGTTCATTGAACTGGTAGAAAACAAAAACTAAAATACCAACGAGCAAAATGAAAAATTGCATGGGGATTTTTAGGAAGCCATTTAGCAATAATCCTTTTTTACTTTCAGATTGGGATTGGCCTGTTAAATATCGGCCTACTTGGCTCTGATCTGTTCCAAAATACGACAATTGCAAAAAGAATCCACCAATGATCCCAGACCAAATATTGTATCGATTGTTTAAATCGAATTTCCAATCAATTAAATTGATCTTGCCCATTTTACCCGCGATATGCAGCGACTCTTTCAATCCAATCTCCTCTGGTAATTTGTATATAATTAGGACTCCTGCCATCACCATCCCTGCTAAAACCACGGACATTTGAAGCATTTGCGTGTATGAAATTGCTTTTGATCCACCTAGCATACAATAGGTAGTCACGATTGCTGCAGTAATGGTATTAGTCCATGTTAAATCCCAGCCTAGCAAGGTCGATAGGATGATCGAAGGTGCAGCTATCGTCACTCCAGTAGATAAAGCTCTGGGGATTAAAAACAATAAACTCGTTAAGATGCGTGTTTTAGCATCAAATCTTTTTTCTAAAAATTGATAAGCTGTATAAACTTTTAATTGGTAATAATGCGGAATGAATGTCACTGATAGGACAATCATGGCGATTGGAAGTCCTAAATAAAATTGGACAAAGCGCATGCCATCAGTGTAAGCTTGGCCCGGAGCCGATAGAAATGTGATGGCTGAAGCCTGAGTAGCCATCACCGACAACAATATGTGGTACCAAGGCAATTCCCTGTCGGCAAGTAAAAATCCCTTTAAGGAATGTTTGGTTTGTTTTCCTTGCCAACTACCGTAAGCAACAATTCCACCAATGGTTAACGTCAAAACAATCCAATCTAAATATTCCATATCCTATTGAAATTGATTAGAAAAGATCACGAAGAAAATAATGACTGAAATTAGAAATGCGATTAGGCCAAAATACCATTTGCCCCATCGGGGATTTATTTTTTCAGATTCCATATTGGAGCGGCTTTGATAGTCAAATTTAATTCGATTTTTTCTTTATTCATAAATATAACAATCATTTTGGAATAGTTATTTTTGCTAATTACCTTTGCACTCCAAATTACGCGGGCGTGGTGGAATTGGTAGACATACCAGACTTAGGATCTGGCGCCGCGAGGCATGGGGGTTCGAGTCCCTTCGCCCGTACCAATGGCAAGCCCTCAACACTATTAAGGTTTTGGGGGCTTTTTTTAATAGAAATTTTAAATATAATCATATGAATATTTCACTCAACCACGCAAATGATTTACAAGGTCGTTTGACAGTTGTTGTATCCGAGGCCGATTATCAAGAGAAAGTTGACGCCAAATTAAAGGATTATCGCAAGAAGGCTAACATTAAGGGCTTTCGTCCAGGGATGGTTCCGACCGCTTTGGTCAAAAAATTATATGGACAATCTGTTCTTGTGGAAGAAATTAATCACTTATTGGGTCATACGGTCAGCGATTATATTAAGGAAAATAAATTGAATTTAGTGGGTGAGCCACTTCCAGCCATTGAGGAGACGGATTCCATCGATTGGGAAAAAGATACAGAGTTTACTTTTCATTATGATTTAGGATTTCACGGTGATTTTACGTTGGACCTGTCAAAAATAAAATCACTTACTTCTTACGAAATCAAGGCTGAAAAAAAAGAAATCGAAGAGACGATTGAAAATCTTAAAAAGCAATTTGGAGAGCAAACGCATCCAGATACAGTGGAAGATCGAGATCTAGTTTTTGGTACATTTACCCAAGGGGATTGGGTTGAGAAGTCTGCGATTCCTTTACATGCGATCAAAGATAAGTTCAAAAAAATATTTTTGGGCGCTAAAAAAGAGGATAGCTTGAAATTTGACATCGACAAGGTATTTGTGGACGATAAATCTTTGGCATTAGCTACCGGCAAAAAAGAAGATGAGGTAGCTGATTTAAAAGGAGAGGTAACGTACGTAGTAGAGGATATTACGCGTCAAATTCCATCTGAATTAAACGTGGCATTTTTTGATAAAGTATTAGGTGCGGGAAAGGCAACAGATGAAAAAACCTTTAGAGAAGAATTGGTTAAGATCGTCGATGAGAATTATAAAAGAGAAGCCAATTATTTACTAAAAATAGATGCGGAAAAGGCTTTGTTGGATCAAATTAAAATTGACCTGCCAGATGCTTTTTTAAAGACTTGGCTTATTCGCATCAATGAAGGAAAATTCACTCCTGAGGATATAGAAAAAGACTTTGATAATGTCAAAAAGGATATTCGTTGGAATTTAATTAAAAATAGTGTCGCGGATAAATTTGAAGTTAAAGTAGAGTATGCCGAGGTAGTGGAAAAAGCCAAAGATATGGTTCGTCAACAGTTTGGTGGTTATTTATCGTCTGACCAACCAGGCATCGAAGAGATGATTGAAAAAATTGCGATGGGATATTTAAGTGATAAGTCTAAGTCGGATAATTTCATGAACTTATACAATCAAGCATTTGCGGATAAAGTTTCCAATGCCATTGTTGAGAATATTTCATTCAAAACAAGTAAAATAGATGTGGACAAATTTAAAGCGATAGCCGCCGCATTGTAATTAAAAAAATAAAATTTTTAAAGAAGCCCCGTTTTTGCGGGGTTTTTTGTGAACTAAGCCATCGGTTTTTCGGTTTAGTGCATATCAATTTTAACTCGAAAAATTGTAAATTTGAATCTTAAATATAAAAATCATGATTCCTAAGGATTTATCTGGAGAAGAATTTCGTAAGTATGCCGTACACCATAGAGGTTTAAATGGCCTTGCCGTTGATCAATACATGAACAATATTGGCGATCGTCCTATTCATCAAATTGAAGATATGACTCAATACATTATTGAAGAGCGTCCCATGCGCTTTGCTCAAATTGATGTATTCTCTCGCTTAATTATGGATCGTATCATTTTTATGGGAGTTCCTGTGGATGATTATATGGCTAACATTATTGTGGCCCAACTGCTTTTTATGGAATCTACGGATGCTAAAAAAGACATTGTCATGTACATCAATAGCCCAGGTGGTTCTGTTTATGCAGGTTTAGGGATTTATGATACCATGAATTACATACGTCCTGATGTTTCAACCGTTTGTACCTCTTTAGCGGCCTCAATGGGTGCAGTTTTATTGGCAGGAGGTGCCGCTGGAAAACGTTCGGCATTAGAGCATGCGCGAATTATGATACACCAACCTTCCGGCGGAGCTCAAGGACAATCACGTGATATTGAGATTACCGCTAGAGAGATTGTCAAAATACGTCAAGAGTTGTATGAAATTCTGGCTAAACATTCAGGTAAATCATTTGAAGAAATCGAAAAAGATTCAGATCGTGATTATTGGATGAAATCAGAGGAAGCAAAAGCGTATGGTTTGATCGATGAAATTTTAACTCGGACTGTCTAATTTATGGCAACGAAAAAAATAAATTGCTCTTTTTGTGGCCGTTCTAAAAATGAGGTGGGCATGTTATTGTCCGGAATTGAAGGACATATTTGTAATAACTGTTTGCAACAGGGTTATGAGGTAGTTAAAGAGGAATTAGGGTCAGAGGGGAAGGAAAAATCAAGCGATAAAAAGTTTAATTTAGTTAAACCTAAAGATTTAAAAGCGTATTTAGATGAATATGTCATCGGGCAGGATGAGGCTAAAAAACACTTGTCTGTGGCTGTATACAATCATTATAAGCGTTTGATGCAACCTGCGTCAAATGATGAAGTGAAGATCGAGAAGTCCAATATTTTAATGGTTGGTGAGACAGGTACTGGAAAAACGTATTTAGCTAGAACATTAGCTCAACGACTTCAGGTGCCTTTTTGTATCGCTGATGCAACTGTCATTACAGAGGCTGGATATGTAGGAGAAGATGTAGAAACTATTTTGACTCGGCTTTTACAAGCAGCCAATTACGATGTGGCTAAGGCTGAATGTGGCATTGTATTCATTGACGAAATCGATAAAATTGCTCGAAAATCAGATAATCCATCGATTACCCGAGATGTATCTGGGGAAGGAGTTCAGCAAGCACTTTTGAAATTATTAGAAGGGTCCATTGTGAATGTACCGCCGCAAGGAGGGAGGAAGCATCCGGACCAAAAAATGATTGCAGTCAACACAGAAAACATTTTATTTATTTGTGGGGGTGCTTTTGATGGGATTGGTCGACATATTGCCAAAAGACTAAATGCAAGACCTATCGGTTTTTCAGGGGATGATACTTTTCACAAGTCTTTTGAACAAGACCAAATTATGAAATATGTTTCGGCCCAAGATTTAAAATCTTTTGGATTGATTCCTGAATTATTAGGTAGGCTACCGGTCATCACCTATTTAAATCCCTTAGACAGTACAGCTTTATTATCGATCTTGACAGAACCTAAAAATGCTCTTGTTAAACAATATAGTAAGCTTTTTGAGATGGAGGGTGTTAAGTTATCTTTCTCAAAAGAGGCATTGAGCTATTTAGTGGAACAAGCCATGCAATTTAAATTAGGAGCTCGCGGATTAAGATCAATTATGGAAGCCATTATGAATGACGCGATGTACGAAATCCCTTCTCAAGAAAATCTAAAAGATTTTAAAGTCGATTTAACCTATGCTAAAACAAAGTTTGAAAGAACTGTTTTCCATCAAATTGATCATGTTGCTTAATTTCAAAACGTTAATTATTCCTTTTTTGCTATTAACTGTGAGCTCATGCTCGCGGACTAAAGGTTATTTTTCTAATGATCTAAGCCGAAATATGGTCACGGTCAAGGAAGAACCGGAATTATTAGCCAGTCATTCTAAGGTTTTACCTAGCCAAACTTTTCTTGAATCTCCGACGAAAATGTTGGTGATTGCCCCCACAAATCCATCGGCCGATCTCGAAATCAATCAAGCGCATGCAGCGGTTTCAAAGCTTAATTCGAAGAGAGATTTAATGATCAAAAAAAAGCTATACCAAAAAGAAGTAGCTCAAACCATTCAAAAATTTAAGGCACAAAATAAAATAGCTGAAAAAAAATCGGGGGCGATCCATTGGGAACCTCGATTGAAAATTGGCGTCACATTACTAGTGATTGGTATTGTTCTTAGTATTTTTGGGCTAGGTTTAATCGGAGGTATTTCGGCTTTTGTCGGATTGCTTTTTACCATTTTAGGATTGTTAAATACCTATTATTGACATGCCGACTAAATTCGTTTTCCTACACGGATTTGGGGAAGACCAACGCGTTTGGTCTGATTTTTTACCCTTATTTTCTTGGCCTTTTGAATCGATCGTTGTCGACTATTCCACATGGACCGATTGCACGGATATCCAGGATTATGCAAGTAGAATCATGTCTAATTTGCCCTTGAATACGAAATTCATTTTAGTGGGTCACTCCATGGGGGGATATGTAGCGCTAGCCATGGCTGAACAATTTGAAAATGTGATTGACCAGGTCATCATGCTTCATTCAAGCCCATTTTCAGATACAGATGAGAAGAAATCTGAACGCCAAAGGACGATTGATTTTTTGAAAAAATATCCCGTCAAAGATTTTTTAGGTCCCTTTGTTCCAAATCTATTTGCCCCAAAATTTGCTGAAACTCATCCCGAACTCCTGAAAAATTTGATCGTTCGGTATCAAGCTATTTCCAAAGATGGTTTGATTGCTTCTACCTATGCCATGAAGAATAGGTCTAATTATGAAAGGTTTTTAGCTAAGACAAGAATTCCCTTTTTATTTATTCATGGCAGCGAAGATGCATTAATTTCCACTGATTTAATTAAAGAAGTTTTACAAGATAAAGCCCAACATAAATTAGTAATTTTACAAGGTGTAGGTCATCAGGGGCAATATGAAGCACCTGATGCTTGTTTTGAGGCCATAAAAGCATTTATTGAATGATGTCAAAAAAAATAGTCATTGCGCTAGATGGATTTTCCTCTTGTGGAAAAAGTACAACGGCTCGTCATGTAGCCGCTGTTTTGCATTATGCGTTTGTCGATTCCGGTGCGATGTACCGAGCAGTGGCCTTGTATTTTCATCGAAATAAGATTTCCTTGTTGGATTTGAAACAAGTGGCGAATGCTTTATTAGAAATTGAAATTTCCTTCCAATTTAATCCGCTTAAACAATCTTCAGACACCTATCTAAATGGTGAAAATGTTGAAAGTGAAATTAGAAAAATGTTTATTTCGGATATGGTTAGCCAAGTGAGCGCATTGCCCATCGTTCGGCATGCGATGGTGGCGCTCCAACAAAAAATGGGAGAGAAAAAAGGGATAGTGATGGACGGACGAGATATAGGTACGGTTGTTTTTCCGAACGCAGAATTGAAGATATTTATGACGGCTGAACCACATATTAGGGCTCAGAGACGTAAGTTAGAGCTTTTGCAAAAAGGAGAGGATTTACCCTTAGAGGAAATTGTTGAAAATTTGCGGAAGCGGGATGAAATTGATTCTAATCGAAGTGAAGGCCCACTTAAAAGGGCTGATGACGCCATCGATCTAGATACCTCATTTAAAAGTATGGATGAACAAGTAGAGTTTGTTTTAGAACAAGTACGAAGGGTCCAACGTGAAATCAAATAAATCTATTTTGATTGTGGGCCATGGTTTGGCCGGCACCATATTAGCACATCATTTACATCAAGAAAATATTGAATTCCAGATTTGGAATTCAAGTCCTACCCATTTTACATCTTCAAATGCAGCCGGTGGTATTTTCAATCCTGTTACGGGTCGGAAATTAGAGCGAACTTGGTTAGCCAAGGAAATTTTCACCTATTTATTTTCATTTTATCCAGCTCTTGAAATCAAATTAAATGATTCCTTCTTTTTTCCAATGCCATTATTCAGACCCTTTGCAAACGCTGAAATGGCTAAATGGTTACTTGACCGACGTGTTGAAATTGACAATGAATTCTTAGATTGGAAATCGGATGGTGTCTGGGTAAATAATGCGGGATGGGTAGATGTGCCCCATTTATTACAAGCATCTCAATTATTTTTTAAAGAGTTGGGTGTGTTTTTCGAAAAAGAATTTGTTTCAGGTCAATCGGATAGTTCAAATTTTACTCATGTTATCTTTTGTGAAGGATTTCATGGAATGAAAAATCCCTTGTGGTCTTGCTTGGATTTTTTACCTGCCAAGGGAGAATTGTTGAAAATTCAAACGATTCAAGCAGATCCTTCATTTATCTTAAATAAAAATGGATTTTTATTGCCCATTGGGCGGAATGCTTATAAAGTTGGAGCTACCTATCGCTGGGATGAATTTGGGCCTGAGTCCACCGTTTCTGGTTATGAAGAACTGAAAGATAAATTGGCCCAATTTAAAGTACACGAATATATTGAAATAGAGAAAATGGTCGGAATCAGGCCGGCCACTCAAGATCGACGACCTTTTGTTGGTATGCATCCTGAAAAACCTTTTGGCATATTTAATGGATTTGGCTCTAAGGGCGTTTCGCTAATCCCATATTTTGCCAATGAATTTATTGGCGAATTACAAGGAAAAAAAATGGTTCATCCTGATGCATCAATTCGACGATTTAATCATTTATTTTCCATTTAAATCATTAAATTTGATTTCTCTTTATTCTAAATGCGGCCTACTATTAAATGCTTATTGGTTTTGTTTATGGTGAACTTTTGCACAGGTTTAGTCGCGCAAGATTTTTATCCATCACAAAGGTCTTTTGAAAAGACTCGAATTCAATATCAAAAGTTTGTTTGGCATTTTTTTTCAAGTCAAAATTTCGAAGTTTATTACTTTGGTAAAAATGAAAATTTAGCAAGAACGACCATCCAATTTGCGGAAAGTGATTTTCAAAAGATTACTCAATTGTTAAGTTATACTCCTTTTCAAAAAACTAAAATATTTGTTTACCCTTCTCAATCGGAACTATTGCAGTCAAATAGTGGGATCAGTTTGAATAGTCCCAATGAAGTTGAGAGTGAAAATTTGTCCAAATTTAGATTTGAAATTTCCTTTAGTGAGGATTTGTCAAACTTTAGAAAAAATTTGGTTAAAGAAATCTCT
>Ga0214163_1000759_pt1 | contig 14514 bp, 13 predicted proteins | sample LakMenepilimnion_2_FD_153001 | JGI IMG/M metagenome (GOLD analysis project Ga0214163, IMG submission 153001) | Freshwater microbial communities from Lake Mendota, WI - Practice 15JUN2010 epilimnion v4 | ecosystem: Environmental > Aquatic > Freshwater > Lake > Epilimnion/Euphotic zone | place... | reverse complement strand
TTGATGGTACGCGTCAAGCGGCAGGGGGAGCATCTTATGGGGGGCATTTTGCCAACTGGATGCAGGCGACTACCTCGCACTTCAAATGTCTAATTGCCCATGCGGGATTAGTGAATTCGGAGGCCCAGTGGGGTACCTCGGATGTGATTTGGGGTCGGGAATTGATGAATGGAGGTGCACCTTGGGTACCTACAAAAACGTGGAAAGAGCAAAATCCGATGCGTTATGCGGCTAATTTTAAAACACCAATGCTTTTAACGGTAGGGGAGAATGACTTCCGAGTGCCGATTAATAATACCATTGAGAACTGGAGCATTCATCAGAGATTAAAAATTCCTAGTAAATTAATTGTTTTTCCAGGTGAAAATCATTGGATTTTAAATCCCGAAAATTCGAAGTTTCATTATCAGGAAGTTGGCAACTGGTTGAGCACCTATTTAAAATAATTTCTCTAGCTTTACTAACTTTTAGAAAGTTAGTAAAGCTGAACCATAACTCCCTTTTTGATAGATTCATCACAGGCAAAAGCGATGCGAAGGCTGTTTACGGCGTCATCCAAATGATCCTTTAAATCCACATTTTCTTGAATAGCTTTTAAGAAATACAGTTGCTCGCGATCACATAATTCTTGATGATTGGGCTCGTCTGTTAAATTAATCCACTCATCATCCCGGCTAAATTCATTGTTGGCATCTAAGTCGGCCCAATGAACTCGAAGTGATTCTGTTTTAGTATGAGCTTCAATGGAGGAAGATTTTCCTTCGCCACCGGCTTCTTTGGCAACAATAGAAACAGAACCTTTAGGTCCAAATACATCTTTGACAAAATAAGCTGTTTGTGAAATCATGGGTCCCCAACCAGCTTCATACCAACCTACGGATCCATCTTCAAAATGAATTTGTAGTTGGCCATAATTATAATTTCCTGCCGGGATGTCTTCTGTCATTCTAGCGCCAATGGCAGAAACACGCACCGGTTTCGAGCGGGTCATTTGGCACATAACGTCAATATAATGAACGCCACAATCCACAATCGGACTTAAACTCTTCATTAAATTACGATGCACATCCCACATATATCCGTGACTTTGCTGGTTTAAATTCATTCGCATCACCAAAGGCTTACCTAGGTTTTTGGTCATTTCAATGAACTTAATCCAGGAAGGGTGATGCCGTAATATATAACCAACGACTAATTTTTTTCCTGATTTCAATACAGCCTTAGCCACATTTTCGGCTCCAACTAATGAGTCTGCAATGGGTTTTTCTAAAAATACATGGCAACCTGCTTCTAATGCTGCCACTGAATATGCCTCGTGAGTATCTGGGTAAGTTGAAATGCAAACAGCATCGGGTTTAGTTTCTTTCAAAGCCGTATAATAATCCGAGAATAATGCTTGGCCTCCCCCTAATTCCTGATTTAATTTTTCCTTACTCGCACCTGTGGAAACTAAGCCGCAAATTTCAAAACCTGAGAGGGTGTGATATGCTTTTGCATGGGAGGCTCCCATATTGCCGCAGCCTACTACCAATACACGAATATTTTTTGATTGAGTCATTTTAAATTTTTTATCCCTTGAAATTAAAAAGAATGATTAGAAATTACATCTTTTCAAATTAGCTATTATTGAAATTAAGTAAAATTTTATTTTTTTATTTCAATAATAGACCTCATCGGTATGATTTACCTTGTCGTATTTAGCGCATTTTGACAAGAGAATTGGATAATAAAAAAAATCCTGGCCGAAGTATGGGATTTTTTATTTTGTCGAATTTGATTTCTCTTTGCGGTGATTTTTCAAAAAATCGTATAGCCGAAATGAATGAATCGATTTCGAAATCTTTTTTACTATGTGTCTCAGCTAAATTTTACACTGACCATTTGCGTTAATAGTCTTGAGACATTGGATGAATCATTAGCTCATCGATGACCACATGCGCGGGTTGATTCATGATATAAAAAATACTTTCCGCCATATCTTCGCAGGTTAGCCATTCTTTATGCGCTTCAGAACCTTGGGGTTCAGGGTGAAACATGGTGTCAACTAAACCTGAATAAACGGTAGATACTTTTATACCGTCTCTTCTAACCTCTTTTCTTAGCGCTTCTGTGAAAGCATGTTGGGCATATTTTGATGAACAATATAAGGCACCTCCATCAAAAACACGTTTTGCGACATCAGAAGCCACGGATATAATATGTCCCTTTTTTGCCTCCTTCATAAAAGGCAAAACTGCTTTTGAGAAAAGAAATGTCCCTTTTACATTGGTGTCGAAAATGGTATCCCAAGATTGCCCAGAAAAAGATTCTGTTGGGCCAAAAGTCCCAGTACCTGCATTATTGATTAAAAAATCAATTTTCTGAAAGGTATGCGCCGTTTTGTTGATGGTTTGTTGGACAAAGTCCTCATCTGCTACATCACCCACAAAATACAATGGTCTGTGTCCAAGGTCAGTAATTTCGGTTGCCAAGTCTTTTAATTCGCCTTGGCTTCTGGCGACAATGGATATTTGGAAATTATTTTTTGCTAACAATAGCGCTAGGGCACGTCCAATTCCTTTGGATGCTCCTGTGATGATCGCTGTTTTTGTTTGGGATTGCATTGGGTGGTTGGATTATTTGAGGTCTGTAAATTAATTAATTTATCACTTTCTTTTTGTGTTTAATTTCAAAGAATGATTTACATCAGCTACTTATATAAAAATTTAAAATACATTTAATTGTAATATATTTTTATTAATTTAAATAATTCCCATAATATTTAACATAATGCCATGAAAAAAGTCATTGATATTTTGGCCAAAAAGGGCTCTTACGTAATTTCAGTTTCTCCTGAAACAAAAATTATTTCAGCGTTACAGATTATGCAGGAAAAGAATATTGGCTCCGTAGTAGTTTTGCAGCAAGGCAAGTATCTGGGTATTTTGACTGAGCGCGATTATGCTCGAAAAGTTGTTTTATTGGATAAGAACTCTTCTGACACTTCGGTTGCTGAAATTATGACAACGAATTTACCATGGATCGATCGGACTACGCGTCTTGAAACCTGCATGGTCATCATGTCTGAAAAAAATATTCGATATTTACCGGTAGTTGAAGATGGGGAATTAATGGGAATTATTTCGATTAATGATTTAATTCGTTCAACGATAAATAGCCATTTAGATACGATCGAGCATCTCAAGAATTACATTAATGCCTAAATGACAAATAGTATAGCGACTAAAAAAATTTGCTTTTTAGTAAATCCTTTAAAAAAATCAAGTAAAATTAAAACCTATTACGAGTGGGTCTTAAATGAAATAGGTATCCAAAGGCCTCAGTGGCTCATTGATTTTTATCAAGAAGGTTGGCCATCGAACTTACTCCATTACGAGGAAGTTTGGGTTATGGGGGGCGACGGTACCTTCAATTATTTTGTGAATACATACCCGGATTGTTCCATTCCCATAGGTTTATTTGAAGGGGGCACGGGCAATGATTTTTATTGGAAAGTTTTTGGTAAAATCACTCGGGAAGAACATTTGGGTCATATTTTGAAGGGTATTACTGCAAGTTTAGATGCTGGCCAAGTTAATCACATGATTTTTTTAAATGGAGTCGGGATTGGTATCGAAGGAGATGTATTAAAATCGATGAAAGCGATTCGTTTTATTGGTGGTGCATTAGGGTATTATTTAGCGGCCATACCACAGCTATTTAAATTCAAATCGTATGAAATTTCTTTTGATCGTGCCGGCAAAATAATTTCAAAAAAAGTTTTTTTATGCATGGTATTTAATTCATCACGAGCAGGGGGTGGGTTCCATTTTTTCCCTATGGCCTCTATTCAAGATGGCGCTTTAGATATGATGTTGTGCAATCCCATAGCCGTCATTAAACGTCTTTTTTATATGCCGCTTATTCAAAAAGGCAAACATGTTAACTATCCTTTTTTAGCGTTTTCAACGGTGCAATCAACGACCATACAATGTAATCGATTATTAAATGCCCAGGTGGATGGAGAAGTTTTAGAGGCAGACACTTTTGATTTTAAATCTCTTCCTGCTAAATTCAAGTATATTGTTCCTCATTCGTTTTCTTAAAAATTAAATTCATGCCTCGTAAAATTCTATTTTTGTTTTTTTTGATCTTTACTTCATTCCTAGCTATTTCACAAGACAGTGATAAGCAAAAAGTGATCGCTCGATTAAGCAAATTAGAACTTGCCTATGGTCAAATAGCACAAAAAATTTGGAGTTTAGCTGAAGTAGGATACAAAGAGAAGCAAAGTTCTTTATTGCTTCAAGAAACGTTGAAACAAGCAGGATTTACCATTGATGCTGGGGTTGCCGACATACCTACGGCCTTTGTTGCGACTTTTGGTCAGGGAAAACCTGTGATAGGTATTATGGCTGAATATGATGCCTTACCTGGATTGTCACAAGATTCCATACCTGTGAAACGCTCTTTAGGTGCTAATTCGGGACATGCTTGCGGCCATCATTTGTTTGGGACAGGTTCTGTGGCAGCGGCCATTGCAGTGAAAGAATGGATGAAAGAAACGGGTCAAAGAGGTACCATAAAATTATATGGATGCCCCGCTGAAGAAGGGGGTGCGGGAAAAGTTTATATGGTCCGTGCAGGTTTATTTGCGCAATCTGATGTCATGTTGCATTGGCATCCCAACGATGAAAATACGGTAGCTGCCTCTTCTTCGTTGGCCAATAAAGCTGGAAAATTTCGTTTTTATGGATTAGCTTCTCATGCGGCTGCCTCACCTGAGCGGGGACGTTCTGCTTTGGACGCAGTAGAGTCAATGAATTATATGGTTAATATGATGCGAGAGCATGTCCCTTCGTCCACTAGAATTCATTATGTTATTACGAATGGTGGGAAAGCACCTAATATTGTACCTGATTTTGCTGAAGTGTATTATTACATTCGCTCTCCCAATCGAAACATTGTGTTTGATGTTTGGGATCGCGTTGAAAAGGCTGCTGAAGGAGCAGCATTAGGTACAGGCACTAAATTTGAAGTGGAGCTGATCAGTGGGGTCTATGAGATTTTGCCTAACGCATATTTAGCCGAGCTTATGGCGAATAATTTAAAAACAGTGGGTGGATATGTCCTTTCACCGACAGAAATAGCCTTTGCGAAACAGCTCCAACAAACCCCCGGGATGGAGGTAATTGATTTAAAAACGACGAACCAAGTTTTATTAAATCATCCTGATCCGAGTTCGGGTGGATCCACCGATGTGGGTGATGTTTCATGGGTGGTGCCAACCATCGGCTTGGGAACCGCCACTTGGGTTCCAGGTACCTCGGCACATAGTTGGCAAGCAGTCGCTTCCGGCGGAACAAGTATAGGCCGAAAAGGAATGATGGTAGCCGCCAAAACCATGGCTCTAACAGCCCTTGATTTATTTAAAAACCCGAAAATGATTCAAGAAGCCACGGAAGAATGGACAAAAAAACGTGGCGTGGATTTTCAATACAAGTCCTTATTAGGAACTAGGAAACCTGCCTTGAATTATCGGGATAATTAGTGGGCAAGATTGAATTTGATCCATTCCGCATACATTAATATTGTTTACAATTTTTCTCTCGCGTTAATCCTCAAGGGTCACCATGACTTGAACTCTTTATTTTAGTTTTACCCGTGAATTAGTTTCCCTTAGAATTCAAAATAAATAGCCAGTAAATGATTATTTATACTGTAAACGTTTGTGATTTAAATATATTTATCGTAATATTGCAATATAATAATATATCATGGGGATCACCAAAACAGATCTATTTTCATTGGAGCAAAATGCCATGGCACACATGGCTAAAGTTTTAGGACATCCTGCCCGCATTGCCATTTTGGAGTATTTGGTGAAGTCAAATTCTTGTATCAATGGTGATTTGGTTCAGGAATTAGGACTTGCTCAGGCGACGATTTCCCAACATTTACGTGAATTAAAGGAAGTCGGTTTTATTCAAGGAACTATTGAGGGGGTTTCAATTTGCTATTGCATTAATCCAGAAAAATGGGCTGAATTTAGCCAATTATTCGGTGTATTTTTTGACAATTATTATGTTTTAAAACAATCTAACTGCTGTTAATGATGAGCTTTCCACGTATGCATGTGTCACTTTATGTCAGCAATTTAGCGGCATCAGTGAATTTTTATACCACTTTCTTTGGCAAGGCTGCTGATAAAGTTAAACCAGGTTATGCCAAATATATCCTGGAAAAACCATCCCTTATTATATCATTTATTGAAAATCCAGAACGCGTTCAAGCAAATTTTGGACACCTCGGTTTTCAGATGGAAACACTCGAGGAAATGACCGAATTATTGGAGAAAGCGCGTAGACAAGGGATTGTTTCAAAAGAAGAAATAGGCACCTCATGCTGTTATGCTAAACAAGATAAATTTTGGGCCACAGACCCTGATGGGGTTCAATGGGAAGTTTATTATTTCCATGAAGATGCTGAATTTAATGATCCACATTATGCTTCAGAAGATGCAGCTGCTTGTTGCATGCCAACCTCTGGACAAAAAGAAAAAATTAAAATATCTGAATTAACGGCTGTTGACACGTGCGCACCAGGATCCGGCTGTTGCTAATTGAATAGGCAATGAATCATACTTTGAACGAAAATATAGAATCGATTTTGGCGCTCTCAATTAGTGAGGAGCGTAGATCTTTGCTTCAACCCTTGATTGATTACATCAAATCAAAACGAGAGAAGGGGCAGCCCATTCGCCTGAATTTCATTTGTACACATAATTCTCGGCGCTCACAGTTCTCTCAAATTTGGGCACAAACGGCTGCGGATTATTTCGAAATACCTGCTTTTTGTTATTCCGGAGGTGTCGAAGTAACCGCTTGTAATGAGCGAACCATTCATTCCTTGGAACGTTCAGGTTTTATTATATCTAAGCATGGCCATTCCAACCCCATTTATTTTATTCTTCAAGCAAAGGACACCCGACCTATCCTTGTTTTTTCAAAGTTGTACGATGATATCATTAATCCACACGGAGTTTTTGCAAGCATCATGACTTGTTCCCATGCAGATGAAAATTGTCCTGTTGTTCCAGGTTCAGAAGTAAGGATTCCTGTTCGATATGAGGATCCTAAGGAATTTGATGATACAGCGATGGAGTCTGTAAAATATGACGAACGCTCTCAGCAAATTGCCAGCGAGATGTTTTACGTTTTTTCTAGGGTCTAGGTCAACTTGTATGGTCTCTGACGATGAGCCAACGACCCTTGATTTTTTTCATTAAAATGGTGAAATATCCACCGATATCCCCCTTTTGGGGACGGGCCAATTGCCATTTGCCTAAAATCCAGGCTGTTTTACCCGCCGTTACATCAATTTCCTTGATATCAAATGTTAAATTCCCCATCGTTTCTTGATCAGGATATGTCGTCAGGTATCTTTGTAATGTGGCTTTCCAACCGCTAGTCACGCCATTTTTGCCAATAAACTTAAGGTCTTCGGAATGATCGTAATATTCCATGAAACCAGGTATATCGCCCCTATTCCATAAATCTACTTGAGTTTTTAAGATATTTTCGATCACTTTTTGCTCTTTGATACTCTGGCTAAAAATTACTTGACATGGAAACAAGATTAAAAAGGCAAACAATTTCATACGGTTGTTAGGTTAGAAAAACAAAATTGTGGACAAATCTTTAATTTTGATAGCAATATAAATACTAGATTTTTAATTGACCGATTATTGTATCATTTTTGTTAATTAATTTAAGAAACCTGTTTTTTTGTGCGCAAAATTTTCACGGTTCAATGCCAACTATTATGACAGGAATTATACAGAAAATGAGTCTTAAAGATTTGTCTTTTGTGGCATTTGTCCCTAGGACAGCTGTTGTAGAAACGTTTGTACCTCTAAGTATAGAAGCAAATATATAATATGCCGAAAATTACCTCTAATGCACATTTACATGCAAACTCAGTTGCGATTTTAGACCCTAGTGGGGAGTATACTTACCAACAATTAATCGATGCGTCCAACCAATGGGCGTATCGATTTTTGTTAGGGGCAACTGACTTAGATGGTGCTCGAGTGGCCTTTATGGTTCAACCCGGTTTTCATTATGTAGCAGTCCAATGGGGAATATGGAAAGCCGGTGGAGTGGCAGTTCCCTTATGTGTCACCTATCCGATCGCCTCTTTGCAATATGTTTTGGAGGATACCGGGGCTTCTCAGGTGGTGATTGACACTGATTTTCAAGAAGTTTTATTGCCGTATGTGCAGTCAAGCCAATTGAAATACCATTTAGTTCATGAAGAAGTGCACCCACAGGAAATGAGTTTGCCTGAGGTTTCTTCTGACCATCCCGCGATGATTTTGTATACGTCTGGCACCACTTCACTTCCCAAAGGGGTGGTAACCACGCATGGAAATATTGATTTTCAAATGAATTGTCTGGTGCAAGCTTGGGAATGGAAAGCATCCGATCGGACAATTTGTATTTTGCCCTTGCATCATATTCATGGGATTATTAACGTGATTGGTTGCAGTTTGTCAGTTGGTGCCATCTGTGAGTTTATGCCAAAATTCAATGCTGTTGAAGTATTCAATCGCTTAGTTTCAGGTGAATTGACGGTATTTATGGCCGTTCCTACGATTTATTTTAAACTTATTTCACATTGGGATACTTTGGCCCACTCGGATCAAAAAGTGATCTATTCATCCTTGATAAAATTCCGTTTAATGGTTTCTGGATCTGCTGCATTACCAGTTTCAGTGATGGAAAAATGGCACAGAATTAGTGGTCATTGGCTCCTAGAGCGATATGGAATGACGGAAATAGCCATGGCCATTAGTAATCCATTTCACGGGGAAAGAAGGCCTGGCCATGTCGGTCTTCCATTGCCCGGAGTTTCCGTGCGTTTGATGGGGGATAATGAAGAAATTAAAGAAGATTTAGAACCTGGAGAAATACAAATCAAGGGACCTAATGTTTTCCAATCGTATTGGAATAAACCCACAGCGACCCAAGAAACGTTCACGGAAGACGGTTGGTTTAAAACTGGCGATGTAGCCCACTTAGATGGCGGATATTATAAAATTTTAGGACGTAGCTCCGTGGATATTATCAAGTCTGGCGGATATAAACTCTCTGCATTAGAGATTGAAGAGGTGTTACGCATCCATCCCAATGTCGAAGATTGTGGGGTGGTGGGTCTACCAGACGACGAATGGGGTGAAGTAGTTGCCGCCGTCTTAGTCTTAAAAAATGCGTTGACAAAAGAAGAAATAAATACCTGGTTGCGTGAACGTTTACCAGGGTATAAGGTTCCTAGACTGTATCATTTTGTGGATGAATTACCTCGAAATGCGATGGGAAAAGTGACCAAAAATGAGTTGAAAATAATGTTCTAAAGAGGTATTTCTTAAATGAAATCTAGGTATGAAAAAAATAGTTTTTGTTTTCCTTTTTTTGAGTTTTGGGGTTCAGGCTCAAAAAAATATAACGACTGCCTCGGATGCCACGGCTCCCTTGCATGCCTTAAAACCCGATTACCCCACGCCTTATGGTGTTCCAGCCGTTTCTGACATTCAAAAAACGATCGATCGCATATTTGATTATTTAGAAAGAGCAACGCCTTCTCATTTTGTGGATAAAAGTTTCGGGGAAATTTGGAATCCTACACGTGGATATTCGGACCAAGTCGTTTTCGCGAAAGGAGATTTTAGGCCTATTTCCTATGAATGGGGCGTAACTTATTCGGGAATGCTGGATTTATACCGATTGACCGGAGAAGTAAAATATAGAGACTATGTATTTAAGCGTTTGGAGTTGATTTCAACGGCGATCGAATCAGCACGCTCTTATGATGAAGTAAATAAGTTGAAGCCTCATACCTTAAAAGGTTTAATTCAACCCAAAGCCTTGGATGATATCGGCGCTATGGCCATGGCTGTTTTGAAAGCTAAAAAATCAGGTTTTTCGTCGGACATGTCATATGTGACACAGCGTGCTTCAGATTTTATTTTGAAGGAAGAGCATCGTTTGCCTGATGGTACATTGGTACGTATTCGGCCCTTGAAAAATACGATGTGGCTGGATGATGTGTATATGTCGATTCCGGCGTTGCTCCAACTAGGCGTCGCGAATCAGCAAGAAAGTTATTTTGATGAGTCATTTAAGCAATTTTCAGCCTATCAGAAGCGGATGTTTAATCCTACATTGAATGTTTTTATGCATGGGTATTTAGAAGGAGCGGAAGAACATCCAGAGTTTCATTGGGCCAGAGCGAATGGTTGGGCTTTATTGACCACTTCAGAAATGCTGATGTATTTACCGGCCAACCATCCGGGTCGGAAATTCATGTTGGGCCAATTGAAAAACCACTTAAAAGGATTGATGAGCTTACAAGACGGTACGGGATTTTGGCATCAATTATTAGATAAAAACGATTCGTATTTAGAAACTTCTGCCACGGCCATTTATGCGTATGTCATCGCGAATGCCATTAATAAGGGTTGGCTCGATCCTAAGATTTATGCCCCCGCGGCTATATTAGCTTGGAATGCGGTTAATTCTCGCGTCAATGCACAAGGGCAAGTAGAAGGCACATGTGTGGGAACCGGTTTAGCTTGGGATCCTGCCTTTTATTATTTTAGACCGATCTCACCATTTGCGGCGCACGGCTATGGACCTACTTTATTGGCCGGTTCAGCGATGATGGAAATGTTGAAAAAGTACTCCTTTGAAATCAATGATTCTGCGGTTCATTTATCCGGAAAGGGTAAGTGAAAATAATTTTTATCATTAGCTGACATTTATCAAAGTTTGATTTTTTAAATTCAATATCTTTGTGCCGTGAATCGCATTATTGCTCTTTTATTGTTTATGGCTATGCAAATACCTCTGATGAATCAGTGGTCGGCCGTCGCGTATTATCGAGTGAACCGTGATTTCATTGCCAAAAACCTTTGCGTAAACCGTGATAAACCGATGTTGAACTGTAATGGTCAATGTTATTTATCTAAACAATTAAAAGCTGCTGAGGATAAGGAGCAAAAATCTAACTCAGAGCGTTTAAATAAAATGCCTGAGGTAGTGCTCAGTTTTCAATCCATTCCAAGTCTTTTCAAGGCACGCTATTTCGAGCGCGCTGTGCTTGAAAATAATTTTCCAATTTCGGAAATCCATCCGAATTTCTCGGCCAAGGGCTTTTTTCATCCACCTCAGGTCTAATTAATTTTCTTGATTCTATTCCTGCGGCATTACGTCGTGGTTATTTCTCATTTTAATTAATTATACATGAAACAGCTATTAATAGCGGTGTTATTAGGTATAACATCACTCGCGCAAGCGCAAAAAATTAAAGTACTTAATTCGATTACAAACGAGCCTATCGTAGGAGCTAGCCTGAAAAAAGGCGGTAAAACAATTTCTATTTCAAATGAAAGAGGGGAATTTCAAGTTAAAGAAAAGGGGGAATTCACCGTAACGGCTTTAGGTTTTAAAGCGACGAAAACCACTGGGGAAACAAGCCCTATTTTTCTAGAAGAATCCACTCAAACCTTAGAATCAGTCGTGGTGACTGCCTCTCGCCAAGCAGCCACACGTGCGGAAACGCCCGTAGCTATTCATAAAATAGGATCTGCGCTTATTCAAGATACGAAAGCACTTCAATTAACGGAGATTATCAATAAGGTCCCCGGCGTGGTGATGTTGGACTACCGAAATGAACAACACGGGATGGGTATTCGTCAACCTTTTGGGACATCAGCGTATTTCTTGTATTTGGAAGATGGTTTAGCATTACGTCCTTTAGGGGTTTTTAACCACAATGCGCTGATTGAAACTAACTTGCAAGGATTGAATTCAGTGGAAGTAATTAAGGGCCCAGCGTCCTCTCTTTATGGCCCTGAGGCCGTGGGTGGAGCGATTAACTTGATCACGAAGACGGCACCGGGGATCCCGACGGTACAAGTGGGTTTACAAGTAGATGAGTGGGGTTACAACCGTGTGCAATTTACTGCAGGGGCTCAAGTAGGTAAGAAATGGTCGATTATGACGGGCGGTTATGTAGCGCGCCAAAAAGGTTCTTGGGCCTCTAATTCCGACTTCGACAAGTCTTCGATCAACGTACGTTTAGATTATCAATTTACGCCTAAGACAAAACTTTGGGGTTCTTTTGCCTATAATGACTACTTCTCGCAGACGGGTGGAAACATCGACAGTACGGGTTTTTATTCCCGTAGCTACAAAAGCCCGGCGGATTTCACCTACCGTTCTTCGTTCTCATCTCGTTCTCGGTTGACATTAGAGCACAAATGGTCGGACAATGCGAATTCTAGTTTGACTGCTTTTTATAGGGATAATGCCTTAGGCCAAAACCCATCCTATTCAATTTCCTGGACCAGTCCAGCAGTTACGGCGTCAGGACAGATAAACCAAAACAGTTTCAAAAGCTTTGGCTTGATGGGCCAACACACGCAAAATTTTGAATTTTTAAATTCAAAAATAGTCGCTGGGTTTTTATTTGATCGCTCGCCTAATGACTATTGGGCGTACAAAATCAACTTAGCCGCGACGCTTCGCCCAGACAAGAAATCGGTTGAGAAATTCATGATTACCCAAGTCTTACCATCGACGTTCTTGGGCAATTATTCGGCGGTGATTTGGAACAAAGCGGCTTACGCGCAATTTGACCTACATCCAGCAGAGAAATTGCGTCTTTCTTTAGGCGGTCGTTTCGATCAAATGTCATTTGACTATACGAACTTCATCGACAATTCGACGGGCACAAAAAGCTACGAGCAATTCTCACCTAAGTTAGGAATTACGTATGAGGCTTCTTCGGCCTTAGGTTTCTACGGTAATTTCTCCAAAGGCTTCTCGCCACCTGCCCTTTCAGCGGTATTCCGTGCGAGACCAGCGGCACAAGCCGCGGCAACGGGTGAGAAATTTTACCTAAGTATCGACCCGGCGGTTTTCTCGAATTATGAAGTAGGCGGTTGGGCTTCTTTACTTGCCAATAAAGTCTTCTTTGATTACACATTCTATCGTTTAGAGGGTAATAATGAGCTTTTAGGAATTCGCCAGCCGGATAACACGACGGATTATCAGTCGGCCGGAAAGACTTTGCACGAAGGAATTGAGTACCAAATTACTTATCGTCCGAACGATTCATGGAATTTCCGTTTTGGAGGTACGAATGCAAAACATACGTTTGTGGACTTTGTGTTAAGTACGCGTGTGTCAGATGCATTGAAAAATGTGAATGGCAAAGAAATGCCGCAAGCGCCTAACTTCATCGCAAACTCAGAGGTAACGTACAAGTACAAAGGAGCGCGTATTGCCTTAGAATGGCAAAAAATTGGGCCTTGGTTCCAAGATCAAGTGAACAAAGTAAGTTTCGAAGGGGTATCTGTTTTCAATCTAAGAATGGGATATAACTACAAAGCGTATCAATTCTTCACTAACATCTTGAATCTAGGTGATTCACTATATGCCACAACGGCAACGCGTGGAAATAACGCTACAGATAAATCAACGTATACGCCAGCGGCTCCTCGCACAGTGGTTGCCGGTGTACAAATCGACGTATTCCAACTATTCAAAAAATGAAAAAACTAACCTTTTTGCTCGTTTTTTTTGCGCAGGTCTCTTTCGCGCAAATGGTGTCTAATCCTTCTAATCAGGCGTTGGACCCCTCTTTTGCATTGAAATCAAACGGCGATGTCGTTTTATCTTGGGTAGAGAAATCAGCCAATGGGGTTTTGTTCTTTCGAAAAGTCAATCAGGGGCCTGCGGAGCAGGTCCCTATTGATAAAAAAGCGTCAACGCATGCAGAGGGGATGCCCAAACTCGCCTATAAAGCGGATGGCACTTGTATCCTTTTGTATGAGATGAATCGCCCTACAGCAGCGTCTCGATTCAATGGTGATTTGCTGTATGCGATGGAGGTGAATGGGGTTTGGCAAAAACCACAACACATTCACAAAGATACCGCGGCTGGATTAAGCCATTCCTTTGGTAAAATTATTTCACTACCCAATGGAGAAGTGAGGGCTTATTGGCTCGATGTTAAATTAGGACCCAAAGGTAGAACGCTAGTAACGGCTGATACAAGTCCCGGAAATGGTTTTGGAGATATGAAAGTGATTGATACTAAAACCTGCGAATGTTGTCGGATTGATGCGGTTACTGACTCAAAAGGAAATGTGGATGTGATTTACCGCGATTTAAATGATCAAGGAGAGCGCGACATGGGATATTTACATTCAAGCGATTTTGGCAAAACGTATACAACGCCAGTACCTCTTTACGAAGATCATTGGGTAGTTGATGCTTGTCCTCATGCAGGTCCATCATTAGTTCGTGGCGCGAAAGGACTAGAAGCCACTTGGTACACGGGAGCGGAAGGTTCAGCAGGGGTAAAGTGGGCTTATCAATCTTCTAAAAAGATGATCCTTCATTTAAAAGGAGATAAAGTTCGAATGCCCCAGCTCGCCTCCAATCCAAAGGGAGAAACTGCTTTAGT
>Ga0214163_1000752_pt1 | contig 14608 bp, 6 predicted proteins | sample LakMenepilimnion_2_FD_153001 | JGI IMG/M metagenome (GOLD analysis project Ga0214163, IMG submission 153001) | Freshwater microbial communities from Lake Mendota, WI - Practice 15JUN2010 epilimnion v4 | ecosystem: Environmental > Aquatic > Freshwater > Lake > Epilimnion/Euphotic zone | place... | reverse complement strand
CTTTTAGGTCTTCATTTAGGCAGTCAAATAGTATTCAGGACGGATCTAATACCCCGTTCTATAATAAGGCTAAGATTATGGAAGAGGGCATTCCAGTAAAGATTAGGCCAAAGCAGGCCCAGGCCTTAAGGTTTATTCAAGATGGAGAAGAAGTTTTTACAAAGTCAGAAGTAACTGTTCAAAACCCAGGAGGAAATGTACAAGGAAGATTTGAGCAAGCATTTGACAGCTTCTTTAATAAATACTTTACACAGGCATTCTTAAGGGTTAGCGGAATGGCTTCATATCTTGAAAACCCTGTTGCTTATAAGAATAATTTAGCAGCTGGTAAACGTGCTGGCCGTTCAAAAGGGTTGTCAACTGGATATCGATGGATAGCAAATGCAGGGGTGATTAAGGTTGGCTAACGATACATTATTAAACACACCAATTCTTTGGATAAACAAATATCTTCAAAGCAAAATTCTTAATAGTACTGGTTTGGATACTCCATTTTTTCCAACTTTGCCAGCAACTATTAATGACTTAACTCAATATTTTCCAACAGGCGGAACCATGGCTACTTGGGATAGACTTATTAAAATGAACAAGAAAAGCTTTCCACACATAAAATGTGAGCAGATTATGTATTACTTTTACGCAACTGGTGACAACCCCATAGAAAAAATGGTTCAAATTCAAGAGCAAGTTTTGAGGCTAATGGACCGTGGCAATGAAACAGCAGAAGAAATTAATAACTGGGCCATGAACCGTCAGGTAAACCTAGGGACATCTCAGTCTCCAGACCTAATAGATAACATGTTTTTCTTTCATGATTTTAAGGTATACCAGCTAGAAGAATCCAGAGATATTATTGACTTTGGAACCGCCAGAACTTATGGTGGAAATAAGATTATTATAGAGTATGACTACCACGCAATGCCAGAACTCACTGGCTCAGACTGGACTCCAGAGCGTAAACTAGCAACAAAACAAATTATTTAAAATAGACTGGTATACTTAATTTTGAGGAAACAAGCCCCCTATTTCTAAGAAAAAGAGGTGAATTACATGGCATATACAAGAGGTACAAGTACCAACATTATCGTTGGTGCAGCCGCTTTGTTTACATACGAAGCAGGTGTATTGACGGATGCAGATCTTCCAGCCTACCAGGCTGAAGGAACTGTTGGAAACACAACAGGAACTTACCGTGAGACTTTAGCAAATGACGCAGACTACCGTAACGTAGGTTACACAATGAATGGTCTAGAGCTACAGTTCCAGCCTGACTTCGGTGAGGTACAGGTTGACCAGGTTCTTGACGTTGCAAAGCTATACAAGCAGGGTATGCAGGTTAACCTGAACACTGCTTTTGCTGAGGCAACACTAGAGAACTTGCTATTCTCACTAGCTGGTAAGGACGATGACCTAACCGCAAGTGCAGGTGCTACAGGTATTAAGGCTGGATCTCCAACCCTAAACCTAACAGCAGGTGACATTGGTGAGTGTCCAGTAGAGCGTGGACTCGTAGCTGTTGGTCCAGGTACAGGTGACTGTAACCCAGACGAGCAGATTGAGCGTATCTATGTAGCATACCGTGCACTTTCAATTGAGAGTGTTACAGTATCTGCAAAGCGTGACGAGCCTACAATGTACGAAGTTTCATTCCGTTTGCTACCAAACGATGATGCATCATACGGTAAGATCGTAGACCGCACTATCCCAGCAGTATCATAATTTAATATATAACTTAATAACACGAAGCTGTCCAGTCTTTTTAGGCTGGGCAGTTTTGTTTTTGCGGTATACTTATAATATGGCAACAGAAGCATATGAATCAAAAAACATTACTCTTATAGATGGCACAGAACTAACTCTGGTACCGCTAAAAATAAAATATTTAAGACAGTTTATGGAGGCTTTTGAGCTTGTAAAAACAGCTGACAATGATGAAGAAGCTATTATCTTTTTGTCAAATTGTGCAGCAATAGCAATGAGGCAATACTATCCTAAAATATCAACTATATCAGAACTAGAAGACAGCGTTAATTTGCCAACAATCTATAAAATTTTAGACATTGCTGCTGGAATAAAAATTGATGGAAAATCTGAAAATCCAGTAAAGCAGCAGGCAGAAGACAGCGGATCTTCTTGGGAAAAACTAGATTTGGCAAAGCTTGAAGCTGAGCTATTTTTGCTTGGTATTTGGAAAGATTATGAAGAGCTTGAGATATCTTTATCTATGCCAGAACTAATGCTAACTCTTGAATCTAAAAGAGACTTAGACTATCAGGAAAAAAAGTTTCTTGCAGCAATGCAAGGGGTAGATTTAGATAAAAATAATGGGAATAGTTCTGGTAATAAATGGGAAGAAATGAAGGCCAAAGTCTTTAGTGGTGGTAAAGCTGCCAATGCAAACGATGTTCTTGCCCTACAGGGGGTTAATGCTCAAAAGGCAGGATTTGGTATTGGGATGGGCCTTGGATACGAAGATTTAACCAAAAAGCCTATAAATTAAAAGCCTTTTATGTTATAATAGGTAAAGCCTCATAGCGGAAGGACTAAAATAATATGAGCACAGAAGTATACGAAGAAAAGACAATTAAGCTAATTGACGGAACAGAGATCAAGGTTCGTCCCTTGAAGATTTCTTTGCTTCGTCCTTTTATGAAGAAGTTTGAGGGTATTGCAGAAGTTGCAGAGGATAACGACAAGTCAATGAGTATTTTGATGGACTGTGTTCAAATCGCAATGAAGCAGTACAAGCCAGAACTGGCTGAAGATTTAAAGGCTTTAGAGGAGATTCTAGATCTCCCTACAGTTTACAAGATTGTTGAGGAAGCATCAGGCGTTAAGCTTGGAGAAGTTTCTCTTAACGGTCTTGTTAGCAACTAAATAAAGAGGTGTTAATGGATGGCTGAAGACGCCAATGCCAATATAAGAGTTGATATTGATACCGCTGCCGCATTGGCAAGTATCAAGAATCTTCAACGGCAGATTTCAGCCTTCCATACTAATATGGCCAAGGGTGGTGCAGCTGCCGCTGCCACCTCCATGAATTTGCAGCAGGGACTGCTTAATAGTATAAACAGAACTGGCCAATTCTCTGCAACTATAAAAAATGTAAAATCTACCACAGAGTCCTTTACAAACGCATTAGAAAAAAATAAGCTTTCTATGCGAGAGTATTTTAGATACTCTGGTGCTGCAACAAAAACTTTTGGTAGATTCTTTAGAACTGAATTTGATACAATAAACAAGGTCGCACGTGAACGTGTCAAAGACCTTCAGACCCAGTACATTAGAATGGGCCGTGATGCAAACGGTGCAATAAAAGCAATTGCAGTTAGACCGCTTGCTTTAGATATGGAAAGTCTGGGAACAAAAACTCAGATTGCTGCTCAACGTCAAGCTTTGCTAAACCAAATGTTAAAGCAAGGCTCAACCAATCTTCTAAACTTTGGTAAGAATACCCAGTGGGCTGGACGTCAGCTTATGGTTGGTTTTACAATTCCTCTAGTAATGTTTGGTAGCGTTGCATCAAAAACATTCATGGACATGGAAAAACAGGCTATTAGGTTTAAACGTGTTTATGGAGAGTTGTTTACTACAACAGAACAAACAAACAAAGCTTTAGCAGAAATAAAAGACCTTGCTAATGAGTTTACAAGGTATGGCATAGCTGTATCAAAAACCATGGAGCTAGCTGCTGACATTGCTGCTACTGGTAAAATGGGTGCAGACCTAACTGCTCAAGTTGCAGAATCTACACGCCTTGCTGTTTTGGGTGGGGTAGAGCAAGCAGAAGCCCTTAAAGCTACAATATCATTAACAGACGCATTTGGAGTTTCTGCAGAAGATCTAGCAGGTAAGATTGACTTCCTAAACGCTGTTGAAAACCAAACGGTTACTTCTATTGAAGATCTTACAATTGCTATTCCAAAAGCTGGTCCAGTAGTTCAGCAGCTTGGTGGAGATGTTCAAGACCTGACCTTCTTCCTCACCGCCATGCGTGAGGGAGGCATTAATGCTTCAGAAGGTGCAAACGCACTAAAGTCTGGTCTTGCATCCATGATTAACCCAACTGGTAAAGCTGCAGAAATGCTTCAAGGATTTGGGATTAATCTTAAGGGTATTGTTGAAGCAAACAAGGGGAACGTTAAAGGAATTGTAATAGATTTTGCTAAGGCTTTAGATACCTTAGACCCGCTAAATCGTGCACAGGCAATTGAACAGCTATTTGGTAAGTTCCAGTTTGCACGTCTATCTACATTGTTCCAAAACGTTATTAAAGAAGGTAACCAAGCTAGTCGTGTTTTAAAGCTAGCAAATGCAACTACTGAAGAGCTAGCAATCCTTTCTGAGCGAGAGTTGAAAAAAGTTGAAGACTCTCCAATGTTTAAGTTCCAAAAAGCTGTTGAAGATATCAAGGTCACACTTGTTCCTCTTGGAGAGGCATTCTTAAAGGCTGTAACTCCAGTTCTAGAATTTGGAACAAAGATTCTTGAAAAGTTTAATGAACTGGATGCTGGAGCTAAACAGTTTGTTGTGGGCTTAACAGCAATTGCTGGAGTAATTGGTCCAGTATTCTTAATGGGCTTTGGTCTTATTGCTAACGGTGTTGCAAACGTAATAAAAGGATTTGTATTCTTTAAAACTGCAATGAATAAAGCAGCAAGCTCTAGCACACAGCTAGGATTACAAACAGAGTATATGACTCAGCAACAGCTTGAAGCTGCTGCAGTAGCCTCATCCTTGAACCAGGTACACCAAACACTAAGGCAGACTTTTACCTCAGAAGCTGGTGCCGTAGATGCCTTGACAGCTGCATACAGAAGATCCTTGGCAGCTCAAACAGCCATGAGTGGTGGTGTAATTGGAAGGACAAGAGCTCCTAAAAAGTATGCCTCTGGAGTTCTGTCTGTTCCTGGACCAAAGGGGGCTGGAGATGTTGTTCCAGCAATGCTTTCCCCAGGAGAAGCAGTTATTCCAGCTAAGCAATCAAAGAAATACAGCGGAATTATTTCTTCTCTTATTTCAGACAACGTTCCTGGATTTAGAATTGGTAGAAATCCATTTGCTTCAATGCTTGGAAGATCAAATGTTGGCGTTAGGATGCAATCTCAGGCTTTTTCTCAGGCACTAGCATCTGGAAACAAAAAGTATCAAAGTGGTTTTGCTACAGGAACTGGAGACGACTTCTTAAGTAAATATGGACTAAAGAAGCCTAAGCAAAAGCAATTAAGAACTAAATTAGAGCAAGATGTTTTTGGCCTGCCAGGCTCTACCTCAGCAGGTCAACGTCCAACATATGGGTTTGCTTCATCATCACCTCTTCAAACAATTTTAAACACACTTCTTTTTGGAAAAACTGGAGCAAGAGCTTCAGGAGCAATGAACCCAAGATCATCTAAGCTAGATAGATACGGAGATCTTTCCTTAATAACAAAGGGATCTGTAGCCAAAAGATCATCTGCTTATGCTGGAGATATTCTTTTAGATTATTCTAGAAACAGAAACTTATCAAGTTCTCCAGCACCAATGCGTGGGGCAACAAGAAGTCAGTCACAAGCAGCTCAATTTGGAAGATTTGGACAGCCATTTGGAAATATCCCAACTGGTGGAAACAGCTTTACAACTAATCCAAAACCACCATACATAGAGACCTATACTCCTGGCGGATTTGCATTTAAAGAAATTGACAAAATTATTGCTCGTGACCCAGCCATTGCAAAACAGCTAAAACAAGAGTTAAGGGCTGCAGGCATGGGGTCAGTTCGTGTTGTTGGATCTGGCTTTGTTGCAAGACTATTTAAAAAGATGGGTGTTCCTGGGTATAGTCAAGGATCAAAAGCAATTAGTGGCAGTACCGATGGAGAACATTGGGTTGAATTCTTGGGCAAAAGATTTAAAACTAGAGGTAGATTTGCTGAAAGAAATGCTAAAAAACTTCCAGAGACTATTGAAGCAATGCGAGTAAGCGGAAGACCAGATGAGAGCATTTTAAGAAGGCTAACAGATCTTTCTGACAGAGAACAAATTTTAACTCCTTCTAGAGTTAACAATACTGCTACCTCAAGTGGAAAAAGACACGAATACACAATTTCTGGAGGTTCAGGTTCGGGAGTTGGAACTTTAACTGGTAGTGTTATTAAATCAGGACTCTTTAATGACGAAATAAAATTTTTAGAAGCTGAGGCTAAAAAGCTAGGTATTTCTAACAGCCAGCTTGCAAGATTTACAAAAATTGATGCATCACACTTTGCGGCAAAAGGCGACGGCATTAAAGACTGGAAAGATATATCTAAGATAGGTCCAGACGTTGGTGGTCTAAATAATTACCTAAATAGAGTAAGCGGAAACCTAGGAAAACACCTAATGTCTTTAAGTGATGGACAGCTAAGACGATTAAAAATTAAAGATCGAAAAGAGCTTGAAAAACTAGTGTCTGGTGATCATCCAAAAACCAAAGCTGCAGCTGCAACCCTTAAAGCAATTACAACATTTGATGAAAAGGTATGGTCAAAAAACAGCAGAAACAGTAAGGTTAGAGAAGGAAAATATCAGGCCATACTAACCAGAAAGCTTTTAGATCGAAGATTTGAACGCAACCTTTACGATAGAGGTCTAAGGACTTATTCTCAACTTATAGGCGAAAACGTTATTGAGGACAAAAGGAGGCAGTCTCAAACTATCGGTGGATCAGATGAAAAGGTTCCAGCTGGGGCTAGGGTATCTGGTGGCTCAGCATCAGATACACGAATGGCTGCAGTAACTCCTGGGGAAACAATTCTAACTAAAAAAACAAACAGAGAGTTAATGCGGGGTAGGGGAGTTATGCTTCCTGGAATAGGAAGGCTTGCTACATTAGGGTCAAGTAATTTCCCAAGACTTCCAGGATTTGCGGATGGTTTTCCAGAGGGGCAAACTCCAGATAGAAGATCTTCTGGCATTAGTCAAGCTTATGGGATGTCCTCAAAAGACTGGGATAAGGCTACAAAGGATGAGCAGGCAAAACTTCGGGCACAAAGAAAAAAGAATGAAGCTGCAGAAAAACAAAGAAGAGTGGCTGAGACAAAAGCTAGACTTGTTGACGAACAAAAAGTTGCAGAAGAAAAGACACGCCTAGCGACTAAAGAAGAAAAGCGGTTAGCTCGTCAATCTAAGATGCGAGGTATGGGAGGAAAAGTTGCTGGCGGGGTAGGAGCAGCTGCAATGGTTGGTGTAATTGGCGGATCCATGGTTGGTGGACAAATTGGAGAAATTGCAAATCAGCTAATGATGCCAGTGATGATGCTTTCTATGATAGCTCCAATGCTAGCAAGCAAAGTCGGACTAGTTGTTGCTGCTCTTGCAGCCGTTGTTGGCGGTTTTGTAGCTGTTCAAATAGCTTTACAAAACATTAGAAAAGAATCGTTCGATGCAACTAGATCGCTAAGTTCTGGTAAAGATGCAATGTCAAGGTTTGCTGAAGCTGCAGGAACAGTAACGCCATCTGAATTTATGGAAAAAAGAAGGCAACAGCAATTTTCTCCATTTACTGTACAGACAGGAAAGACAACTTTTGGCCAGTCGTTTGTTCAATCAGAAGCTGGCCAAGGAATGCTTTCTGAATTTGAAAATCAAACAGAAAAATTTGGACGATCTAAGGCTATAGAATCTTTACAGAAAAAACTAACCACAGCCGTAGCCACAGGAGTATTAAGTCCAGAGCAAGCAAAGAGCATAGCAAATTCTTTAGGGCAAAAGCTAAACGACTACAATGTAACTGCAAACATAAATGCGTCAATTCAATCAATTATTGGACCAGACGGAAAGTTGTTAGAAGGAAACACTATAAAGATTTACACAGAGTTTGTCAAAGGGTCAACCTCTGGCATCGCTGGAGCAGGAGGAATTCTTCAGTCAAAAGACTTTACAGATAAAGCTGGCCCACTCTGGTGGATGGATACTGAACGAGTTGCAAAATTAGAAGGAGAAGCAGCTGGAATAGTTGCTAATTTCTATGATGAAAACCAACAACTAGTTGATGCTTTTGATGTAGAAAATCTAAAAAATATTGATAAGCTTTATGCTGAAGGAAAATACGATGAAGCTCTTGCTTTAGAAGAAAAGTATCAAATTGAAAGAGCTGGACTTATAGAGACTTATACATCAGAAATTTATAAGTTGCAAAAAGACTTTTCGGCAGCGGATTTTGCAAACCAACAAGGAATTTTATCACAACTAGCAAACACTGCAATAGGCTTAGACCCAAAGGTTGGTGAAGCTGCTAGAAAGTTACAAGGCTCTTCAGCTGTAGTGGCCAAAAATGCATTTGGCCAAGATGTTTCTACAAAGACTCTTAGAGCTACTGGTGGTGGCAGATTAACTGGAGCAGAAAATATTGCAAAAGAGGCAGCCTTTCAAGAGGTTAAGCTTCAAATTTTGGGAGAGCTTACAGCAGGAAACATAGATTCCGAAACTTTTAATGGGTTAATGAAAATGTTTGATCCAACTACTGGTAAGGGGCAGGCTACTTTATCAGTTTTAGCAGACATAAGCACAAAGGTTGGGCCTCAGTCTTTGGGCCAGCTTGAAACAGTTTTTGCAATATTAAAAGATCCAGAGGTTGCTTATCAAATTTCATTAAGCATCAATAGAAAAAGCGAAAAGCAGGCAAAAGATACAGTAGATACCTTAACCCAAATAGCAACATTTGATGGCAATGCAATTGAGCCAGAAGTTGTTTTGAAATTTTATGGAGAAAATTTAAATAAACTAACAGAGCTAACGGAAAAATTTAACAAGCTAAAAGACCTAGAGAATAAAGGAATGCTCAATGTAGAAAGTCTTATAGAACAAAAAATTATTACTGCAGAGCAGGGTGCACAGTTCGACGACTTCTACAAAGATCTTCCACCAGATCAAAAGGTTGTTTACACACAGGTATATGCTACTCAATATGAAACAGTTTTGAAAGCTCCTGATATGATTCAAGCCTGGAGAAATACACAAAAGCCAGCTTTTGAAAGCAAACTTACAGATGAGCAAGTTGCTTCAATTATTGCGGGAGAAGATGCAGAGCAATATGTTACAGGAAACCTAGCAAAAGATCCTACTGGTGAAATTGACACCGAGAAAACCCCTACAGGTGGAACTAAAAAAGAAAGCCCTTACAAGAATGTCCTAACAGATCTTAAAGAGCTCCGCCAAGACGCTGTGAAGGCCACAGGAGGCCTTAAGGAGCTAACTAAGTGGTTGGGCAAGGCTAAAGACATGAGGCCTTTTAAGGGCACTATGAACGCCCTTGTAGCTGGAGGAACAACAGAAGAGTTTCAAAGCTTTATATCAGGCTTAGATAAATCAGAACAAAATAAGCTATTTAAAATTAGCAAGGGTGTAGCAAAGCTAACCAATGAAGGAAAGGCTTTGCAAAAAACCTTTAATGAAATTTCTATCGGTGGTTTTGTTATAGATCAGCAAAGAGCTATTGCAAATTCAAAAAACCAAAAGATAGCGGCTGAAAGACTAATCTCTGCTGGAATGGCTGCCTCAGATGCTTACAGTGCAGTGGAGGATGCTGCCTTTGCTGCTGGTATTGCAACAATGAAACTTGGTAAAAAAGGCAGGGAAGAATTAAAGACTATCGTTAACTCTGCAAAAGAAGCAGAAAAAGCAATAAGGGAGATAAGCCCAGAAAGCCTTGCTAGCTTCTTAAAAGAAAGCATAGACTCTGCAACAGAAAGAGTTGAGATTAATTTTGAGTTTGCAGTATCTGGAGACATGACGGCAATACGTTCAGCTGAATCTGATATTGCTGCTTTACAATTCCAAATAGATGACTTCCAAGCAGGACTTCAGGAGATAAGCTGGAAAGAAGATGCTATCAATGATAAGTATGATAAACGAGCAGAAGCTCTAGATAAAGTAAGACGCATAAACTCTGATATTTCTGATCAGCAAAAAGGACAGCTATCACTTGCAGAAGCTATCACTAGAGGAGACCTTTCAGCTGCGGCTCAAGCAGTTCAAAATATAAGAGAAACTCAGGCTGAGCAAGCTTTTGAAAGACAGTCTTCTGCTCTTGAGTCAGCAAGAGAAAAAGAGCTAGGCTTTGTACGTTCTTCAAAGGGCAAGTCAAGGTTGCAGCTTGAAGAAGATATTCTTAAAAAAGAAAAAGAAATATTTGCGATTGAAGAAGATAGGCTTGAGCCAGCAAGGGAAAGAGTAAGGCTTATAGAGGTTGAAAGAGAAACGGCTTTGGCAAGCTTGAAGCTGCAAAGCCTAAAGTATGATGATCTTGTTAATAAGATTAACAGTGCAAAGTTTTCTACTAAAGAGTATGCGGATAGTCTTAAAGAAGCTTTGGCTACCTTGCAGCAGATGGCGGGAATGCAGTTGCCAGGAGGATCAGGAGGATTTGAAGGTTCAAGACCTGGACCAGAAAAAGATGGGTCTTTTGTTGGACAGCTTGGTCCTCAGGGCAACTTTGTCTGGGATGGAAAGTCTTGGGTAAAGATAGGTAGCGAAACAGGAAAGAATATCTTAACTCCTAATCCAGAATTTAAACCAACTCCTGGCAATACAAGACCTGGACCAGAAAAGCCTGGAGATAAGCCTGGTCAGGTAGGGCCTGGAGGACAGTTTATTTGGAATGGAGTCCAGTGGGTTAAGAGGGCCATGGGTGGCAAGATTATGGCTAACTACTCAAATGGAGGGTCTCCTCTAGGATCAGATATCGTCCCCGCAATGCTGACTCCTGGAGAGTTTGTAATAAGACGACCAGCAGTTAGAAAATTTGGACCAAAGTTCTTTGAACAACTTAATAATGGAATGATTCCATCTTTTAATAATCCAAGCTTTAAGGGTACAACTGGCAACTATGGAGTTGACTCTGCTCCAGTAAACATTAATGTACCTTCGATATCAGACAACAGTTCAGTGTATAATTATAACTTGAGTGTAAATGTGTCTTCTGTATCAGATCCAAATGCTATTGCACAAACAGTTATGGGGCAGATTCGTAGAATCGATTCTCAAAGAATAAGGAGCAACAGGTTCTAATGGCTACTAACGTATATATGACCAGTAGGAAAAAGTACCAAAGGCCTCAGGCAATGCTATGGGCAAATAATCCAGGGACTCTTTCATCTGGCCTTTACATACCTAACGGCTTTGAGGTTGGTCAAGATATTTCACAGACTGAGTCTGGAGACCTTTTAAATGAATTTATTGTGTTGTCTGATGATAATCGTCAGCCATTACAGTTTCAGCCCTTTAGGTTGGAACGCAGAGAAAGAATGATTAACGGAAGAATGAGGTCTTATCACATTGCAGATAAGCTTACTATTTCAACATCTTGGAATATGCTTCCATCTAGGTCATTTTCAGAATACCCGAATTTTGATTCTGAAATAGCAGATCCAGACCTGATAGTTTCTGGAGTTCGTAGTCCTGGAACAGATGGATCTTTTAAAATTCTTCCGAATGCAACTACAGCTTCAGAGCAGTATACAACTGATGGCGGAGCTGGCGGGGTAGAAATTTTAGATTGGTATAACAGCCATCAGGATTCTTTTTGGGTGTATTTAGCTTACGATAAGTATACTAACTTTAGCGAAGACGATGTAAATAGATATAAAAAACTTGGACAGTATAACCAAATCATAGAAATGTATATCTCTGATTTTAGTTACTCTGTTGAAAAACGTGGTGGATCAAATTATGATTTCTGGAATATTTCTGTAACTCTAGAAGAGGTTTAAATGTTTGAGAGCAAAGAGCTAAACGACCACTTAAAAAATTCTTCTACAATTAAATCTCAGACAGCAGTAATTGCAGAATGGAATATGAACTTTTCTGACAATATTGCTGATATTGGAAACTACAGATATAGGCCATACTCTTCTTCTGTTGAAGATGAAAAGTATAGATCATTAATAAATTTTTATGATCCTAGAGATACAGGTAATTTTTATACTGATGCAACAGATGCAGACATAGTTGTTGACGGCGGTTTTGAAGAAGACGGTCAGACTCCTGTGTTGTTTAAACCTAAAAAAGAAAAAGAAAAGCTTTTATTTTCTTTAGAAGAATGCTTTGGAAAGTTTAGACCAAGATCTGGAATTAACAAACTTAGGTATGGCATTACAGGTAATTACTTACATCACAGCAATACTGAAATGTTTAATCGTCCCAGATACTATATGCCAGATAAAAATGATAAATTTAAATACTGGACATCGTATAGAACTGAAAATGGACAAGAGTATGGGATTGCCTTTGAAACAAACTCACTGACTGGAATTGGCTTTGAAGAGCTTAGCCAGGAAGGGCTTGACTATTTTATACAAGATGCAGCCCCTTATATTGTTTATAAGGAAGAAATTCCAGTTAACAGAATTATTATAAAGACACAGACAAACGTTGGAGACATAAACTTAGGGCCATTCTCTGGCCCAGCTGGAACCTTTGCAGATCCATTTTTTGGAGAACAGAATAAGACCGTTCCAACCAAATGGAAGGTTCAATACCTAAAAAATAATATTTGGATAGATGCAATTTCTTTTGACAAAAATTCTGTACGGTCAAACGGAGATTCTATATTTGGAACAGATGGATATCTAGAGCTTGGTTATGGCTTAATCGTCCCAGAAAAATTTAGAAAAAGTTTTATTAATAACGGCATTCTAGCTTCAACTACTGTCTTGCCAGACGAAAATGAAGAGGGTCAGGCATATCTAGTTAAAGCAAACAGCTCTGACGTAGGAGTTTTCTATATTTGGAATTCTGGAGAGTACAAAACCTTTATCCCACAGTATGGCTGGTACGTTGCTGACGAAAATGTTGATCAGCTTACAAACTTTTTAACTGATACCACAACTCCACAAAAGTATGGTTCAAACCAAAACGGTATTTTAGATTATGAAGAATTTACTTTTATATCTGGAATTAGAATAGTTGTAGATACAATGAATAAGTTTGGTGCAACCTTTGACCTAATTGAACTTTCCCCCAGATTAGCAGTAGACTTAACTGGCAAAACAATTGCTTATAATTTAAAGAAGAATGCCTCAGACCTTGGCATTAGTGGTTTGCCAGTAGGTCAGTTGCTGGCTTCTACAGGCAGCTTAGCTTTATTTGATTATGACCAATCCTTTAACCCTAACAATACCTGGAACCCAGATTCTCAAACTGGAAGCGTTATTGCTCAATATATAAATAAAAATATTCAGATAAAGTTTTATGAAATTATTTCAGATATAGAGATTACTGACATAGATAATAACATAATTAAAAAAACTTTTTATGTTCCATTAAAAACTATGTACTCTGAATTTTTTCCAGCCTCAAATCCAAAAACAAGAGAGCTGAGCATTGAGCTAAGAGATTTGTTTTTTTATTTTGAATCACAAACTGCTCCAGAAATTTTAATTCCTAACACCTCTCTGTCCTATGCCATAGCCACTATATTCGACAGTATTGGTTTTAGCAACTACTCTTTTAAAAGAATTCCAGGCGAACCAGACCCTATAATTCCATTTTTCTTTGTTGCTCCAGACAAAAGCATTGCTGAAGTACTGCAAGATTTGGCAAGATCAACTCAAACGGCAATGTTCTTTGATGAGTATAATAATTTTATAATGATGAGCAAAAATTATATTTTGCCTTCTAGGACTGACAGAGAATCTGATCTTGTTCTTGTAGGTTCAAAAGATCAAATTAAGCAGGGCATTGTAGAAAATTTGACTAATCCAATAATACCATCAATTGCAAATATTATAGATATAAGCTCTCAAGACAATAATGCATACAACGATGGAAAGATTAGTTATATAACTAGATATATTCAAAAAACAATGGGCTCTATTAAGCAAGCTTATGTTGCAGATAAAGACATTACTTGGATATACAAGCCATCTCTTCTTTGGGAAGTTTCGGGAACAGAAAACATGACACCGACAAACGGTCAGGCAGCAACTGGAAATAAGTATGCTTTGTCAGCCATTCCTTTGAATTCAGACTTAAGCAGTCAAATTCCAGAAGTCGTTAATCATGAAATTGTCAATAACATTATTGATTTTGGCGATGGAATTTTATATATAGGTCAGTACAATGGATACTTTTATTCTAATGGGGAAGTCATAAAGTATGATGCTGTAGAGTATAACGTATCCGTATTGCCCTCTAGCGTTCTTAATTCTGGGTTTGTTGGCGGTAACGTTTGGATAACAAATGCAGAGGAGTACGAAAACTATTTCTCAAAACTTTCCTTTAATGGAAAAATTTATCCAACAGGCCGTGTAAGGATATATGCCGAGCCAAACTATGAGACTCAAGCTGGAGTGACTAAGATGTCAAATGGCCCAGTCTCCAAGCACGGAAGAGAGCAGTTTGGAACTAAAATTACAGAACACTCTGCTGGGCTTAATCAATACTGGACAAGTAACGATAATGTTTTTGGATGCTCCATGGACTCTAAATATTTATTTGGAAATTCTGTTTTTGAAAAAACCACAGGCACTGGCAAGGCTGGTATCAACAAATCTCTTGCCACTAAATCATCAAGATCTAGTTTGATAAAAAATTATTTGTCTTACTCATATAATGAAGAAGTTTCTAGAAAGAACAAGCTATCTGCAAC